>Ga0123352_10004634_pt1 | contig 20308 bp, 10 predicted proteins | sample TergutLab28metaG_FD_89700 | JGI IMG/M metagenome (GOLD analysis project Ga0123352, IMG submission 89700) | Labiotermes labralis P1 segment gut microbial communities from Petit-Saut dam, French Guiana - Lab288 P1 | ecosystem: Host-associated > Arthropoda: Insects > Digestive system > Gut ...
GCGTGCGCGCGTGTGCGTGTGCGTGTGCGTGTGTGTGTGTGTTCACTGGCCGTGCTGAACGAACACTTCGCGACGAATCTCCGGGTCTCTTAGCGAACAGCATCACGCAGCTGTCGCGGCAGATTTCCGTGTTGATTTTAGTGCCCTGAAGCATCAATTCATCCTGGATGACTTGAGCAAGGAACAGGAGTACTACCACATTCTTACTGATTATAGCAATGCTGGACCAGGGAACAAGAGCACTACCACATCGCTACTGGTTGTAACAACTGAACAAGAAAAAGATCACTACCACATCCCTACTTATTTATTATAGGAACGCTTGACCAGGGAACAAGAGCATTACCACACCCCTACTGGTTGTAACAACTCAACAAGGAACAAGATTACTACCACATCCTTATTTATTATAGCATTTACACATTTCTATTAATTGTAGCAACATTTCACCAGGGAACAAATCACTACCATGTCCCGATTGATAGTAGCAATGCCTGACCAAGGAACAAAATCACTTCCATGCCCCGACTGATAGTAGCAACGCTTGACCAAGGAACAAAAACACCACCACATTGCTATTAATTGCAGCAACGCCGGAAGAAAAAACAAAAGCATTGTCACATCCCTCCTGACTGTAGCAACACCTGAACAGGGAACAAGATTACTACCACATCACTACTGATTACAGCAACACTTGAACAGGGAACAAGAGCACTGCTGCATTCGTACTGACTTACCATTCACAAACAATATTCCTCTTTCCACTTGTCACTCTAATAGAACAACGTACGTACGAACATTTATACTTAAATGTAATTCACCAACATTTATCTGTATTTAAACAGTTACAGTACCTATTCACATTATGGAAACAGCATGCCCTGTTAAAGCGTGTCAGACAGCAGTGACAACAGTGAAATGAGTCGTATTTGTAAAGAAGGAACAAAAGATGGTAGCGCTGTGCACTCTTTCATGAAACCTAACTACACCATGTTTCCAGGAGACGTTTCTGGTCCGGAATGAATTGCCTCTCTTAAATTACTGTTATGATAAGACATATTTTATATTCCTCTCTCTCTTTCGCTAAGAATGCGTTGAAATATGTGCTGAATTGATCTTCTTCCGTTGTTTTCTCCTCTTCATTTACAAGAACTGGTAAAAACAACTTTAAGATGTTCGTCTAGTGATATTTTGGGTTATGATGCTCCTGGTATAGTGAAGTTATGGGTTACGATGCCAAGAGTCTAGTGATATTCTATGTTATAGAACTGTTAGTCTAGTGATACTCTGTGCTATGATACTGTTAGTCTAGTGATATTCTGTGCTATGATGCTGTTAGTCTAGTGATACTCTTGATGATGATGCCAGTAGTCCCATAGACCATAATAAGCAGCTTCTTAAACGAGGAGACCAGGATCTAAATTTTCACTACTCTGTAAACCTCGAATTGTCTTCAAATTTCCTTATTAAGCCAATGCCGAGTCAGTTCTTGTAGAAAATGACTGCAATGTAAATGAGTTGGCTCCAGAGTAACAAGTTCTTGTACAGGCTAAAGAAGACTGTACAATCGGCATGCAAAGAAGCATTCTGCAAGGATTAAAAAAATTCTCAGCCAACTGCAAATGGGACGATAAAGTGTGTAATATGTTATGATTCTATGCGTACGAAGTGAACACAGAAAGACGATGCAATAATACCAGGAAATACTAAAAACATATGTCGGAATATATTGAAAGTTGCACTGCGGACGACGCCGTGCAGCCATTAAACGTTTTATGATATTTCTATGGAACAGCAGTACAGGGAACCTTCACGTTTTTGGACAAAGTGTACGGCGTAGCATGGTTTATTTTGCTGCCAAATGCTATGAAACGAGTTCTCAAATTGTACAATATATATTTTTCAAACGTATTTTTCTTACCTTAACGAATAACAAATTACCATTAAAAGTCTCATAATAGATATACATGTACGTGTATATGGGCAAATCACGTACTGTACGCAATTCTTTAGCCTATAAGTGTAAAATATTCAGTGCACTGTATGACCGAAAATAAGGTCGTAGATGAAAGTAAAAATATCAGTAACAGTACGGACACACTGTAACCACAAAAGGCATTTCTTCTAGGAGGAGTTACCTTGTGCGGATATGTATTAGTTTACCAAGGAAAACACGTAACTTTCAATCATACTCTTCTCTGCGCAACAAAATATACAAGTAGGTCTAAATTACAGCGCTTGTTGGGCCAAATCAACACGTCTACCCACCCGATTCCGTCTCGACACACTCCGTGGGTTCAGCATTGCTGCAGGCTCAACTACTTGCCATTCTTTAACGTCAAATTATTGAGCAAGACCCTCAACACAGAATGACCCCTAAACTCATCAACATTAATATGTATGGCATGTTCCACAATTGGGTTTTATTAGGTGGAATATAACACTTATGCCCACCTAAATGTCATGCCAAGGACAGTTTCCGTTGACACGTATCGAACACGCAGAAATCCTCCAGACTGCGGATCGTGACAAACTTTCACACCGAAGCACATGTTAAGGCGATACAACAGTTATCAATTAACTGACTTCTACGAGATAACGGTGTTGATGTTAAAACGAAATTACCCAGTCTTCATAAAAATAAATATTTTTTTAGAGTTCAAATTTACATGCAGGGCCACGTCACAATGCGGCAGTTCTGCTTTGATGAATCTTACAAAAAGTGCCATTTATTTTCTTACTGACATTAAACACGCTTCATATTTTTTTCCGCAAGCCCACTTCCTCGTTCACGTGTCGATAGAAACGCGAACAACTGAGTAGCAAGAACTAAATGGCCGCTGAAATACAATGGTAAATGCGAGTGACACGGATTTACGCAAATACAAAGCATTAACAATATATGATACATGATGGTGATGATGGTTCTTGTCTGTTAAACAATAACAATAATGCTTATTGTTGGAGGACTATGTCCAATTTTAACATACTGTACTACAGGCATGCACAAACCCAGGTAGCCAGGGCGACTACACTTTGTAAGACGGCGCGTAATATTTGTGGGTCCCCAGTATGAAACCTGCTTCACGTCAGCCTTATTACACCTCGAAATTTTGAAGTGGCTCCTAGATTTTTCTTGGGGGTGGGGGATGTGGGCAATCCCGCTGTACTCTTTTACCAAAATGTGTCTTAAAAATGACAGTTTAGACAAGCTATACAGTTTTACGAGCATTACCCTAAATGGTCAATAAGAGTTCAATCCGGCCGTTCACCATTTTCCTTACTCCACAGCGCACCGGTTCTCACTGCAGTCACCAGTGATCTCTTCTACGGTCAGCAGCTATTCACATGACCAATATCTACATTTTCTGTTGTGTGTTATTTAATGACGCTGACAATTGCTACGGTTATTAAGCGTCGGTGATAGATGAGTAAGTACAGAGCACTGGCATGTGACAAGGAAAAAACCGAAGTACTCGGAGAACAACCCGTGCCAGTACCACATTGTCCACCACAAATCCCACACGGAGTGGCCTAGGATTAAACCCGGACCTCCGCGGTAACTAGAAGGGACAAAAAGCCCAAGCCAGCATTTTGTGGCGAAAACCTCTTTCCAGTGTTCCGACAAACTTGCTTCGCACCGACTGCACATTCATTTATAATAATTTGAGACAAATGCTGCGGATACGCACTATGTTGCAAACACCTTCGAATGTGCGTGCGTCTAACTAACTAGCTAATTCCATGGGGCAGAGTCATTCCTGAGAAACTAACAGGTTCTCATCTAGTCAAGAAATTCTCCGCATTTTATGAAGCCCGAAGGTTCATCACCGCATTCACAAGAGCCCGCCACGTGCCCCTATCCTAAACCAGATCAAGCCAGTCCATGCCCCCTCCCCCCATCCCAGCTTCCCGAAGATCCATTTTAATTTTATCCTCCCATCTACCCCTGGGTCTACCAAGTGGTTCTTTCCCTCAGGTTTCCCCACCAAAACCCTGTGTGCACCTTTGCTCTCCCCCATACGTGCTACATGCTACCAGAATAATATTTGGTGAGGAGTACAGATCACTAAGGTCCTCAATATGTAGTCTTCTCCACTCTTATGTTCCCTCATCCCTCTTAGGCCCAAATATCCTCCTCAGAACCCTATTTTCAAACATCCTCAGCCTACGTTCCTCCCTCAATATGAGCGACCAAGTTCCACACCCATACAAAACAACAGCAAAAATAAGTGCGTGCATCTACACGTGGCCTTCCAGATCTGTAATGTTATTTTGTGCTTTTCTCACTCTGTACCTTGAACAATATACGAATGGCACTCTTCTTCACGTGATATACAAGGCGGGCCAAAAGTAGCTATACAGTAGGATATAGTATAGTATTGATGGTCTGTATACCTACTTTTGGTCCACCCTATATATTTCAAGCAAGAAGTTCCGTCTTTAAAGCAGCGTGATGGCTGGAACATGTTACCACCTTTAAATGAACCGACACCATAATTCTGCCACACAACTGCTGGTGTACGGAAGACCGCACCGAAGGCGCTACGGAGACGAGCATGGTCAAAAGACACCGTGTTATTGTTCTACCGTATAGGACACGCATCGTTCTGCGAAACGACAAACATTTTGCTACAGAAAGTATAATCAAAATTACGATTATCTTCCACAACAGTTGCCCGATTCACCCGTCAGCTATAAAATACGTCAGCGTCACTTAACGACAGTGATGTATAAACGACACTCATCATCAGCAGCCGCGTCAGTGTACTTCTACGCCATATACCAGGAGTGTGGCGCAGGCTGTCTGCCTTCATGTTCATGTATGTGCCTGTATTATAGATAGTACACCTATTACTAGTTAACGTCTTCTAGAGCTACCCGACTAACACAACACCATGATTGTTCTGACATTCATTTATTTCTCACATACGCCTCATTTTCGGCCGACAATTTTCGCCATCAGGTGATATTACAACAATATAAAAGGTAAAACTGAGCAAGAGGCTTCTCCCTTACAATATTATTACAACCCGAAAAAAATTGTATTTATAACAAATAATAATGAAATAACAAAAGGCTGCAGTGTATCAATAGGTAAAATGCGTAAATACAAATACGAGAAGTGGGAGAATACGACGTAACCGTCTAAGGACACACAACTGTAGTGGATTATTTGATATACTCGAATTCCAAATATATAGTTGAATTAAACGATCCCCTGTTCAACACACTAGGATCAGAAAGTACAGCTCCTCACATTTCGCTAGACCCACACTGAAAAATACCTCCAAAGTTTAAATATGAACAAGATCTATATCTAGTACCTCAGTCATATTATGGCGCCGGAAAAGCGTAGTCGGTATGGCGACTAAGCCGCGGGGTGGATAGTCTGGTGGTTCGAATCTGTGCAGAGACAAGATTAAAAACCGCCCACGCCAGCTATGGGGCCCACCAAACCTCCTATTCAACGGGCAATACTTGAGTTCTTTCTCGGGAGTAATGCGGCCGGGGGATAAGTTTGACCACTCACCTACTAATGCCATTACACAAGAGAATGCAGTTGACCTGCACAGTGTGGGTACAGTCGCTTAAAACTCGCGACGACGGTCATGGAGGAAACATACACATCATGCCAAGAACGTGAATCTCTATCACGGCATAACGTAGTTTATTGTTTCGTTTAGATGCACAGCTCTAACCACAAAGAACACCACAGAAAATAAATGTAGTATCTCACACGCACAAAACACGACTGCACTTCGTTCTAATTAATTTTCAACTGGAATGCATCGGTTACTGGTCACAAACAAGGGACGGTCGGCTTTCCCCCGCGAAAACCAATACCAAGGTCAACTGCAAACTCCGCATTCAGTATCTGTACATATAGTGCTAAGGTTAAAAATGTGTGGAGCTACACCTCTGCTCCCCCTGTACGCCTTCATGGCGTGGACAGCGACACCTTTATCTTTATCACATTATCCAAGTTTCTTGAGATGAAGCGTTTAAAATACCGATAATCGTCGATGTAGGCTTCTTGGAATAAACCATAACACTGAACTGACAGAATGAACTTGTCCCGATAAATCTTAGCATAAACCTCATATAATAACAAACTCCATCGAAAAAATCTGTCAATATTACCGAATGGGCTTGTACAGTAGTCAACTCTAGATTTGCATTCCGGAGGTGCCAGGCTCGTATCTCGGCCAGACCACCGGCCATTTTGACTGAGGTCGTTTGTCTGTTGCTCAGTCTATGCAGACAAATCCCGCAATAGTGCCTCGATTCGGTCACGAAAGCTCGCTGTGATATTCTTTCCAACTCGTCACCCTACCATTCGACGCTATAAAGTCTAACTTGTTGACATAGCCGTAAGATAAAAGATAAAAAGCCGTATATATTTTTAAGATTACATGCGCTAACAGGCACAACTCCCAATTACTACGGACACTGCTTAAGAATACATGTATGCACGGTACAAATTTCTCATGGGAGCCTCTTAGAATATACAGTTGTCTTTTACCTCATTAACCACTTAAAGAGCCAAGTGGTAACTATATGTACCACCTTCCGTAAGGTTACGAAATTGCACCTTGTCACAGTGTGGTCCTGGTGCAACATATATCCATTATTTCTCTCAAAGGCAATAACCAGTTGGTCTTCCTAATGGCGACGGACAGTCCTCTCCGTGACGTACGAATGAAGTTTTATATGCAAATCAGATGTCAACCGTCAAGAAAGCGGTATAGGGAGAGGGTTTTCTCCGAGTACGTCGGTTTTCCCCTGTCAGTATCATTCCACCAATGTTCCATACTCATCTTCGTCGTAATACTCTTCCCATCGGAAGGACAAGTGGGCGAGGCCTGGGAACTCTCAAAGCATCACTCACTCCGGGTCCTTGGGAGCAGTGGTCAGTCACACCGGTCCTCTAAGGGATAAATGATAACTGACAGCTAACACAACTGAGACCATTCAGCGGCACTGCGGTTACTGTGATTGTGAGAAATTGAATTTGCGAAACAATTAGGCCTAATGGATGTGTGATGAGGAATACTCGTATTCTGAAGAACTGCTGCCGGACGCCAGTTGTCTCCGCGTATAAACTTTAAAACGTGTTAAACGAAGGCATGGGTACTCATGTAATTCCACTCAGCTACACAAAACGCTTAAAGTTGGTAATGAACAAGACACGCAATGAACGTATAACGTAACAATAAGGCGCGTTCGATGTAGCCATTGTTGCTGTGGAAAAGTAACAAATACTAAACATTCTGAGCGTGTCTCTGTAGCCTCAGTTACCCAGCATGCAATGCGCAAGGGCCGTATTGTCATCTGTGGCATGTCCGGCTCTTCAATATTTTCTCCGCATTATCCCATTAACGATGTGATTTATGGGAAAAGGCTATTGAACATAAAATGTGTTTTGATTTTCTCTACAGCTATTGTCTGAAACATTTCTCGTTCTAAGAAGAATTCAGCAAGATATTATCATAAACGTACACACGCCTTCATGTAAAAATTCCTGTCACACTTGGCAAATTTAATCAAACTTGAATTTTCTGAACAGATTTTCGAAAAATGCTCAAATACCAAATTTTATTAATATTCGCCCAGCGTGGGCTGAGTTTGTACCACGCGGAAGAACGGGCAGACGGGCAGACATGACGAAGGTAATAGTCTCTTTTCGCGATTTTGCTATCGCGCCTAGAAACCCGCTTTCGTAAGGAAAACTCAACATGTCACCGTGTTCAGCTTTAGTATTTATAACCGAAAGCACTTTCTGCGCCTGTAATAATCAGAAATGACGGAAACATTTACGAAAGGACGAGATCTGATGTGCGGACGCCAGACATCTGCCTCGCAACATTCATTGCAGTCTCAGGCAAGTTGCGTGTGGCATGCGGTTGGTTCCCCACTTCTTCCCGTCTGTAGTCGCAGGGTTAAATTGTCCATAATGGATGACACGTATTCCCATGGTGACAAGACTAAGCCGGGTTTTACGAGATTTGAAGTTCTCACAGCGATATCGCTGAACATACAGAACACTTGAATGTTTAAGTCAAGATATGATATACCAAACGAGCAAAACCAATAACCGCAGAAGGGCTGTAAATGAATTCGTTCTAAGAGACGAGTGAAGGTCAGATTTTGTGGTCAGCTCCAGGAATGACATTGTCGTAACGCAGGAAGGCACAATTATCCAAGCTTATTGAAATTACCAACAGCCTTTCTACACCTTATAACCATTCACCAGTCACACGAGTTAAGACGTTTAATTCGCAACAGATGTCACTATTTTACTCCAGTTAACACGTGCTTGGTAATATAATATTTGCATTACCAGTTTCACCCCCCCCCCTTCAGCACTTTATTATCTTCATTTGTCTGGCCTCTTTTTTGGCACGCTCGCAAAATTGCGAAAATCGACTATTCGCATCGTCATGTCCGTTCGTCCGCATCGAGTAACTCGGTTCCCAATGGCCAAATTTTCATTAAATTTGATATCTGAATATTTTTCGAAATTCTGTCGAGAAAATTCAAGTTTCATTAAAATCTGACAAGAACAGCGAGTGCTTTACATGAAGATCAATATACATTTTTTATCATACCTCGCCCAGTTCTTCTTAGAATGAGAAATGTTTCAGATAAAAGTTGTGGAGAAAATTAAAATGCGCATTTTATGTTCAATAACTTTTTTTTTCCGAAAATCGCGCCGTTTAGGAGCTGTGGAAAAATACAGCAGAGCCTGACGGGCAACAGATGACAATATGGTGCAAGCGCATTGCATACTGGATACCTAAGGGTATATACACAAGCTCAGACACATGTAACACTTCTTGCTTTTCCACGGAAACAACGGTAATGCGAACGCGCCCCAATGTTACGCTAATACGTATACTGCCTGTCTTGTTTTACCAGAATTGTCGTTCTTGTTTATCCTTACACGTTCGAAGGCTACCACACATCGAGTTCCTAGTAGATCATAACAATAACAAAACTCCATGCAGCTCACAGATTACATATTGCAGCACACTAAATGCAGTTATTTTAAGCGACTTAGTATTAAGAATAATATATTGAAACAGAATGTTCTGCAGAAGGTGCGCCAGACTGCAGGATGTTACTGTATCAGTCATTTCCAGTAAAAGGTACTATCAACATACGGTTTGCCCGATACGCCACAAACACTACCGTTTCATGATAGTCTTTTTTTTTTACCAACTTTATGCATAAATTCTTTATTTTAATACATTTATTACATTCCTCTACATGTTTCGAGCACTACTGTGCTCATCCTCAGGAGGACAATTGTATTAACACAGCATCTGGTATCGTCACGCTCATTCGGTGACCGTTCAGTATACGGGTTACGAGAGTCCTCTCGTAACCCGTATACTGAACAGTCACCTAAAGAGAGTGACGATACCAGATGTTGTACTAATACAATTGTTCTCCTGAAGATTAGCACAGTAGTGCTCGAAACATGTAGAGGAATGTAATAAATGTATTAAAATAAAGAATTTGTGCATCAAGTTGGTAAAAAAGACTATAATTATATTAGGATGCACGATCAACAAAACGTAAAAATGACTACTGTTTCAATATGTTGTATGATAAGGTATGGCACCAGTTCTTACAAACCACCTTCATACCAACTCCGACCTCTGACAAATCGTTTTACAGAGCGCAAAACTGTGCTGGCAGAATGATGGGGCTAAGTCTGAACAGCAACCGGTGCAGTATCATTGCAAATTGACGTTCTTTCATGTTATACTGTGTGCTCAAAACTGATCTTCTTCATTCCATGTCGTCAAATAGCTACGCAAATCCAGCATAACAAACTCGGTAACATAACAAAAAATCAACGTGTTTCTTTCGTGATATTATCTGACATACAACAACTTTCTTTTGATGTTGTGCATGCATTATGGGAAAGTTTGCTCCTGCGAATGTTTTGTGGTGTTATCGGACACGTATTGTACAAAACGTTAGGGATTAATGGCTACATTTCTTCTGTGGTGTCACCTGACACACAACTTTTTTATTTGTACAGTATGATAAAACGTATGTACTGTAAAATTTTGGGTTACAGCCATGTACACACATTCAAATACTCAGAACGATGTGACAGTTTATAATCGAACATACGTTAATATAGCCTTTTTACTCAAAATGACTCATAAAACAACATCCTGAATTTAGGCATACCTTATGGGAACAAACAGTATCCAAATATAACACACTGATTTTCAAAACAAAGTCTAAAAAGTATTGACAAAGATAACACAGCCAAATAACATGGGTTAAACTGATTATGTAAGTATAATGAAAGTGAAAAAACAGCAAAGAATTGATGATACAAGGCTGGCAAAATCTGTTTGTCATGTACAAAAAAACTACTCTTTCTACTGGCTTGTTGAAAGAAGACTAGACCCCAGGCACACTAAGTAACACGAGATGTATCTATTAAACAGATTGGTTTAAAAACGTGCTTTATTAACGGAATTAATGTGTCTGCATGCTATCCTTTTCAAAGTAACTTCCTCGGGACGCTATATTCCAGTCTTTCATGTCTCGAAGCATTCCCTGACGTGATTGGGTACGAGTGCTTTAGGCCATTTTATATTGTCCATTCCGTGCATTACATTCCAATTTTCAAAATTTCAACCAGCAAACGCACACTATTATTGCTTAATTCACAATAATATTTTTGAAAGCATTGAACTCTACATGTTTCGGACCTTGATGGTCCATCTTCAGTCAGTACATTAACTGTTGCATAATACAGCTACTAAATTATATTTTTATCTCTGGCATATGTGGAAGAACTGGTGGGATTCTTCCGTGCAGACTGAAGTGGTGTGTGTGTGTGCGCGCGTGTGTGTGTGTGTGTGTGTGTGTGTGTGTGGTAAACAGATAAGCTACACTGGAAGTTAAAATATAAATATATAAAATGTCAAGTATCTGTTATTTAATAACTCTGTCGTCTTCTCCATACACGAAACTGACGTTCAGGTGACCGTGCATCGTGATAAATTCTTATAATAAAACCAAATAGATGCACTAATTTCTCAAATTTATTTTTGGAATAAAACTCTACATGTTTCGGACAGTTCCTCTGTTCATCATCAGGAGTTTTTCACTGTACACGCAACAATGGTATATGTCATACAGGTTTGCTGACAGCTTGCGAGCAAGCGTAGTGGCAGAGTTCCTCTCTAGACTGTGCAGTAAACACACGCACCACGGGTACATATGCTGCCATAACACCGACTACGTCCATGATAGAACCATTACTGTAATTTTAGCCAAGCACTGTATAAGCTCCCTGATGATGGATCCCTTGTGATCCGAAACATGTTGGAGCAATTTTAAATATTTTTAAATATTTTATAATAATTCTAATTGTATCTACGTATTATATATTTGTACATCTGTTGGATAATAAAGTATTTTAATCGTCATTGATGCATGGTACAAACATGAAGATTGTCGGAACATGTAGAGTTTTATTCCAAAAATAAATATGAGAAATTGGTGCATCTAGTTGGTTTTATTATAAAAATTTCTCCATAAACCCCCGGTAACAACTCCGTGTTTCCGGCAGCAACTTTCTTCACTTTCACAAGAATATCCGATATTCGCTCATTGCCCAACTTTTTAAACAGACACGAGCGCAAAAGAATAAAAAAAGTTGTTTATAAAATAAATTTGTCATTCAACACTATGTCATCGTAATGGAGCGTGGACTAGCATTTGAATAGGGGGAAACGTTCAACGGTAACAGCAGCAGAATCTCGATACTTCGTGGTGAACGGGACCGAGGTCCCCTGGAGTTACCGAAAATCTCGGATTACACGGGTTACGACAATTTAGAAACGCATGATTACGTATATACGATACACACACCGTAGCATCCATTGATAGGATAAGCTAAAATACTTAAATCGCATAACAATGCACAAGAACACACATGGTAAACAGCTACAAGAATGTACAGTTTTGCCTAAAAGACAAGTGTACACACAGAAATGCGCAAGTCAACTAAACACTGGGCCCGGCACAGGAGCGTGCATGGCTACAGTGCATCTGCTCGGACGAAACGGAACCTCTAACAATCGGGACTCGGATAATCTAGACTGCCGTGTATTTGCTTTATCAACATGAGCGCGTAGTCTCGTTATTTAGTAGGCACATCTCGTAGTACTAAAACGGTTATGTTACAGTTGCCGTATGATGTAACTATAATGCAGCCTACGAGGTTTGGTTATGGACGAAACCACTTCTGCAAGTGAGCTCCTTTTCCGGGGTCGAAGATGGAGGCAGTATGCTCCTCCAAAGCGACAAAAAAATTCCTACAGGTCTACATACATAAAATGTCACGTCCCAAAAGACGGTAATCTTCGCAGCCACTGCCATAAGAATCAGAGATCTCGCGATGGTTGTCTTGGAACCATGGTTACCATTGATTTTCTGGTTACCTTGATCACCAAAGTATAAATGATCCTATGAATACATGTGCTATGGTTACGCGAACGCACCAGACGTGTTCTGCTTTGCGCACATTTTCTATCTCGTTCATCAACGAATACGGAAACCGTGCAAGACTCGAGCTGGCAGTTTTGCAGTTTATGTGACATATCTCACATTCGGTTCAATATGCCGGTGTTTCCCATACCCTCCCGTTGTACGAGTAATTCACGAAGACCAGCGCAGCGTTGTCCAAAGTTCTCACGACTTTCAATTCAGAGTACTATCGCACTGGTCGCCATAAAACTCGCTACCGTGTTGTGATAACGTATCACGTAACAGAACACGCTGCATGAATTTTATCATAAATTAATTTCACGGGTTACTGACCCATGATACCGAACAGTGTAAAAATGAAGTTCCTTCCTGTCACACACTCCACGGTGAAAAGTCATGGATATGACTGTCATAATATCGCTCTCAAATGACGACCGCGACAAAGAAAGAGGGGATGCCCATTAACTATTTATTCTAGGCTTTCATATCACACCGATTCACACATTCCATGCCGTGTCGCTACGGATTTAGATTGTGTCGTTCCCGTTTGATTCACACATGCCGCTCTGGGAGCGACTTTACAAGGCCACAGCACGGCAGGGGAACGGCACGGGCACTACATGGCATATGTGAATTAATATCGGCCGTCTCTCGACGGGCTGTTGGTGACCTGCCAGTTTCGGCTTCTTCCGGCTACTATGCACACATTCACAAAGTTTGTTAACCAGAACGTTGTTGCCTTTTGGGATGTGTTTCATTAGTCTGATGACGATGGAGACAGCAGTTTATACGGAATATGAACTAATCTTAAAGTTAAAGCCAGTCTTTCTTCTGTTGTTATGCTACGTCTCCATTGTGCATTCTTCTTTTGATTGTCTGCGGGCAACAACGCTGTAAAGTTTCCAAATTTCGAAATATCCAAACGTAAAATATATGAAAAATGTTTGTTATCTTCCAGACGTCCAAACAGAGTGTGAAATTCTCCTTCCTCTTCTCTTGCTAAAAAAACACATTATGAATTCAGTAGTTTCATTTTCTAGTTTCCTTCTTCAGAAAGAAGGCAAAGTCCACATGCAATTAACACATTCTCCTCACAACTATCCACGCTGACGACTGTCAAGAATGGTAGCAGCAGAATTCAAAAGAGGATTCGTTAAACTGTTGGACTAGGATTTCGCATATTTCCGGCCACCACGCAGGATTTCACGAAGGACACGGTACTCTCGGTGCATGGCAAGGGCGCGGCACGGCATGTGTGAATTAGCGCGACACGGCATGGCCGGGGTACGTCAGGGTATGTATGAATTAGTCTTAAGAGTCACAGGAGACCACGCCTAGCGATACGGGGAAAAACAGCCCATTCACAGTAGGCTATGCGTTTACATTTCTGTTCTACTTAAATTACTCACGCTCAATTTTAAACAAACCTAAATTAAAACGAAATACAGCCTATGCTAACTAACGAAACAGCCACGAGCAGGGCGGTCCGGGGTTCGAATTCCGGCAGGATCAAGAGATTTTCTCTTCTACAAAACCATCCAGACTGGCTATGAGGCCTGGCGTTCTTTCCCAGGGGTAATGCGGTCCGTGCGTGGCGTTGAAGACCCATTACCTTCCAGCGCCGAGGTTATGAATCAGTGGAGCTGTACCTCTTCTCCCTCTGTATGCCTTCTAGGCGTGGATAGGGGCTACTTTACCTCTTGCTTTTTATTAAGCAACGTAATTCCAAGGTGCACAGAGCTCCTTGAGAATCTGCTAGTGCATCAATCCGTCATTAATATGACCCAAACCACCATCATCATATCCAGAGTACATAGCCCAAGTATAAACATCACGTCCTATTTACCTAAGATCTTTTTCATATTATCCTGTTATCTGAGCACATTTCCTAAGTGATGTTTCCAGGAAATAACGCAGTTCTTATCAGGGTAATATGTCAAACATCTGTGGAGATTCGGTGAATTCTGATGATAATGGTGCTATCCATACTTCATGGGAAGTATTATATTGAATATTAACATTTCAGACAAAGTGAATCTCAGTTATTAATAATCGAAACAGTATACGCAGTAGAAAGACTATAAGTATGTTAACAATGTATAAATAAATGGAAGCAACTAAATTGTAGTCGTTACAGGATCCGAGCCAAATTATTGTAAATAATCTGATCAATGTTATACGTGAAACAATCTGTGAAACTATAGGTGTCTGGGTTACCAGAGTTCACCTTCAAGTCTTAACTCCTAAATACGAAAAATAAAATTTCGTGCATCACTTAAAATCCTAGCAATTTTCCAAATATCAAGCTGGGACGGCCTTTGGGTCAAAATGATAAATTACAAAGTGCAGTACTGAACAGGCCAATTCAGACATACAGTACTCGACTGCAACTGTGCAGTGTCGTGTCGCTTAACAACCCGGCTGCTTCTTCTCCATTTGAATTCGTGGGCGAGACCGCGTTTAATTAGCACATACAGAGCGTAACTTGACTTACCCTGACAGTCGCATCACGGATCGCTTCAACGGTGATTTCTCAAGGTCACTGCTCAGTATGGTTGTAGTCCAGTCCTGCAAGTGTGAAGTGATACGGGGTGGTGCACAATGGTATCTGGGCTGTCTGCTGGAGACATGGTCTGCCTCGCAGAAGTTCAGCTTGTTCTGGATACAATGCAAATTTTCGCGAAAGGCTACGATCCGGGTGGGGGGCAGCATAGTTGGAGTTAGGTGTCGTATGTCCTAACATGTGCTGACACGACGGTCTATGGGCCGTCTGTGGTCGTTCTACGGGTGACACAGTTTGGCTCTCGGCGATTCGGCTTTTTCAGCTACCACGTGGAGTTTCACAAAGGCCACGGCCAGGTACAGACCTGATCTGTATATGTGAACCTGCCTTGGAAGTTTACTTAAGTAGCTGGGCATTAAGCAACTACCAAGCTTTGATACAAATCTAGTTATATTTAAACTTGAACTAGCACATGCATGCACTTCCTCACTTTTTGGAGTAGTATTACTTAAGGCTTTGTAAAAGACACATATATGGGTTACTTTAGACAACTGCAATACAGCTTCTTCAATTATAAGCTTATGCCTCTAAATTTGCAAAATTAAATTGCAAATTTATGCCTCTAAATGCCTACTTCTGATCAGCATACTGACCACTAGTAAGTTCCTATTAAGTCAACTGGAATTTCATCTTGCAGTCTGTCCACAGAAATGGGACAGCAAATATAGAAAATTACGAGGCATGTTTCTGGATGGATAGTTAGTGTTTTTCCTCACTTGACAAATACTGACAATGTATGTGATAATATGCTGTAAAAAATCAAGTTGCATTCCACTGTTGAAGAAGTACACAGTGACAGCCTCGCTATCAAATTCTGCAAGGCAGTGATAATATTATGACTTCTGTGTGAAACACAGCTCTGAAGTCACTCAGCAAGCTTCCTTAATGTTACCAAATTGGTGATTAAACTGAAAACCCGTTGAGAGACATGCAAACCAACCAGTGTTGCAAGAACAGTACACATAGTCAAGGTAAAAATATTTCAGTCTGAACCTGACAAAGAGGCACTGGCCAGCAACAAATGTCAATTCAAAAATACTGTTGATTTTGAAATATTGCAGACAAAAAAGAAATTCCTTGCAACTAGAAAAAATGAAATCACAGTTTTAACATTTCTGCTGATTTGGAGCATTGCATAAAAGCAACATGAATTTCTATCTTCTTTCTGCATGACTCAGAACAGTAGGTATCTCGTGAAAGACCAGGGTATTTTGTTGTCACCTACTCCTGAAGATAGAAGAACTATTTCACCAGTTTCTGTGGGTGCAGTGCGAGGCAGCAGAGATGCCAGGTAAGAAAGATTTTGTAAGCTACAACTCATAAACAAAAGACATGAGAGTACTTTTTAGTAACCTCTGAGCATCTGCTCATTTTCTGTCACCTGGTCATGAAATGGAGGTAGCATTTTTAAAATATTCCATCATGCACTCTAACAATAGCATCCTGGCTAAAGCAAGAGGAATTATGTGTGTTAGTATGCACACTGCAACAGAATGTCTGTCTAATGTAGGAAGGATTGTAACTATCTCACTTAACCACAAATTCTGATATTCTTGTCTCCATCTATCATTACTACCTAGCACTTATGATCTGTAATCCTGCTGCACCAAACTACTTCTTTAATGAATGCATAAGTGTCATGAAAGTAGATTCTAGATACAGCTGCTGATTAAAAATGTTACTGACACTGTAACATGCAAACAGTGCTTCATGACAGACCAATGCTTGAGACCATCATACAATTTGGTGCCCATAAATTTTCAGCTATGTCACTCTATAAATTATCAACTATATTATGATATTCTTTCATGACTCATCAGTACATTAAATTCTGCAATGAATTGGAGTCTACTATTGACAAAGGTGTGTTACCCTGGAAAAGGTCATGAAGGCACAAAGGTAAGTAGAGGTATAGCTCTGCTCTTTCTTTAACCTTGTGCTAGATGGGGGTGGGTTGTTAACGCCACACACTGGCTGCTTTACTCATGGGAATGGACCAATACCCAATGTGTAGGAGGCTAGGTGGGCCCCAGGGCCAGCCTGATGTGAATGTGTAGTGTTATATATTAATTCATGCTTTATTCCATTATTGGAAAGAAGAAACTCTATGATAACATCATAATAATAGTAAGGAATCATCAGAGCCCTTCACAATTTACTTTATTTCTGCTGCAGTTACAGAATTTATTTCAGATGGCCTAGGTAACATGATACATTTGCAATTCACCTTTTCCAGCACTGCTTAGTGACTTTTCTTAAAGACATTAATCAGCCACAAAAGAAAATAATCTACTTCTCTGATCAGTCCATGGTTCAATGTAAAAGATGAAAAAATGTTCCCAGATTCACATTACACCAGCAGAACTACAAAATGTCAAAGAACTGGCATCTGCCTATCACCTCTCATGGGAACACCACATGTGTCAGTCTGTACAGAAGTCTTAAAAAGGCTTTGCAATGTGACCTAGTTAACAGCAATTTTATTCAGACCAAATTATGGCCCTATGGTAGGCTCTGTAACTGACACCTTACAGTTTAACTAACATGAATGTTATCCTTGTAACAGAAGACAGTGCAATGAGAATGAAAATTATGGTTAGATAGATTTGCAACAACCATATCAATCTGACAAACTCAGAAGCTACAGATCTTTCTCCCAGTCAGGAAGGGTGTTTAACGAAATCACCTCTTGCCCTGTCAGAGCTACTGAATACAGCCAAACCTCTGACCTGGATTTTGAAATTTGTGGATTACCATCAGTTAGAACTTCACTTCAGACTCCAAAAACTAGCCTCGATACTAACATCCAAGATACCTAGTAACCCGGCGTTTTTTTTTATGAAAATCGATGGATAACAGGCTACGAACCGTTTTCATTCGTTGCGGAATAACCCAAAGACAATTAACTGTATACGAAAACGACAGGAAATTCCGACTGGAGCCACGTATCAACACCATCAACATAATACAGAATGTGCATTTTATCTGACAACTATCGTCTGTCGCTTCCGGCCGCACGCGTGGGCGGCTGGCTGAGTAAGCTACGTTAATACGGTGAACTGGCGGACAGGAAGTAGCAACTGATAGCTGACAGATGAAATATTTCCTCAATAATAGTCCTAACAGGTAAATGCTGTAATCATTAACAATACACACCCACGGAGTAATGAAATATATAGACGTCACACAACATTCCGTTTAACATACACTTGTCACCGGCGTTAGGCCAATCACATACTAAAAATCCGTCACATATTTTAAGTCACCGCTGCAATGTTATATAATGTGGCAATTATACAGACACTATGTATAAGGCATGCTTTCATTCAACTTAAATTACATACAAATATGTCTTTTATATATCAACGTACCCAGTATCTTCGTAAATATTAGAAGACCGTCCAAGACCGCCACTTAGCTTGAACGCCGGCACACGCAATTGAAAAATTAACGCGTTTTCATTATTGTACACTTATGTTGTAATGTATAACTTATATGTAACTCGTTTCGTATACTTCTAGCATAAACGTACAACATGAGATATCTAAGTTACATATTGTATGGCTACATCTTAGCTCCCTCTCGTCACGTCTGGAATGCACATCCATGTCTGCTGGCAGCTGTTGTACACGGATAAGGGCTATTGATGATCAAGGCATTGATGCTATTCGTTGGCAACGTCACAATCGACAACACTACCATTCCTTGACATCATGGATGACGGATGTTCACCAACCAGCGCGCCTCTGGGGAAGTACCATAACCATGCGGCGTAGACGTCGGCATCAGTCGATAACATCGATAATTTAAATTCGAGTTCCTTAGTAAGCTGTCGTGTCGAAAACTATACCACTCGACACGGCACCATACATACTACATAACATGAAGCGGCGACACTATACATAACTTATGAGTCATAACACCGTGTAGTCTGGAAGGTGGAAACAACAATATATTCTTATTTGTTGTTATTCATGCCTGTACACTGATTGAAAATTTCATAAGACAACACCAACAAAGTACACAATATTATTATATACAATTTCACAATTAAAACATGAAAACTACACCTCCAACATGTTTCGACCCTAAATAGGTCATCGGTAGTGCGTATATGTAAAAATGAAGAATTTGTGTAAATAAAATTTAAGCAAAAATTAGCTTTTGATGTTGTTACATGTCTTGAAGGCTGTAGTAGCGACATATATTTAATGAAGTGCTTCATATGTGGTGGTTTTTTGTTTTTAAAAATGTATAGGATTAAAAGTGTTTGTGTCATAAAAGAAGCTTGTGTATACTGGAGTGTGCGTGTAAGCAGGATAGTCCTTCCACTTGGAATCCTCTACATTAATCATACATGACTCATAGCAAACAGGAATATCAGTCCTCCATTCCTTCAAAATTCCCTGCACCTCTAATGGGAATTACTTACATTTTTGTTCAACCAGAACAAATAATATTATTTACTGATCATCTGTTAACAAAATATTTCTCATTTAAATGATAGCTTTTTGTGTAATTATACTATACAGGATAATAAATTTCTTCCAGTGGTTTGGCACAATGCCACATGCATCTTCAAGATGGTTGAATTTGGTTGAAGTAGATGAAAGCGTTATTGAGACAAGGAATATGTATGGTTTATATGGAATGGTTGTAAGGATGGTACCTAATCAGACCTGCAGAAAGAGAAGGGCATAGATCATATGTTGAGCCAATGTGATATGAGAGTTTGAAGTGTGACAGATTCAGTTACCCTGAAGATGAAGGTAGCATGATACTGAAAATTGGCATTAACAAACTTGTTATCATATGTGATGCAACAACTCAGGATACTATCAGTTGAGGGACACACACTCTGAAAGCCCCAAAACATATAATGTTCCTCATAATTCAGTGACAGTTACTGTAAATTACACACATATTCAGCCACATAGTAGAGTTTGAAGAGGAATCACAAATTATAAAATGGCTAAATATACCATATAGATTGAATCTGTAATGTTATTATTCATATTGTTAGTATAGTTATATCACTTTCGGTTCCAGCAACATACAGCTTCGAAATTAAGTTGCTTTCAAGAATCCCACCATACTTTTCTAGTGATGTTTCAAATATATCATTCAATACAACACAGGAAGTTCTACATTCAAATAGAATACTACTACACATATCTAAAAGCAGTGTATTTTTATATCAATGTACATGAATCA
>Ga0123352_10004635_pt1 | contig 20308 bp, 14 predicted proteins | sample TergutLab28metaG_FD_89700 | JGI IMG/M metagenome (GOLD analysis project Ga0123352, IMG submission 89700) | Labiotermes labralis P1 segment gut microbial communities from Petit-Saut dam, French Guiana - Lab288 P1 | ecosystem: Host-associated > Arthropoda: Insects > Digestive system > Gut ...
CCCACATCCCACCTCCTGGAGATCCATCCTAATATTATCTACCCATCTACGCCTAGGTCTCCCCAGTGGTCTCCTTCCCTCCGGTTTCCCCACCAAGACCCTATACACCCCCCTCTCCTCACCCATATGCGCCACATGCCCAGCCCATCTCGTTCTTCTCGATTTTATCTACCACACATTTTCGGGTGAGGAATAAAAATCACTGAATATTTACGGTTATAAAATTATTGATTATGAAAAAGGGACACGAAGCACAAGTGGGAGAGATAAGAAATGCATACAGATATTTAATTTGGAAATGTAAAGGGAAGATACCGTTCGGCAAGGTTAGATGTATTTTGGAAGAGTGATAGAATGAACGTTCAAATATTACGGACATTGGCTACAAGTTTATTAATTACTACCGTTGCAGTATATACACATAACTTAATGTGTACTTGTTGTTATTTTCTCACAGTACTTGTACAGCCTCCTGATGTTACCGTATGACCTTCAGGCATGTGAACAAAACATTATTCATACAGGGAATTTATCTTGCACATGAAGAATGTCATTTAAAATCATTAAATTGACTTACATAATTAACGGCTAGTAACAATTTTTTTTTAATTTGCATCAATGCGTGAAGGGACATTTTACAACTTAAATTTAAGTCTTTAACCCTTATCCTGCTAACGTGGAGAATATGGTGAGCTCCTAATAATGCAAGTAAATGGCAGATGGGATTTAATTCGGCGTTTAAAGGGTTAACCTAAAATTTCCATTCATACAATTCTTTTATATATATTTTGGGAAAACTGTATTTTCTAAGTGTATGTTAGTGGCAGTAATTGTGAATGACCTTCGTGCATCATGCATGTGCACTGCATGAGTAACAGCTTTGCTTAACGCCTGGAGTTTGTAGTGTCGTATCGAGTTGCAGCATGCATGTTAATGATTAACACTTGTACTGAAAAATACAATGTTATAACTGATATCGATTGTGGCTCGAAATTCTGTACTTTTATGTCGAAATTCATTACAGAATTTATTATGAAAATCTGTACTTGAAGGAATTTCTATGAAACGGGGTTTCTTTCAAATCTCTCTCCATGATAGGTACAAATTTTTAGCATACAAATATTTTTCTGGGTTTAAATTGTGACTTGCAGGCGCCAATTGTCTCAGCCCAAATGTTGTAGGTCTTGCGAGATTTGACATTTTCACACAAATACCTGTGACAGTACTGTGCTCATGGTTGTGACGTCATGTCCAGTAGCTATTAGACTGCAAAATCTGACAAACCTGGAGACATTAATTATCTCTGTGGTATTACTACAGTTATTTCAAAATAAAGGAAAAATTTATATATTCCATGCTTCAATCCATATCAGGGAAATAAGAAACTTAAATAAATATTATGCACAAATTGCTTCATGTGTTTATTCCTTCCTTTATCCTTTATCGGAATTACTTGTTAGTAACATTCTAAGGCACGTTTCTTGGAAGCTAAGTTAAATATTTGGACTTGTTTAAGATGGCAATAATATAACCCGTAATGCTACATAAAATTTAAGTGTATATACTCAAAGTGTAGTTGGGAATTACTAAAGAAAACTTGGTATTAAAAACGGTTGGATTTATTAGATAGATAAAGTTTGGAAGGGGGAATACGGGGAACGGGGTACATGGATTAGTAACTCATAGAAATAAATGTCATAGCATAGGACGAAAGTTTATAAAAGTGCCGTTTTAAGGGGAAAGAAGAAAATATGAGACTGCTGGAATAGACGAAAATTGTGAGTTTGAGGGGTTTCCCCGGGTGCTGTGAAACTTCGTTTCCTGTTCACGTTTTTGTGACTTCCCCTGAACCGAAAGAAACCTAAACAATGTGGTGTATACACTGTTGTATGTACCATAATGTTATGTACTTCTCTTGGAGGCAGAATTTCGCTTGTGACAATCTGTTATGTACAATACGTTTTACCTGGCTCTGTGAACAGGTACAGGAAAGGGATGAGGGTAAGTTGAAAAATGAATGATAGTTTTAAATATTCCATGACCAAGCACTGATGCGTCACTACGACAATAAAACCAAATGCACATGAAAATATGTGAATTTATTCCATTTTAATCGTTGTAAATCTCCTTCATGTTTCGGTCACTTTTTGTGGCCATCTTCAGGGAAGTATTTTTACGAAGGATATGTTAGAAAAACAACCAAACCAATTTACAGATATAAAATATGACGTTTTAAATATATAATTCAAATAATATGTTAAAATACGAGATACAGATAAATTATTTGTGCTAAATTTTCGTAAGAAGTGTTCATGTGTTTTGTGTGTCGTATCACCATCCAAGCTAATGGTTGCATTTTGCAATTTTGCGAAGGCGCCTAAAATTATCTGTGGCGCTTAGTAATCCAATAAACTGGCTATATAGTTGTGTTATTCCATTTCTTACTTATGACTCGACATGCATCTGTGTTACAAAAACCATTATATATGTTTTTGGTTTATTATCTTACTGTATTGAAAGAAAGGTAAATACGAGTTGTAATTTGTGATTGGAGTTCTCTTAAAAACTGATGTCATGCGGAAAGCTTGTGGAATCAGTCGATCGGAATTAAAATAAAAGTTACAAGAACCTTATTAACCTGTATTATTTAACGAGATGTTACAATAAGTCCTTGTTTAAGAGTGGGGTTACTCTTATGAAAATCGCAAAGTTGAGAGAAACAACTTAGAATCGAATAGTTTTCCGCGTAAGAATTAATGAATTTACCAGAGAGTCTGTCTGGCTATTGAATTCTCCGCCTGCTTCTAGCGAAAACAATGTAAAGCTGAGTCGGTGCAACGTCCATCCAATCTTTGGAAACTAAAATTTTTACTCTTTAGAGGGAAATTAATGGTGCCTGGGGAAACGTTGCAGGAAGACTGCCTTTGTTCAAACTGGGAACTTTGCCTCAGCCCACTGACTGTCCTCGAAAATTACTTCCTTTTAAGATTTTATTATGGACATGGATTGTTAGCAATTTGAAAACCGGTTTTATAATTTGTAATTTTTTCTCAAAATGAGACGCCTGTAGACTAGAGAGGATTAAAGAGACAAGAAAAGGGAATTATTTTACTAATGACAGTTTGTCACGGCAGTCTGTACACAGTATGTTATTCTATACACGGCAGTCTATACACACTATGATATTCTATACACGGCAGTCTATACACAGTATGCTATTCTATACACGGCAGTCTGTACACAGTATGCTATTCTATACACGGCAGTCTATACACAGTATGCTATTCTATACACGGCAGTCTATACACAGTATGCTATTCTATACACGGCAGTATATACACAGTATGCTATTCTATACACGGCAGTATATACACTGTATGCTATTCTATACACGGCAGTCTATACACAGTATGATATTCTCGCGATTTAAGTAAGTGTGATCAATTTACAAGCTGAGTTTGTTGATTTTACTTTAGATTCCTTGGCGAGTTTCCTTGCATTGTACTTATACATTTTGGATCATCTTTGGTGTAGCTGCTGTAGTCTGACGTTGCACACTCAGTCCTTTTGATTTGCTGTAAAATTTTTGAAAACATAATCAGTAGCATCCATCCTACTTGTAGATGAGTGCTGCTGGTTGGTCCAGTTTTCATTTTCTCCCTGTTGTTTTGTTACACAGTGCTGAATTTAACCAATGAGATGAAGGGAAACAAACGATGTAATCGTATGTTTGAGGGTGGTGCATGTAGAGGAGGACCCGTCATGTCCTGTTCCTAATTGTATTAGGGGTGTATAGCTCATGTGCACATTGCCGGAACGTTCGCATAAATAAAATAGTTTGATGTTTTCATTTAGGATTAGGAGCATGCAACCAGCGACACATGAGGCATAGGGGGGATGATTAAAATTCAAACATAAGCTGCCGGGGTATTTTTTTTTGGGGGGGGGGGGAGTTTGATTAATGATCCATCGGACGTCATGGTGCATGATCTTACATTCAGGAAAACCTTTGTTTGAAACAAACCAGCTAGAAGTATTCAAGGATGATGGAATTAAGCGTATTGAATAGTGGAATATGCACTTATAGGGGAGACGAAGTCTTTTACAAAAATGTGGCAGGCAAACATGAAAACAGAAGTAGGCTTTTATGAGAGGATTGTCGTCTGGATTCGACTGACTCGGAAGAGGATCCAACGGCAGACTTTTGTGAAAGCGATAATGGACCTGATGGTTCCATAAAATTAGTGGAATTTTTGACCACTTGATCAAATGTTAACCTCAAAGAGCTGTCGCATAAAGTTATGAATAAAGCAGGCTAATCTCCAAAACCACAGTTGGTCATACGTGTGAGTATTCAGATATCTTGACTTTCAGTTTCATTGGCCACAATTCATATTTTTATGATTGTAAATTCAATACAGTTCACTAGTGTTATTCGATTCTAATTCTTTCATGAAAACGGGTCTGACAGCGAACAATCGGATAGCGGTACCTTCTTTCCTCTTATTTTAAATGGGAAAAATTTTAATGTGTTCTCAGTTCATTCGAAAATCCCTCAACCAGATTTACTTCATACCGCTAAAATCGCTTAAACACCTTTGAAACATTCCAACAATGTTCCTTTTTAAGGGAAGTCCAACAATGATATACGCACACTGTTCAACTTACAAAAGACCGATTACGTAATTAGGGCTAATTGGGTCAGAAATAGTTACTTTCTCCGAGCGAATAAAAATTTCTCATTAGCCCTGGGTGTTAGATATTGTCCGATGTGGAGTATTATGATAATAGTGGAGATTTGAGGGAGACAATGAATATAAGGTATTGGTATTTGCGAGTCGCTATAGCGAAAAATCGCAAAGCGACAATGCGGATAGCGAGCGTTGACTGTGTAACATTTGAGGTAACTAATTTTCTCATCTTTAAGAACTAAAGATGCATGACACAGACCAACATGTCTGTCATCGATAACTCTGTGTCAGAAACTCGATGCCTTCCTTCATTAGTGTGCAGTTGGTGTCAATTGCAGGACAGAACTTTTTTTTTGACCAGAAACCTCATATGTGACTGTACACGATGTTCGACAGTTGGCAGCAGGTTGGTCATGACCAGTGGCTGCGAATGTGCCACACACCATGGCCAGAAGCCATAATTGAATGTTATGTTGGGAGTCCACTACCGCTAACACAATAAACCTTCCAGCGGGGACATGGGCTTATTACAGTCGTCGGACACAGAGGATGGTTATCCTTAATAACAAGGGACGTGACAGAAAAAGGACACATTACTCCTGTTGGCTTCCATTTTAAATAGTCTTATGGTGAACGTTGCATCGATACGCGCATGAGGATATGAGAAATAAAATTTATACATCCCGTTCCTTGGACTAGAATTTATTATTCAAATATGGGTAAGTTATGATTAGATGGTTTCTCTTACAGCGTGATGATAGCGTCGTAGTTGTTAATGGTATTTAACCGTACCTTGCACAAACTGTGCAGTTTTATCACAGTGACCAAGTAGTATCTCCCCACACGTAGATTAGTGCAATTTTTTGGGCGAATTGCGCAATATAATGGATAATGTGGTTAATAATTAATGGCTGATGAGTCAAAAGTAGCCAGGACGACCGTAGCCAGTTTCCTTATAAAACCTGCAGGGATAGAACGCCGCCTGTCTGCTGCTTGGCATTTTCTCCATTCTAAAATATCCAGAATTCTTTCAAATATTGCTTTCCTTCACCGCGCATTTTTAGAAGGCACTGGACCTGAGAGGTAATTTTTGTGATTTCAGTGTATATGTTACATGTGAAGAAGTCACTTGACAAATACCTTTAGTATATGGAGTTCGCCGAGTGTACCGGTGAAATTAAAGAATCGCGAAAACGGGGATGTTTACCGAAATTTTTTTGGAACACCTGACAAGAAGAGATCACATTGAGGACTTAAGCGTAGCTTCCAGTATAGGAAATCTTACCGAATCCTACAGAAATCAAATCTGCAGGTGAGGACCACATTCATCTGGTCCTAGACCTGAAATCGATGTGGGCTGTTGTAAACACGCTGATCAATATTCGGGGTTCCTTACGACAGATCTGTTCCTAATAAGTAAAGTTTGTTTGCTTCTTATGACGGACTCTGTTGTGTAGGGTTGATTACTGAGTAAGAACAATAAATAAGTAATTATACATCGATGGTTTAAAGTACAATTATTTATGTCCAATTTTGTAAGTTTCGATATAGTAGTGTGTTTCCTTGATTCTCAAATATATTCCCTATGTTCTGCATAAATATTTTATACCCTAAATCCAGCAATTGCCTTTGTCGTGGGAGAAAGTAAAGTATTCTATGGATTTGTGTTCTTGCACATTTAGTTGTAAGTTTACTGATAAACGTTTTCGTGGGATAGACAGTATTTGTGTATATAGATCTATTTTCCATGTAACTTACGGGAGAACACAGAGACGCCGATGTAAAATTCACAAAAGACTGTACCATAAAAAACCTCACGTTACTTTGTAAAGATAACAGAGAATAATTAATAATCTATGTGCCAGCATCACACTTCATCAACAGTACTGTGGAAATCTCAGCAAGGTTTCGTATGGTCTCGTCTTTACTTCTGGCATTACCTTCAATGACTTGAAGTGGCAAAGTCAAGCAAAGACGTATTGTGACCTGCAGGATTGCAGACTTCCTCCGCGATGTAGATTAGATCTGGGCTCTTCTGGGATGTTACGCAGCCTAGTGTGGTATTTCCGTACGGACGTCTCGGGACAACCTTCTTGAACCTTGAAGATGAACTGATATGTTTCCCGAAACGTCGGTATGCAATTACCACTCTACGCTGCATACTATCCGATAAGAGCGCAGATATCATATGTGATCTGTTTAGAGCTGTAATCACGCATCACACGTGGCAATAGGAGACGAGACTTCAGTAAAGAAAGATTAATAATGCAGGTTCAGTAATTTTGTGGGAGCATTTTGTCTGATTGAGAGGCTGCTGTAAATGTAGACGTGATATGAACATGCAAAGGTACTGCCGTCGGCAGTTAACCTTAGAAGATAGTTAATAGAGATGAACTAATGCGACTTCTGAAGGCTTTGCGAATTGCCGTTAGAGAACGTGCTGTCCTCACGCGACCGTATCTTGCCCTGTCCTGAAGATATTTCCTTTCGCTTCCGTGAAACAATTGCCTTTAAATGCACGTGTCGCACATACCTCTTTGCTTCTAAGTTTCCCCCCACCCACACCTTAGTTTTCTGTTCGCCCTTAGTGATGCTAAAGATCAGAGGATGCTGTTCGCATTTGAAAGCTTTCCAAGTGCAGTAACCAGTAGCAAAAGCAAACGGACCGAAAAGAAAGCAAACTTCTTCCAGAAGAACGAAGAAAACAGCAAGGAGGGGATGAGGAAGAAAGAAGAAATCTGTCCGTGCACAGAATGACCCAAGACCTAAAGTCGAATTTCTCTGTCTGTATACGTAGCGTTGGAATCGAACGACCTCTCTTTGCTATTACTGCAGGCTAAAACGATTCGGTAACCTTTTCGAACATTTTCCTTGTCTTCCTGATTCTGGTGACCCTTTGGGGCAATGGGGTGTGACATCCGACTGTCTTCTATTCCTCTTTTATTTCTCCCACCCCATATGCTCTTCTTCATCAACCTTCCCCTATGTTCTGTCACCATTCCTTTTCCTTAATTTCATTGTGTTCGACCTTTTTTGGTCTATCTGTCTCATTACCTCAATCACATCCGAAGTTGGATCAATTCTGGATTCTTATGTACAGTGCAAAATTCTTTCAGTGTATGGGACTTCGAAGGTTTTTGTATTGTTTGGAAGGAGACAATTGACGGATTTTTTTACCACTGGTCCTACAAATGACAACTTAATTAGAAGGCTTGTTTGCAGAACCCGTAGAATAATTCTGTTTTTATAGTGTCGTCAGGAACAAATGAACTTGAGCAGTTTTATGCAGAGCGACAAAATGTATACTGCAGAGTTAAATGTACGGAATTTTCACGAAGTTTCAAAGCGAACCTTGTAATAGCGGAAGCCACATTTTCAGCACAGCTAAGACCAAAGCTATCCTTTGCACACGATGCTGTATCATAGTTGAAATATGCATTTATCAGTAGGTACAGTAACACCATAACCGGCTGTATCTTGAGCTACCTTGTGCTAAAAATATTAACTTTCCAGATTATCGAATATAACAGAGCTTGCAATAAGATGGCAACTGTGTGAATAACGTCTGCCATGACTAATATGGAGGACAAATATTAATTGTGTGTATAATGAAAATTTAGTGTCATAAATCACATTGATTTTATAATCCATTTTAGTGCCGTGTGGTCATATATAGGCCTGCTGTATATTGTGATACAGCGTGTTTTATTTATCGTGTCCATGAACACGCTGCCTGTCACATGAAATCGCGGTGGGTACACGCTTTATATGAGAAAAGGTAGCTGTGTTCAGGGATTAGCTGCAATAAGGAATACACCCGAAAAAAAGCTATTTTATTATAAAAAACAACAAATCGTGTTTCCATAAGATTGCTACAAGTTTCGACACTATCGGGTCTTTAACAATCTTGTAAAATAATGTAAATTGTTGTATCTCGTTACATTCCGTAGACTGAGATCGCGTCGTCAGAGCCACATTAGACTTTTATTAGTTGTACAGTACGTTGTCATTAGTGTAGCTTAAGTGATTGTATTGAATTATGCTTCAAGTCGCCGTCTATTAGTTTGCAAACACTGATGATTTTAACTGTACAAGACTCATCTTATAATAAAACCAACTAGATGTACTAATTTCTCAAATTTATTTTTGGAATAAAACTCTACATGTTTCGGACAGTTTCTCTGTCCACCTTCAGGAGATTTTCACTGTACACACAGCAATGGTATATGTCACACAGGTTTGCTGACAGCTTGCGAGCAGGATCAGCCTGTTCGCAAGCTATCAGCAAACCTGTGTGACATATACCATTGCTGTGTGTACAGTGAAAAACTCCTGATGATGGACAGAGAAACTGTCCGAAACATGTGGACTTTTTTATTCCAAAATTAAATTTGAGAAATTAGTGTATCTAGTTGGTTTTATTATAAGAATTTATCACGTTGCACGGTCACCTGAACGTCAAATTTGTACAAGAGTGATACGTTTAAGAATTGCATTATTTTAACTTGCAGAATTATGTTAAAACATGAAATTCGTTATTAATTCAGTAGGATATTTGCTAGATCACAAATTCGACTTATTATTTCCTTTTAATTTCGATCTTACGACTTTACATTTACATTTCGACCTTACAATAAATCATGCATAGATTTACTATAGTTTAATAATAATGATAATAATTACTTTTAGTATTAAATGGTGTGACGTATCAGTGTACCAGATATGGTCTCCGTTTTCTCATTGTTACTTCTGCCTAATCGTGCTGTCGAATTTTCGGTATTTCAGCTTACTTATATTAATGTCTGACGACATTTTTGTTTCATAATCCCTTGTAATTTTGTAATATGTTGCTGCTGCAAATTTAAGAACAACATACGCACTATTTTAAGTTTAGTTTTCACAAATGATTGCTAGCAGATGATTTTAATTATAATTATGAATATCCTAGAACTAATTGAAAAAGAAATACGCAATAGATTGGTGACCTTGCTATTTGAAAATAATATGAATAAGTATTATTTATATTTTATCTTCTTCAATATATGGTGAACCTGCCATCGTTCACACAATTAGTCGCCGTCCCTGAAGGCGGGAGCCCTGGTTCTTTCCACAGGTTTTGTAGTGGACAAAGTAGCAGTGGGACAGGTTTCTGTCTGAATACTGCACGTAAATTTCTACAATTTAAGACTTCGTGCTGTTAATCTTTGTTCAAAGGGCGTAGATAATGCTATGTAATGAACACTCGTTCAGATTAGAAGTCTGAAATGAGTTTCATGGATATGAAATTGCTTTTTTTCCTCGTGTAGCGAAGCTTTTGCGAATGGTGGTATGGGTGAAAAGTTAAAAGCAGGAATTGGAAACGTCTTGAAGAAAGAAATAATGCAGATTGGGAAGGAAAGAGTAGGCACGTTTCTTTTAAAAGGAAATTCAGAATCTAAGAACGGTAAGAGTGGGTTTGGAGGGTGAATGAGTGAAGGAGGAGGTGGATAAAAAGATTGATAGGCAATTCCGGATTCCCATTACCCATCCTCCTTTAGGGAACTGCGTGAAAACACACCCTTCGTCCCTGTGCCCCAACCCTTCAATACGCCTTCACATATCTCTGAGAGAGGGTGGTTTGCCTTAGACTGCCAGGGTAGAGTTTTCGTCTTCCTGGACGATGCTGGGTTATTACACATCCCCGTCTCCTTTTAGCCAAACCCAGGAGAAGCTAGTAGTTTTTCTTCGTTTTTCTTCCTCACGTTTTCCTCCTATCTTTACCATTTTCTTTCAAGGTATTCTGTCTCTGTCTACCAAGGTTTCGTTGCCTGCAATACCGAACGTAACCACCCCCCTACTTCGCCGTCTTTTCTTGCTACAGAAGCAATCCCATTTTCGCCCCCTGGCCCCTACAAAAAAAGCCCGGATGTTCCAAGTTCTTAAAATCGATTAACTGAACACTAGTGCGCAGTTTTATCTCAGCAACAATGCTACTTCTCTTCCATGCATAATAGTGATTTGCGTAATTTCTTTTTGGTTCTCTTCTTAATCAACAGACTTTATTAAAATTCTATTAATCGCAGATATTTTAATACTCTTACCTTACTCAATATTCTACTGCTATAATAAGGTTTTCTCTCTCTCTCCTAAGTATAACATATGCGCTAACATAAAGCTGGATGGTTCACGTCTGCCATGACATGTACACTGAACTACTGCCATTTTAAAACCAACAGTATTTGCCGTAGTTGACAGTACTAATGGTGGCCATTTTTAGATCTTAAAAACGAATGCTGTCAATAAATAAGAACTGCCTGTAGGATATATTCGCTGTTTTCGGTACATTTATATCTTACAAACGAACAGAAAAAATTGTTCTGACATTTTATATTCATTTTTATTTTCTTTCCTTTTCATTTTTCTTTAACCTTTAAAACCTAGAATCATTTTAAACATTATAAAAGGAATTTAGCTTCCCTTTAGAAACCCATAGATGGGCAGGCGCTAATCCTGCTTTAATGTATATAAAACAGAATTATCATGCTCTGTAGTCTAATATATATGAAGCTTTGTATAAGCTTTTCAGCACTGAATTTTAGGCTTAACGTAATGCCAGAAAAGGATGTGTACATCTGCAGAGACAGAGGAGCAAGATATGGAAATATGGAGGAAAGGGGATGAGGAAGGGGTGGAGCTTAGAATTTGAGCAAGTTGAAATAGGAGAGGGAGACATGTTTTCTGCAAGTTAAATTTGCATATGACATTCGTAGAGGGCCTTAAAGCCTGAATATGTTTAAGGATTGCGTGGTTACGTTAAAGGCTTCGTTGAAGGGTGTGGGTTTTCTGGAATTTGCAGATAGCCGCACAGTGTAGGACAAAATTACAAAGTTTACCCTTCCCTATCTCCCAGTTACTTAGACCCCTTGCAAAACACACCTCTGCTACTTTTTGCTGTATTATGTCTGACTGGAGACACATTTCTGGGTGAAGATTCCATTCTCAAATTCTACCCCTCGCTCCCCGTCACCCCCCGGTCCAAAAAATGTATGACACTTTTCGTATTTAGTAATTAAACTAGCGTCATGGAGCATAACCATTTTATTCGAAGCTGATAGCTGCCGAGTTGGTCAAGAAACTTTTCGATTGTGACGGAAACCGAAAGTTCCTTAGATTGTGTCTTCCTGAGCTCGTTGAATCCATGGAATATCTTCGCATTCTGTTTTATTAACATGCGGCTTAATGTAATTTTCACATACATGACAATTATTCCTACAGAAACTAACGAAAATTCTTGGTGGTCTGTTGGAGAAGTATAATTTAGCCTGCGTTGTAAACCTTTAAAGCTGTTGTTTCATGTACGACCAGGTTTTTAACATTAAGCATGAAAGGCAGTGTAGGTATAATGTAATATTGACGCGCGAGTTCGCAAACATTGATGCCGTGGAAAAGCAGTAAGTGTTATATATTCTGAGGGTGTGTGTGTGTGTGTGTGTGTGTGTGTGTGTGTGTGTGTGTGTCTGTAACCTTAGGTGTCGAGCACGCAAATCGCAGGCGCCTTATTACTCGTATATTTCAGTATGTGACCTATTTGTCTCTCCCATATTTTTCACGTTATCTCATAAACGGTACTAATTTCGGAAAAATATTGTTTAATATAAAGAGCCTGTTTTGACTTTCTCCACAAATTTTGCCTGAAATATTTATCATTCTATGAAGAATTCAGCGAGACATGATCATAAATGTAATGGGTATTGAAGTGAAGTGACGTTATTCTTGTCATATTTTAAAGACTCTTGAATTTTACGAACAGATTTTCGGATAAAATATTAAAATATCAAATTTCGTGAAAATCCCGCCAGTGGAAGCTGATTTTTTCCCATGGGGAAACAGAGAGGGACAGACAGAGTGAAGGACAAGGACATGCCGAAGCTAATATATTCCTTTAACAATTAGCGAAAGTACCTTCAGTTTGTAAAACCTCAAAAGAAGCAGCGATTTTTTTTCCGATATAGTAATAAATTATTTGTTCTCATAACTGAGACAGAGTGTTACTCAATTATTATACCAACTACTGCACATATATAAAATTTTCACATTAAAACATTAAAAACGCTCCGACATGTTTCGGTCCTAGGACCATCATCAGGGAGCCATATCGTCCTTACTAAAGTCACTATAATAAGTCACATTAATTTCGCTGTACCAGTTGGGTATTGTGGCAGCTTGCTTGTGATACAAATTATACCAAGTAAGTATCGTCAAAATAAATATTAGAATAATTTTGTACACAAATAATTAGGCATGCGATGACAAACCATTCGGCCAGTAGATATTTACCGATGTTTCGGGAGGAGCGTAGTGTTAGTGTTAGTGCTAGTGTTAGTGTCAGTGCTAGAATTGGTCTGCTCGCCCCTGACTGTGCGGGTATAACTTCTCAGAATACTTGAATCAACTTTAACGCCGCTCTGAGAACCTCAATTCTCACAGGCTATTAACTCCCTCTTTTTAATTTCGCCTCCTTAACGGCACAAAGTTACAAATTTTTTCCATCAGCTCTGCCAGGCCTCTCTAGCCCTGCGTCCGACTGTTCGTCCGCGTCTAAAACTTCCGAATTTCTAAACGGATTTTGATAAATGGGTAGACATAATCCAGTTGGTGGTTTCGGAGACATCATATTGTCTGCTGGAAGTTCCTGACTTTTCATAGTACCCTGTTGCTTCTGTCCTCAGGATAGATATTTGTACACGTATGGATTTCCGACCAGCTGTGCGAATACCAGCTTCTCAAGGCATGTGTGTCGTGGAGCTAGTGGGTTATGTGAGTTCTGAGTGCATAAGCAGTCCTGGACCCCCGACAAGGGCCGGTCCTCCAGCTTCGGGGTTGGACGAGGTGCTGAAACCTCACAATTTTACAAAATACTTCCAAAGGCCTCGGACTAGGACTGATCTTTGGTAAGACATTTTGTTATTTGTGAGGGAAAGAGTGACACAAATGGAGCAATCTTGCGTAAAGAACTCGATGAGTGTTTTGTAACTTCTATATCATGAAAGTGAGCACCATGAAATTGTTAGCAACAATTTTTAACAAATTGTCGATCATGAGATGTGTTTGGTTTCATTTCAGTGTGAAATGGTTGCTGACGTTCGTACCAGCAAGTGTTTTGATATTGGCATCTCGGGACCTCTAACCTCACCCTATTCATATAACCTGCAGGAAACAGCCAATTCCACCCCCTTCCGCCCCTCTCTTCATACTGCCGTAAGAACGTTTATGAAGATGATCACATTTTAAAGGGAGGAATGGCACGATGAAGAAAGAAATAAAGCCGTGTAGTCTATATATATATATAGTTCCTACTCTTTAACAATCTCGTAATCTTTCGTTAGTTTTTCTCGCTAATAGCTATATCATCGTCTCTCAGGACACGGATTTTCAAACTGGGGTTCACACTTTCCATGTTCGGCACAGATTACATGTATCTTACACATTCATTGAGGAAATGCTGTTGAAGTTTATTCTGGCAGAAGAAATACTGTTAGGGCCAATTTGATAAATACCCCTCAAACAAACAAAGAAGTAACAAACAAACAAACAAAAGACAAAGAGTTTTAAATCTGATGTTTATTGGACCGTGCATCATTGTGATAACTGATGAATCAAAAAACCAACTAGATGCCACTTGATATTTTATTGTACTTCTTATAGGATCAACATGTTTCAAGCATTACTATGCCCATCATCAGGAGCTCGCGACTATGATGTTGTTTGCCACATTGGTCGTGTCGTTCTTGGTTTGCTGTATGTTGGTGGTGAGGTCCAGTTAGGCTGGAGTAGTGTCCGGGCTACAGCCTGCAGCCTGCAGCCCGGACACTACTTCAGCCTAACCGCACCTAACCTAACCTAACCTACAGCAAACCAAGAACGAAACGACCAATGTGGTAAACATCATCATAGTCGCGATCTCCTGATGATGGGTATAGCAATGCTTGAAACATGTTGAGCATATATGAAGTACAATAAAATGTCAGGTGGCATCTAGTTGGTAAAAAGTTTTAAATTTATTTATATGTTCGTTTATTTATTTATTCACCTATGCATTCATTCTTTGATTCGCTCCTTTCTGTCTCCTTTACTAACCGCCTGAAACACCAAAAATTAACTTAGGTAATACAGAAACACTCACAGAAAATACACCGCGTCTGCATTACAAAGACTAACCACTTTTTATCAGAATAATTTCTCTTTATCCAGGTAAACATATTGAAACATAAATACACTCTGCAGGCAGTAGGTAATTTATTGTTTTTTGAAGCAACTTTGGGGCACCATAAAGCTAACCACTTTCTTTTGAAAGTTTGCTTTATTTGGTTATAATTGTATGATGTTAAGTGGTTTTCACATGAGCAGAAATTTATTATTTCAATGTACTAACGAGTCCAGAAGTGTTTTGGCAAGTGCAAATCTACTGTCAAAATAAGTGAGTATTTTACATTAAATGCAAAACATTCTCTCCAATTGGCGGGATTGATAGATTTTGAACTCCTCTTGGCCAATGGGAATCGTTGTACTACGTAATTGGAAACATTTAAAGAAAGAAAGCACCTGGAATACATAGAAGCCTAGTATTTAATTACATTTTCAGTGCTTTAATCCATCCAGGACTTTTGCGAAAAATGATGTAGGGGGAATTTTGGAATGTAGATAAAAGGAGTTAACCATCTGTACAGCAAAGTATAGATAGAAATAGACTCGATAAATTTTCGCTTCATTATTCATATACTGTTTTATTTACTGGTAGAAGAGTTTTTTTTAATTGTCAGGGTACTTCTCAATACAATACCGTACAACAGAAGCTGCGTAGCGGTAGTGTGTTTCATGCAGTTAGACAGAAGCTTTTGAACAAACACGTTTTCTAATTGACGTAAAAATTTGATTCCTAAATTACAGGGGACAAAATCTATGTCCATTATAAAAACAAATTGATTAATGTCGTTAAGCCAAAATAATCCGTATTTGTTGCGACAATAGGACGAAGTTACGGAAGCCGGCACAGCGTTGTCAGAAAGTTAACTGGAATAAGCAATGAATGAGAAGGGAAACGTGTTCGTTTCCCAGCACGGATTAAAGGTTTTTCTCTTCTTCAAACTGTCCAGATCGGCTGTGGAGCCACCGGGGCTTTTCCGCTGCGATGAACTTCACAAATACCCCCCACCTACTTCCCAGGTTAAGCATGATTGGCAACAGGCCGTTTTTTAATAGTGCAGCGCAAAATGTACAGTACTTGTCAGGGGACTTCGCTGATTCAAGAGGACAATGCTTAGATATTTTTTGTGTAAATCCTTTCCACGTATTAAATTTTACAGTTTCTTTAAAAAAAGACCGAAAGTATGTGAAAGTCTAGTGACATTACTGTATCATCACAGCCACCTTATTCCAATAGGAGGGGACCCTGCATTGTGAGGGTAGGCCTGCAGATTGAATTGGGAATTTCACGTAACTAAGGCCCCACCTCAGTGAAATCACTAGAAGTCTCTATCCTTAGTAAAATTCCGGCTATTTCTTCTGAAAATCATATGAACTCCATTAATGCACTGAGCAAAATAAAGCATTCTCAATGTTATAACATTTGGTTAATACAGTTACCACTGTGTTTTTGAATCTAGAACCTGAAAATGCTTCAAAGCCTACTGAAAATCAGTCAACATTAATGTTATAAACTAGATAATGCATGGAACACAGTAATAGTAGACACTATGACGGTCTTGTGTGACTTTTTTTGCACACTCTACAGGATGTTTTTTTAAATTAAATTAAATTAAACTTTATTCCATATTTTAAAGTAAATTATATTTTCTCTTTTAATTTACCGAATTTAGATCTGACAGTAACTTACGTAACTCAGGGTGTTAGAATGGAGTGGTAAGGAGAACATTTGAAACTACGACAAGACGCAAGGCGAGGCTGGAGAAAATAGTATGAGAAATTCAACGCGTTTTCTATCTTAATATTAGGTCTACTAAGCTTGATTAAATGGACTAGGATCAGCGCATGTAGCAGAAAGAAAGAAGTGAGATGCTCAAGAAATTTTGTTGTGAAGAGGAAGGAAAGTGATGACTCGAAAACAGAGACGTAAATGAGAAGATGATATTCAAATTGGCTGTTAAAGAAAAGCGACTGAAGGGTTTAGACTGGACGCATATGGCTCATAATAGGCACCAGTGGAAGAGCCGTTGTCACCACACTAATGAACTTTCAGCGTTCATAAAGTGGTGGGAATTTCCTCGACTAGCTGCAACGCTATTATCTTTTCAAGAATGAGTCTGTTGCTTGGGGTCTCTTCGAAGGTCCTTAAAGGAGTTGCGTGGAAAAGAGACTACAGCCTTAATTTTATTATTAATTAAATTTGCCTGAATCTTGTGATAAATTTTTCTTTGCAGAATGTAAATAAACGAAATATTACTATCCAATGAGCTTAATTTTCAGTAGCTTAGAATATTTTTAATACTTTGCCAAAAGGAAATTCAACAACCGTTCTTAGTGTAGAACAGTACCTCTGGACTGGTAAATAGAAGTGCCAATACAGATATCTTAGTGTATCGCATGTATTTGAGTTTTATATTTCTTTATATTCCTTGATAATAAATATATACTTTTCAGAATACTTTTAGGGGACAGGGGAATGGAATATTGTGCGACGCAAGTGCCATTCTTTTTATGTAACCTGTACTTATCTTTCATATCCCTGTAAGTTGCGGTGTACTGTACTAATACTTTATTTTAAATTGTCAATCCAGAGGTGGAGATGTACTTCCGAAGGAGCTAGTTAATGGACGAAGTTTCTTTTTCATATACTTTTTTTTTTCCTGTTTTTGGTGTGCCGACAATAGGTCGTGAGAGAAAGGACATTGTGGTGGGTTTTTGTTGCCATGTACGAGGACACGTGTTTTATTTTCTGAGGCCACATTCGAGAACAATTGATACAAAAGTGATTTTTGAAAAATTAAATGTCTGCCAATCTTCAAGCTATGTTTTGCAGACGGTAAGTTTCCTTGGTTTATTTGGAAATAAAGTCGAGGTTTATTTCTTAAATACACATTATTCTGCATGTTTATTTTAATTTCCTAACATAAATTTTGTTGTAAAATTGATTGTTAGGACTAAAGTTTACCCAAGGACATTTTGCAAAGACAGGGGTTTATAGAATAGCTTTTCTGCTTACGTAATTGCGTCAAAGCAAAACGACAAGAATCCATTGCAGACAGTTAATGGTGGGCTGTTAATGGTGAACTGTAATGATGAGCTGTTAATGGTGAGCTGTTAATGATGAGCTGTTAGTCCCTACTCTAATGAACACTGCGAGGTGGTATCCAAAATTTTCCGGACTGACGCTGTAAAAATCGTAAAACTCACCATAAGGCCTATCGGCTGCCGTCACCCTCGAAGTAGTTCCCTCCCGCATGTAGACACCGGTCCCACCATCTCCTCCATGTTTGGAACGCTTCCTGGAAGTCCTTTTCTATCAGAGTGTCAAGCGCTGTCTGCGATTCGGCCTGTATCTCATCAATGGTATCAAACCGGCGTCCTTTCGGTTTCAATTCAGTTTTTGGAAATAGGAAGAAGTCACAGGGTGCCAAATCAAGGGAGTACGGTGGGTGGAGGATGGCAGCCATTTTGTTTTTCGCCATAAACTGCTGGGTGAGGACGGAAATTTTCATGGTGAAGCAGCCAGGTCTGTTCTCGCCAAAGTCTGGGGCGACGTCTTCCCGCGTTTTCACGCAGTCGCCGCAAAAGTCGCAGTAGAACCCGGAATTCACATTTTGGCTTGTTGGGACAAATTCTTTGTGCACAATCCCCTTGACGTCAAATAAAGTGATGATAATGCTCCTGACATTGTTTTTCACCTGTCTGGGCATTTTTTGGCCTTGGTGACGTGGGGCTTTTCCACTGGGAGGATTGTTGCTTTGTCTCAGGGTTGTAACCGTAAACCAACCTCTCATCACCAGTGATGACCCTGGACAAGAAGGTTTCATCATCGGAGGCGAGCTGACGAAGTTCAGTGCAGACGTTGACGCGCTGCCGCTTCTGGACAGCTGTCAGAATCCTGGGCACAAATTTGGCTGCGACACAGTGCATGCCAAATTCTTCCGTCAGAACCTGTTGGCATGTCCCACAACCAATTCCCACCTCCTCAGAAATGTCATAAATGGTCTGACGTCGATCGTGACGGACGAGCTCTTTAATTCGTGCAACAGTTTCAGGAGTTGTGCAGCTTCTGGGTCTCCCCGTGTGTTCGTCATCGTCAACTGAAGTACGACCGGTCTTGAACAGGGCATGCCATTGAAACACCTGCGCACGACTCAAGCTTTGGTTCCCGAAGGCTTGTTGAATCATTGTGAGGGTTTCCGTAGCACTTTTCCCAAGACTGGCGCAAAATTTGACGCACACTCGTTGTTCATTTCTCTGACCCATCGTGAAAATAGCTTCAGGTCACCTACACGACTGCAAACAAACGCGTGTGAAAACTGCCCACGCCCACCCAGCTATGTGCAACTTGGCACACTGACTCACTAGACATGGTAGTCCTACCACCTACCGCTGCTTCGCGCTACAACAACTGCTGTATAGATGGCGGCACCATTCAGGAAATTTTTGGATACCACCTCGTATACCTGCTTTTTATGGAAGAAAATGATTATGTCTATAGAATATACATATTCATAATTCGTGTTAAGGAAGAAGTGGTCAGAATGTAGCTCGTGTTAGAATATATTCTGTTCGTGTAATAATATAAGATAATAAACCTTTCTTATCTGATGGTTTCCGAACACCCATCTTGCATATGCTGTTGTTGAAAATGTAGACTGATCCCTGCTGCCCGCAAATTTTCCAAAGGGTGTCAAGTTATTTGAGTTTTGTTAGAGATTTTAACTCATACAATGTACGTGACACCAAAACCAATTCTGTTTTATTTTATTTTTTTAATTATACCATAATTGGGTATATGCCAAATCAATAAATTTTTATCCATCATATTTTTCATGAGTGACTGGTTTGTGTGCTTCTTAACTTTATTGGTTTCAAATATGTTTTATTAATTGTCAGGTGGTTCAATCATTATTTTATATTTGAAATTTGTTAAATATAAGAATTTGTATAGGAAAGCAAAATAAACGTTAGAATTCTGCTTTTTATCTTTTCTTTCTTTCTTCCACCGCTGCTCCCCTCTCAATATAAATTTCATGCCGTGTAATAACTGGAAATTTTTAGGTGGAAATAACTGTTAGTTTTAAAAGAAGCGTGTGCTTACCGAGAACAAAAGAGTATTTTTGGTCGAGTACCTTTACAGAATTATGCACTTAATATTTGGCTCTTAATTTGAAAAGCTGTCACAGAAGCAATTTATTTCCTTTCGTGATTTTCTTTTGTTTGCTGTGCTAAAGTACATCACCATTATCCCCCGCTGAAATGTCCAAATTTGTTTCTTCTCCATAAGTGTGTGAGCGCAATGTCCAGCACGGCATGTTGGTAGAGTAATAATTGGATCTAGCCCGGCTCGAAAATATTCATAAAGGAGCAGTGATGTCAAGTGAACATATCTCATAAGTTAGGACGATAAACGCTTGATGGGGGGGGGGGGG
>Ga0123352_10004637_pt1 | contig 20305 bp, 9 predicted proteins | sample TergutLab28metaG_FD_89700 | JGI IMG/M metagenome (GOLD analysis project Ga0123352, IMG submission 89700) | Labiotermes labralis P1 segment gut microbial communities from Petit-Saut dam, French Guiana - Lab288 P1 | ecosystem: Host-associated > Arthropoda: Insects > Digestive system > Gut ...
CTCTGGGAGTTTCTTAGCACGACATATAAAAAGGAGGCTTTTTTTTTACTTTGGGGGGGGGGGGTGACAACAAAAGCAAGAGCGCAAACGACTTCGGCTCCTTTATCGTCTTATCTTTCACAATAATATCCTGTGTCGCTACCACTATTACTGTCGGCGCATAAAATAAGAGTAAACAGTGGCACTAACAGCACGTAATACACACAGCAAGCCAAACAACCGACATGATCGTTTTCGGCCGCCACTGCCCCTCCACTTTTCTGCTGTTCTCGAACGTGTGGTGAGGCACCAGTATTTAAAAACAGTGGTGGAGATGCTCTAGTTAACTAGAGTAGTCGGCCTTGCAGTTAAATATTTACCGCTGTTACGCTTGCAAAAAACAGGCTCTTCGAAAAGTTGAAAGGAAAAGTTCTTAACAGGAAGATCGAGAAACAGTCATGTAATCAGGCAGGTCGGTAAAGTAATAAAATAACTTTGCAAACAATTACGTTTACTTCGATTTCAGCAAGGGATTTTGTAACAAAACTGCCGACGGCATACTTGGAGATACAGTCATCCCAAAATGTTTGTCCCTTTAAATATTATTGCACAATAACGCATCTACGGTTATTCGTGAAAACAGTAGCCCATGTGAAGTGAGAGAGAAAACCAACAAGATGCAACAGTTAGATGTTTATTATCAACATCTAACTGTGGCATCTTGTTGGTTTTCTCTCTCACTTCACAATTTGCTCACGATGCACGGTCACAGAAATCTAAAGGTAGCCCATGTATTTGTGTGTAATGCGATGCCTATCTCTGACCAGAACAAATATTGTGGGATTTGTCACAGGTGCAACACTTAAGTCTGTATGATTGGTGAATAGAGCGGCAGGCAATTGGCAAAAATGACAACAAAAAAAAGTTCAAGAATAATACAACCCAGAGTACATGCCAAAAAAAGTGCAAATCTAAAGCAAAAGTAGTGCTACAAGCAGCAGTTTACAAGTCACTTAAAACAGACGAGTTTTCATAACTCTTTTCAATACAGTCGAGGAAGGCAGCCTGTACATGGACATGACACACAGCAGTTAACTCCAAGAATTAAATATCCTCCATGTACGGTATGCTCCACACACACAAAAATCCTATGCAGCTATTGCACACTGCACAGGCAACATAATGAGAGGGGCAGTAGTTCTGGCTGATCAATGGCTAGCAATGGAAGAACTATTCTTGCAGTCTCCTTGAAGCGGCAAAATACAGAGATCTCCAGTCATTTTATTTTGACTTGGAACACGTGAAAGTCAGTGCCAATATAATATTTATGATGTTTCTTTGACATTTATTAAAAAATCTGTTGCTTCCATGGACTATCCAAAAGAAAAACTGATATCAACTAAATCTGAAAGAGCATCAGTAATGTTAGAATGTGGCAGATGTAGCAAAACTGTTTCCTCACAATTTTCCTCATGTCACTTCTGGCACTGTGCCTGTCAGAGGCTTGAGCTTGGTGTGAATATGTGCAGATAAAGCAAAAACGACTTGATAATAATTTGCATATATTCAAAATTCAAGCTCAGCTAATCACTTGTGCCCAGTCCCTTTGATGTCAGGAGCTGAAAACTGGCCATGTGCTTGGTGTATGTAGACATGCTTCATCTTGTTGCACTGTGAAAGCAATATGGCAGTTTTACAAAGCTCTGTGGGCACATTACTGCAAAGTGTGTGCTGATGATTAAAGATCTACTGTACAATGATCCAAGCATGTAGAAGTAACGAAAGATATTACTACCTTGCAACAAACACTGAAAATTTGTACCTACTGCCACACTTGTTCTTGTCCAAAAGTCTATTTGAGTTGCAACATACAAAATATACACTTACAAAGTGCAATGCTCATACATTTTGTTGTGTCCAACAACATTTTGAAGTTTAATGAGCTTGCAGACATAAGCAACAATACACTCTTCGTAAACCTGCACTCCAATAATTCCCTTTACACTCAGAGTTCATCACTCAGTCTGTTACACAAAATGAGTACATAAGGAAGAAAATACTGTTCAAACCTATTATACATGATCACCCTTTGTAACTTGCATATCTTGACGTACTCAGTCTGGTAGAACTTCTTTTGGGATACAGGTGGGGTTTGTTGGATCCATATGTATTTATTTGTATTTGTATTTGAGATGCAACGTGGGATCTTGTTCAGTTAATCAAATAATAATCATGCTCTAACTAAAGGAAAACAAACAGTCAATTCATTCCTGAACTTGTAACCTGTTGTTTTAGGTTATCACAATCTCCACCACCTCACCCACACTGCTCTCATACACGACTTCTAGCGTTTACTCCCGTCCATTATCTGCTGCTAAACATTTTCTCCTTTAAATCTCTGTATGTAACCCCTCCTACCCACCACCAACGGTTCTTAAATGTACGTTGGTAGTTTAAATTTATAACAGATGGCGGTGGCCAGCAATCGCTCTACTGAATAAACAAATATACCAAAATTGTTCAGCTACACTATTACATAGTATGACCAGTGCATGAAGCCAACCTTATGAACAAAAATGTCAAAATAAAAAATCAAAACCATACCAATTTTGTTTTCTTATTATAAAGGGCATACCAACTAAAAAATCTGTTCCTCCAAAATAGTCAACCAAGCATTCAATTTGGTATGTTTATGATAACATATCTGTGTCCTGGCCCCCACACATAAAGAAGTCACTCCAGCCAGACAATTGGATAAGGCACCATTATAATACACCTTCCCAAACAGAACTTTCAGTGAAATTATTTTCTGTCCAAAACACAAATACTAATATTTGTCATACAATATATTCACCAGACTTGGCTCCAAATGATGTGCTGATGTTCCATAATTCACAAGGTGCTTCAAACTTCAGAAAAGTCAAAATACCTCTTTGACTACCCCAAAGATGAAGGTAACAAGTTCCACACCACAAACAAATTGCCAATCACTGTGGCATCATATCCCACAAGACTGTAATATTCATCGACAACCTCAAACCACATACTATAACCAGTTTTCCTGACTTAATAGTACAGTTCTATATACCTTTCCTTGACATGCCAGTATTTCAAATTTTCACTATAGGAACTAACACATATGAGAAGCTCATGTTGTTCCCCTCATAATACTGAACTATTTGTAAATCCTTCCCACATGCACCTTGAAAGCACATGTATATGGAATGGAAGCAATACAGGGAAAACATGTCTATAAAATGATAAGAGTATGGCTGAATTTGTGTCCTACTATTTACATCTCATCTGATGGGAATCACCCTTGCCAAGACAGGTAACAGATCAAATACTAACAGTAAATGACATCATGGTTGTTACACTAACAGCTGGTAACCTGCACACAAACCAAAACCCTAATCTCTATTCTAACAGGGTAACAGTAAGGTGTTCAATAAAGTGGTTCATGCAGCCTTATTTACAAACAAATCCAAAGTAACCTTGGTGTTAGCATATACAAACCCAAGCCTAACCTTGGTTTACATACACACAATAATACCTTGTTCAAGAACTCTGTTACTTTATGCATGTTACCAATTGTAGCATGTGTTTCGGTACTAGTGATCTAATAAGCCATCAACTGTATGAAATGGGAACAAAGCAAGGCAGCAGCAAAGACATGTGGCACAAATATGTTTGCATGTTCATAGTTAAATGCCGCTTTAGTTAAAGAAAACAGTTCAGTGTTAGGGCCAAAATTAGTCCACGACCCTCAGATGAAAGACGCACACACCACTTTCCTCCACATTACATCCATTTTAACCAGTTTGTACAATGATGATTTATGTAGGCTACATAAAATTCTTCTTACACCTAGTGGAATCTTTGCCTAGTTCTTGCATCTCAAATACTTCGCAGAAAAAGTATTTTTAGATAGTCAATGTCACAAACACTAAGCACAGGATTACAAAATAGGTTATGTACCCGGACTTCGGTAAACCTATATCATTCATAAAATTCTATTTAGCCCAGTTTCATAAATTGGTTTTACCATGCAACGTCACAGAAACTCTTCCATATCGGGAAAATACACCTTCACGAAACGTTAGAAACGTAATTTTAATCGATCAATATTGTACGAACACTCAGCGACAGTTGGTAATAAGGAACCAAGATGTCTGTATCAGAGTCAAATACCAAAGCTCTCACAAAACTAAATATGCCCTAGCATCTAACGTAATTACCATACGAACATTTACAGACAGGCAAAATGTAATACTCACAATCTAAATGTTTCTTTTTGGGACCTATCATTTCTTCTGTCGTTGCTTTGCATACTGATTTTGCCAATCCTTGGCCGGCTATACTGTGTCTGGCAGCCAGTAACCTATCGTTTATAGTCTGTCCTGCCATTTTTACACTCATTTTTAATAAATATTACTATGCACACAATGGGGCGTGGAAACCCCCAATTCCAACACAAATCACCAGAGGAATTTCACTTCACAATGACAGGTCAGCTGTGCGGCAGTAACTATAACATGATAAAATGGCGACTGCGAGACAGGTGGTGACGTCAGTAAATTTGTGTCAATTCAAATACGTTATACAAATAAGTGGTTCAAAAGTAATGAAATAAATTAAATTCTACGTATTTTACTTATTACGTGGTATATGCCTTCACTGTAATCAATTGCATACTACCATCGCTATTGCATTTAGTTCCGTAAGGCCTAATCCTATGCATGTAACTTCCGTTACAATTTAGGAAACCTAAGAAGAGTATCATTTTTATGTTATATGTTCATTTTAATTTATACGTCTGTAGGAGAAAGTACTTATGTTCATTGTTGTATCTGAGTATCCTACCCACTATGTTGATTACAAGTAAACTTGCGGTGTTTTCTTTAAGCAACTTTTAATCGGAATGTGATGGTTTCGCCGCATGGAACGTAACAATTGTGTAGAATATCGAAGGAAGGTGTTTAGGAAATTACGTGTAAGAAATCAAAAAATTTCAGTACTGAAGATACTCGCTATTACAGGGATACGTAATAAATAAAAGAACAAACAATGACGCATAAGATAAAAGGATATATTTGCTCTCGTGTAAGTGTACAACATAACCTATCTATGGGGAGTTCTCCTGAATGTTTCAATCAGTCTTTGACCTGATACGTATGATATCTTCAACAGGATTTCATTGCGACTGTGGGAGATGAGACATAATCTTTTCCCGGGGGTAAAGCGCTGTGGTGTGAAGCTGACCAGTCCCTCTGTTATAGTGCTGAGGTTAAGCTGAGTTACACCTTCATTCCCTCATATTTTTTCATGGCATTGACAGGAACATTTTACCTTTACCTTTTGTCTCTTCTTAGAACTTATTTATTAAATTCCATCGGATCAGGTGTTTTGAAAAGATAGTGCATACATCATTAGTTGTTACTAATATCCTGAAATGCAAACTCAGTTTCATCTACCTTGGGAGTGAAAAGTTATTAGTAGTGTTTGACACTTTTATCATCTACAGTAATAATAAAGTGAAAGGTCTGAAATTCTTACAAGACAGACCATTTATGAATTCAGATTAATTTGAACACATTTGCTCAGTGAAAAATACTCTTCGTAAAGTGTTTGAAAGCTGATCATGAATGGTCATGCCTTATAAATAAATGAAAATTATGTATGCTGCTACCAGGAATTCGTGATAATAGTCTAGAACAAACTACTGTAGATATGATGGTTCAGAGTTTAGTGTTTTCCATAACAGATGAATAATAGTCTGTAATGTAAGACCACCTGATACCTGAACTCAACTTTATGAAAATAGTGTGACTTTTATCTCCTAGTACCTGATTGCATGATTTAACAATACTCCATAGTCTTTGGCATTGGAACTTAACCTGAAATGGATGACATGTAAGAAGAGATGTTATCAGGAGATCAAATAATTTTGAATGACAGAGATTATCATTCAGCTGTTCACAGTTGAGTATATATATATATGTAGTACCATGACTCGATCAGATAGATTATTTTTATAATGCTAAAGAAATCATCATAAATTATGTGAATGGATTTTGTGAAACTTCGTCACAAGTAACTTTAGGAAACACCCAAAATTTGGTATTAACATTTGTTTCTACCGTTTATTGAACAGGTTATTTAAATATGTCACATGACATTTAACTCAAGTGTGTGCTGTATGGACTGCTTAGTAAAGTGCCATGTGGATCATATCTCTGAAAAGCTTTAATTATCATTTAATAATATAAGGATGAAACATAATCTGCTTTATTTAAAGACCCAGTTCATACCACACAGTAAACAATGTTCATCTGGGTTATGAAAACCAGTTTGTTTATGTTATATAGGACAAAAGTCATTGTTTCTTCTGAGATACATACAAAGCACATAAATACAGTGTGTGGGCAGAATGAATAATTTTTGAATGTTAAATGTGATGGTACATAAAGTAACTCCTAGGGCTTAAAAGTTTAAAAAATAACAACGTGGGTTGTGGTTCATGGACTGTCTGTGTAGACAACTCAGCGTGGAAAATAATGGTGAACAGACTTCAGTTCATCCAACTATGCAGAATTTAAATGTACATACATCATTGTGAACCTGACATATTTGACCTGTAACTGGCTGGTTGCTGCTCAGAATCATGAGATTGTCTCATGAGTACATAACATTTTAACTAGCTGTCCCCTACCCACAAGGCCTTGAGATATATGGCAGTGACAAGACCGCTTTGCTCGCTAACAATAGAAATATGTTCAGACTTTTAGTTTGGTTAAGGTCAGTTGAATCTCCCACCCTTATGGGAGAATTACGTAAGTACAGGGCACTTGCATGAATAGACCCCTGTGGCATGGTCATTGTGCTTTGATTTCCTGTAAATCAAACATTTATTCATACCTGTTTATTGATACATAAAGCACTGAATTTTCCCACATCAGTCTGGGACAGCACAAATGATACAGCTCTCTTTGTAATCTCCCACACATGTGAATGTTGTACTGTCATAAACTTCACTGATACATGTAAATTATTTAGAACACTTTCATTTACCTGAAGGGTAGAGACAACTTGGAAGATTTAAGTTTGAATTAGAGCTTAATAGTAAACTGAAACTTGTGGAAATAGAATGTGTGGGTGGGGACTGGATTCAGCTGGCTCAGGGTAGGAGCCAGGGGTGGCTCTTTGAACATGATTATGAACCTTATGCTTCCATACAAGGGGTGGTGGACTTCATGACCAATTCTGCATGGAATTACATAGAATGGTTTAATTGATTGGTATGTGTATTGTAATTTTTTTTACCACAGAAGTTCTAAATCTCTTCTTCTTCAGTACAGATATTGCTATGTATAAGCTCTTAAATGGTGTATGAATTTATGAAATTCTTGCAGTAATCTGTTCATGGTGAACTGTTTGTGAACATGACACTAACACTAATTTGAAGAATGTAAATTGTCATCAGGATTTCATTTGGGCTGTTCCTTTTTTCTCACGTTTATACAGAGTAGGGTACAGGAAGGCTGTACACCATGATGTTGGTAGTGCTAATTGATATTTATAATTTTGTTACAGATACTAGAAGTTTTAAAACTGAAATGTAATCAGAACATGTCCATGCCTACACTTCTGTCTAATCACATCACAATTGGAAAGGCACAGAATGGCACAAACATTGAATTTCACTTGCCAGTAACATCATTGCAGAGGGCGTTAAGCTCTTCGTTTGGAGATAAGCAAATTAATATGTTTGAGATTAAGAATATTGTCACAGATGGCATCGTATGTCAAATACATGAAAAGGCAATAAAAAACAATATCAATATTGTTTTTGAGATAAACAGAAATGTGTTTATTAAAGAAGTATTGCAGGGCTTAGTCAGTGATCCTGTAATATGGAGGAAAACACTTGTTCAAAGTCTACTTCCACATTCAGAAGAAAAGAAAGTTATAGTAGAGTATAGGTAAGGTAAGCTGTTGGTAACGTATAGTATGAATTTAGTTCACTGTGTTCGAAATTTTGATTATGGAACCTTGAAACACTGCGTAGATCACATGAAAGATTTGGGTGTAGGCAGGAATGCAGTGTCACAGGGGATCTTGGAGAAACAAGGGGTGAATTTGTAAAATGGATGGATCTGTTTCAATTTAGGGTCCAGTGGCAGATTTTGTATAGAAGCCGGTACTTTCTTGCCTCACTGAAGAACTGTAAACTGGTCAGAGAATAAAAAATATTACATAATTATTATTTAACTATACAATGTGTATTGATATTGTATCATGTACATGTTGTGTTCTATTGTGTCATTTATTTTGTTTGTCTTTTCCTCCCACATTTAGCTCACCAAACATTGCCAAACCATTCCATGTGGGTCACTTACGCTCAACAATAATTGGGAATTTCATTGCAAATATACATGAATTTATGTTCCATAAAGTTGTTAGAATCAATTATCTTGGAGACTGGGGAACACAGTTTGGATTACTGCAAGTGGGACTAGAATTATGTGATTACTCCGAGGACATGATCAAACAAAACCCTATGCAGCTCTTGTACAATGCTTATGTTGAAGCTAATAAGAAAGCAGAAATTGATTCAAGTGTCACTGCCAGAGCCCGAGAAGTGTTCCACTGCCTAGAAGTAGGTAACATGGAGAACATGAAAGAGTGGCAGTTGTTCCGTAGGTACACTGAACAAGAACTGCAGCGCGTTTATCAGCGATTGGGTGTACGCTTTGATGAGTATAATTGGGAATCTGAATATAGTGCCAAAGAAGTGGGCAGTATCTTACGCTCACTAAAAACAAGAGGGATTTTGAAGACTGAAAGTGATGGCAAACAAGTGGTAGAAATTAACCAGCAATGGCAGGTGCCAGTCATGAAGAGTGATGGCTCAACTTTGTACCTGATGCGAGATATTGCTGCTGCCATGGATCGCTATGACCGCCATAACTTCACTGAAATGTTATATGTCGTGGACAGTTCTCAGTTTGACCATTTTAAAGCACTTTTTGGGGTTCTGTCTAGTATGCAGTTACCTTGGGCTTCTTCACTAAAACATGTCAAGTTTGGGCGGATTCGCGGAATGAGTACACGAAAAGGATCTGTGGTATTTCTTACAGACATCTTGGATGAAATTCAAGACATCATGGCAGCAAAGCAACAAGAATCACATAGTACGTAAGTTCGTACACTTATCAAACCATACTAAACCTTTTTTTTCTGAAACTGTGATTGGATATGTACTTCTCATCTTCTGGCTGGGTGGTGTAAGGGATACAAATATTTTTTGAAGGTATATTTAAAAATGGCACCAACAAATAAACACATGTTTACTAACATTTTTTATACATACAGTGAACTTCTATATGTTTCGGCCAACTGTGTGGCCATCATCAGGGATGTAAAGTACATGGGTTAGATACATTAGAAGTATGAAATGAAATGATAGAAATATAAAAATATGAAATGTGTCAGAACCAATGCACAGGTACAATGACAGTCATATGAGCAGTGGTTTAGAGAGGATACAAATATGAGTTATTTTGTTAAGAATGTGTTAATGTATGACTCATATTCATGTACTTTTAATATATCATACTTGTGTAATTTAATATCCCTGCTGATGGCCACATAGTTGGCTGAAACATGTAGGAGTTCATTGTATGTGTAAATGAATTCTAGTATACATGTGTGCCTTTGTTGGTGCCATTATTGTATATATATATATATATAAAATTAACGCACAGATCATGGATCATATAAAATGTTGAAGGTGGAAATACATTTATTTCACCAAATTAGTTTTGCAGTAAGATGTTATATAATGTGGGAGTAGCATCAGGTATTACAATGAACATCTCTTTTGCAGCCACAAAAGCACTGCTGGGTGAACACAGTGAGAAAACAACTGATATTCTTGGTATTTCCGCTGTGATTATCAATGACTTGAAACAAAGGCGCCACAAAGACTATGAGTTTGATTGGAACAGAGCTCTTCAGGTAATGTGTAGAAGTATGGCGATATGTTACGAACATACATATTGATTCAAGTCTTTGTTCTCTTTTCTTTCAGAACCACTAGTAAATACAGCCAGTGGTTTTTACACATGCTTTGCTCAACACACATAACCTGAGCGCACACAGACATCATGTCTGTCCATCCTCATGTTCCAACTGTACAGATGCAATGCTGTTGCAGTTTTATGTATATTAATAGTCCTTACATAAGGCTGTAGGGCTTGCAGTTTTAATAAAGATGAATGTAATAGACATGTATTTTCAAAAGCAAATCAGTATAAAAGCAAGGAGTGCTCAAGATGCCAAGATATAAAGAATGCACGTGCATGTGTCTCTTGGTGCATGTTCTTGGGTGTCCTGAATTGTTGGGAGTATTAGGCAGGACTTATTTTCTACTAATTGACTTATCTTTTGCAGTAACATTAAAATACCATATTTATATAAATTCTGTTTCACTGTGTTAGGTACAAGGTGACACAGGAGTGAAATTACAGTACACACACTGTAGACTCTGGAATCTAGAGAGGAACTGTGGTGCCTTTCTTCCTCTGGAGTGTGATTCAGGAGTTCTTCAAGAACCTGAAGCTATCCAACTTGTAAAGAACATAGCAAGGTAAAGAGAGTACTGGTTTCGTACATTAAGGTTGGTTCTGCTGTTAAATACACAGGCAGTATCTTACATTGTTTTCATTTACTTTGCAGGTTTGATGAAGTGATCATGAAATCATATGAAGAACTTGAAGCTTGCATTCTTGTAAATTATCTTTTGCGGTTGTGGTAAGAAAATCATGCTTTTTCTTGTATTGTCTTTGTCCATCTCTGTCTGATACAAATTCCTCATCAAGAAATACTAATTTATTATGGAAGATTTCTTGTCACTTTATAATTACAATTGCAGTCTTTGTTGGACCAACTCCCTGTAGTTTGCAACCTTATGTCAAATGTTGCTGGAGCTCTTTTTAATTTTCTCATCCCATATGTGCTTTGATCTCCCACATACATACTTCCATTTCAGTTTTGTACACACTTATTATTTGCTTAATTTTATGAGAATTTCCATCTTCTTTGAATTGTAATTACGTGTTGTATTCACCTTTGAGTCTATTCATTCAGTTATTCTGCTTGATCCTGTGATTGACACAAGTTTTTTATTCCATGTCACCATAAAAAGGGCTTTCAACATCATAATTTACACACACAGGTCCATTGTCAGAATCTTCTCCAACCAGCATACATATTTACCAGCTTATTACATACAATTTTTTATTTTCACATTCTTTAACACCTCTTCTGGTATTGATTGTCTACAAACAGCAAAAGTCAAAGTTTTATATTTTCCCATACCAAAGGGTCTTTTTTTTCTGAATTTCTACCAAAATTAATTTGTAGCTGGTAGGAGATGGGGGGGGGGGGAGGAAGGGAGACAGAGCAGATAGTCTGTGCACACGTGTGTGTGTGTGTGTACAGCTGAAAAAAATCACTACGTACACATACACAATCACGCATGTGTATACGCATAATTTCTTCTTCAGCGTTCACACATTGGGCATTTAGCCTGTTCTGAGAAAAAGTAAAATTTGGAGTTTATCAGTCCTATATTTGATTGAAGACCTCTAGCTGTACTATATCTGAGAGTGTAGTTGGCTGTGTAACTAAAATGTATGTAAGATGTTTGCAGCGAGAATTGGGTGTAACACAGAGGTACAGTATTTATTAAAATTAAACATCTGTTTTCAGTAATTTGATCAACAGAGCTCTTGAAGTACTTCAAATAAAAAATGAAGATACCCATATAGGATCACAAAGATTATTACTGTTCCACTCAAGCAGGATTGTGTTGAATCAAGGTATGAAAGTACTAGGACTTCAGCCACTGCATCAGATGTGATAATTCTGCAGTTCTGCGATCAGTGCCGTAAGTGACCTTGGATACAACATATATATATATATATATATTCTCACTGTCACAGTAATTCGTCCATCGATATTTTTATGGGGGCGAGTCATTTTACAACAAAGCCAGCTCTAGTATTCTTATGCCTCCCATTGGTTATCCTCTTGTACCTGTGCCCACTCTGTCACAGTTCAGTTTTGTCTGTCTTCCTTCCTTATACCATCAGCGGTCCTCCTTACTGGTCATTTGACATATTCACTTTTTGTAGTTGTAAGTATGGAATTCAGTAGAAGAAATTTTTTTTTAGATGAAAATATGAAATATAATGAGATATTGCAGCAGTAACAGAATCGTAGTTACCTGTGTACTACTCCATTCTGCACTAGAACGGAAGTCGGAAGTTGGCGTTCTTACAGCACAGATTGGGTATAAATACAGTACATACCGTATATTCTTGAATCTAATCCACATCCTTTTTACAGATTCAGAGGGCTAAAAAATCAGATGCGGATTAGATTCGCGGTTGTGAGCTGGATTTTGGAAAAATGATAGACCTGCTGTACGTGATGTAAGAACAATACAATACAATAATTTATTATTTTATTTATAATATATATTATGTAATATTTATAATTTATTATTCATCAGACTTGCCGTCATCACTCATAACTGAATCATTATCTGTCACCCAGTCACTGTCACCAGCTGTGGTGTGTTTGTACTGCTGGCAGTTAAATGGCCACTTCACACACAGCGTGTTAGTCGGATAACGGTTAAAGCATTGGTAACATCCAGTATTATTCAATCATTCTGCCTTGTAGGCAAGGGGCAGTTGAAGGAAAGGTGCGGATTAGAACCGTGAAGTAACTTTTTTTTTCATTTAAGAAATCAGCAAAAACTAGTGTGGATTAGATTCAAGAATATACGGTATTTTTAACCAATACAAACAAAACTAGATGATGAATTGAGAACAGTTATTGTGTAGCCAAAATCCAGTAGATGACATGCTACACACAAAATATACACTCTAAAGTTGATAAAATTACTCTTCACACAATATTATGTAAATTTGATATATTTACTATGTTTTATTTTACATATATTGTTACATATTAAATTGTAAGTTTTGTAAGGTATGTGATGTAATGTAAAGCCTTTATTTTACCAATTATGGATATAATTAATGTCACCTGAGGATGACTGTACTGATCAGATCATGTGGGAGAAATATATAATGTAACAAATACAGCATACAACAAAAAAATGAGTACTCTGATGGTATAAAAAGATTCTATCAATTGAACATCAGTACCTGGTATAAAAATAACCTACTTTGAAATAAAAACTTAAGTTAGTGTCTTCATTTAGGTGTTTCCTGCCATTAATTTTTATTACATTCTCATTATACTATAATCCGTTAAGTAAAAAATTACACAGTTGTGTTATGCACAATTAGCAGTAAAAATACTAACTTATTAGATATTTTTGTTCTTGATCAGGATGTTCACATACATTTACTAAATGCAGTAGGCTATCAATTGCAGAACAGTCACAGAAATTTTAAAACCCAATAGTTTCTATTACACTGTACCTTCTTATCATGATTTCAGCGTTTCCCATTACATCTATAGCAGCAATGTGTGACACACTGTGATATGCAGGCATGTACCTCTTTTTACTTTGTTCCATCTTTCTACTTTTTTATTGTATTATGTGTCTACAGACCTACTATGACTGACCAAGGATTGCTTTACGTTAGGAAGATATTTTATAACTTTAATGAATGGAGTGTTTAAACAATCAGTTGATAAAACATGACTAAATAAAGCAAAGAATGATCCATGGAAGTACACATAACTGTCACCTTCAATCTATTACAGAGCATTTGCATTTTGATATGGCAAATAGAAATTGGATTTATGGTATGTAATGCAAAAATACATGTAATTTGGCAAAGCTAATGGCACTGCAAAGAGTTAGATGTTATTTATTTTGTTAAATATTCATCATATTGAAAAGTGTTTCAAATAAAATATTTAGATGATACGTGATGTTTATTTTTGTATGTATGTATAATTTTTGTTTTTCTTACATTTATTCTGTTCATAAAATATTTTATTGGTGAATATTTTCTGGTACACAGATGGTTGCTTGGGGGGGGAGTAAAAATGTGATATTTATAAAATCCTGTCTTATGAGTACATCTACTTTTTCATGCCTGTGAGTATAGACTTCAACTGTTGGATTTCTTCTTTTAGCTCAGCAATAGCCTTATTTCCTTTTTCTACTTCTGTCCGTAACTTTTGTATTTGTATTGACTCTCTTGGCAGAAGTTTTGAGGCTGAGTTTTGCTCATTTCCAGTGAATGAAAGAAAAGCCTGAGGTTTTACAGAAGAAACATTCGTACCACATTTTCTTGATTTAGCTAATTCATAAGCATCTTTTAGTACATCTTTTGGTAATCTCTTTTCTTGATGATTGAGTGGCTTCACATGCAGTACAACTCTGTACCCAGATGGCGAAATTAGGGCTGTGCGACGAACCAACATCAAAATATAAGTAGGCAACCAGTTGTTCAATAATGCTAATTCTATGGTATGTATGAGTTTTGTCTGGTGTACAAGTTTAGATAGTCCTGCAGTCTTTTGAAGACCCTGGATGTCACGTACAGCAATGCCAACTAGTAAATTCATCATAATGATCGTCACAAACAACATAAAGATGAGAAACATAATATGAGCACTTTCTTCCAACATAAACTCTTTAGATTTATTTTCAAATATAAGATCACTATACTCCACAGAACCTATCATTAGTGCAATAACTTGAATAAAACTGTATGGTGGGTTGTTAAAGTTACTTTGAGCAGGAAAAATAACACAAAAACTTAAAGTAAAACCAAACAAAAGGCATGCATAAGCTATAAAAAGTTTAAGAAATTCCTTTTGTACCTTGATGTACATTGTTATATATGACCCAAATACAGGCAGCTGTCCAAACAAAAGCATGAGATTGACCCATGCACACAGAACTGCAAAAGCTGCTACCTGGCTTTGCCAGTTATTGTTTTCAGTAATAAAGAAACATGATATCAGGATGTTACTAATCAAAACAAACCACTCAATAATGTTGCCTATATGACACCAGTAACGCTTTAAGCCTGAACTTCCTACCCATGCACAAATCTTACGAACTCCCTCACATATTGTGAAAAAAGTTAAGAGAGACCACTCAATTTTCATCCCCACTGGTGTGTTCTCTATGGACATGGGAAAAATGGAACTATCATTACACAAAGAATGGTTTGATGCATATTCATTTTTGCAGTTGTAGTACAAACCAGTAAAAACATACCCTGTCAGACATGCTACTAAAACTACATACAGCATAAGTCTTGCAATATAATATTTACGGATTTTTTCCCACTTGATATGTAGGAATGCCTGGCACAGTGGATGCTCCAGAATTTCCTTTTGCCCTTCATCAATAAATGTCTTCAAGAAAGTCACTTCTCCTTTGTGACAACGCTGCAGGAAAATCCTGAAATCTAGTTTCAATATTACTTCTTTGCTGGGTGGCAATTCATGATCATGCATTAATATTGCAGTGTCAAATTTTTTGTACAATGAAGGAAGAGCCAGTGGTGTCTTGCGTACAATAATACCCAGTGCATTGTTACCACCTTTAGTCTTCACACTAACATCTGCACCATTGTCTATCAATATTTGTACACATTGTGTATTTTCATTTAGTGCAGCCACATGGAGAGGTGTGTAGCCAAATATGTCTCCACCATTGACACTAGCCCCATATTTAATTAATAGCTCTGTTATCTCACAGGAATTCAGAGCTCTCCCTACTGCTGAGTGCAGAGGTGTGCGCTTGTCATTATCCTCAGAGTTTGGATTGCAATTGCCCTTGCTTAGCAAAATTTCAACACATTCCACCGAATGGGCATGAGCTGCGAAGTGCAATGCTGTCTGCCCCTTGTAATTTCTTTCATCTGCATTTGCACCCTTCTGCAACAGCAGTGAGATACATTCACTCCAACCCCCTTCTGCTGCTAGATGAAGAGCTGCGTTTTTTTTATCAGATAAGGTCAAATTTGGATCATAACCACTATTCAGCAGAATATTCATACACTGTAAGTGCCCCATCTCAGCAGCGACATGCAGTGGTGAAATCCCTTTTGATTCTTCAGGATTTATTTCAGCGCCTTCCGCCAGCAGCAACTGTACACATTCAATGGCATTTGCTTTCACTGCAGAATGAAGTGGTGTACCGTAATAAGTTTGTTCTGTATTTTGAGGCTTTCGTTTAACATTCACTGTTGCACCTTTGTCCAAAAGCAGTTTTGCAACTTTGAAAGAATTATGAAAGCATGCTGCTTCAAGTGGTGTGTACTTGCAAGATGTGAAGTTAACATCAGCTCCTTGTGATATAAGGAACATAGTACAGTCCACACTATCACTGAAAGCTCCAAGATGAAGGGCTGTGAAACCTTCTGTGGGTTCACTAAAGTGTATATCAACTCCACATTCGTACAAGCTTTCAAGAAGGTCCACTCTTCTGTTTAAAGCTGCCCACAGAAATGTAATATTTCTTTCGACCACAGAACTTTTTCTGAATATTTGTTCTGAACTCTCAACTGTCATTTTTCCATTCTCAATTTCTTCCAGATAGTGAACACTACCAGAATTTGTGGACTTCATAAATTCCAGAATCTTCTTTTTCAGAGTATTTCTTGATATTTTCACAGGGTAAGATGGGGATTCTACATTGTCAGTGCTGCTTGATAGCTCTATTTCATCTGCTGGTGGGGAATGTCTTAGTTTAATGCTTTGATATGTGCCATCTTCATCACTTTCAATCTTAGGAGCTGCATCTTTGTGGTAATTTCTCCACCAAGCTACAATTGTGGGCAGTGAAGATCTGCTCCTAGCAGAGATCAGATTACGTTCAGAAATTGCCCTCAGTGATTCAGCTGCTTCCTTATTTCCTTCGTCCTGGGACTGATCACACATTTCTTCATCACCACTCTTCATGTTTGTGTTTGTTGAATGTAGGTGTAAATGGTTCTGAAACATACATCCAAAAATTAAAATGAAGCATAAAGAAGCAGTTAAATCTAAGGCACAAGATTTCATTTTATTGACACTTTGTTGATGCAGTTGCTTTGGAAAAAAAGCTATATGGTATTCTTAGGGGAGTCCATACTCGGGTGTTATATTAAAGAGATAATGTTTAAAGTTGACTGCTTATTCAGTGATCTTAAAAACTTAATGAACTAAACTAAGACTAAGTTAGAAACAATTTACTGAGTCACATTCATTTCAGTTTGTCTAGGCACAATTTTTTAGTGTGTGTCAGCATTATATTCATAATTGTCAGATATAATGATGATATGATGCAGACTGTCTGTCTTTAATAACAGTGGAATTTCTACGGTAGCAGTTGTACCATTTTTCCGCTAATAACTCAGATTTTGTGAGGGTGGTATACACAAGTTCATATGTTGTACAGTCAGCACATAGCCTCTTTCCCCCTTCACCCTCAGACAGACCCTGTCACTGAGGTATGTGCATCGGTATGCCACAGCACAATTAGATCATGATGAAACTCATATTTGGAATGGGATGAATAGAAAGGACAGTGTAAGAAGTGGGCGTTCAGTGACATTGGTCCATACACATGTTTTCAGTAACTAATCCAAATTGGTCTGTGGTTCAAATCTGCAAACACAAAAGAGTGCAATGTTGTTTGGCACATTTGAAGTTACTTTCGTTGAGGATGATGGGCAGTGTAGCCTATGTGCAAAGGATGCTATGTGAGCCTTAAAAGAAAAATATTAGTCTACATGCAGATCAAGCCAATTTACAAAGTTAGTAAATTATTCACAAAAATACAATGCTTATGACAGATAACATGGAATATGTAATCATTTGTTCCGGCATACAAAGACCCTTCCCCATAAGCGTGTCGTTTATTAACGATGGAAGTCAACGACAAAAGAGGCTTATGTGCAGTAGAGGAAGGGTGACGGCGTTCAGTAAGTTGTGACGTTTTAAAACCTTTGTTTTATGAGATTAGAGTTTGATACTTGGGGTTCTCATGGCAATGTACCTGGATATTCAAATGTCGTGGGATGTTACGCCGTACTGACTGGCAATCTACCAGTCAGCACGGCGTAATACCCCGCCAGTCTTCAATACTGAGTCTAAAATGGTTTCAGTTGCGTTGGTATATCAACACAAATTATCCAATCGAACAGTAAGTCATATCTTATCTGATAATTAATTTATTAGTGGTCTTATTCACGTGAAATGCAGTGGTTACACCAAAGGAAAAAGCCACGTGGCCGGGCACAAATACAACAAAACGGCGCATACCAAGGAAGCTCAAGGACACCACAGACAAAAGCAGCTACATGGAACGCAGGCATACTCACACCAGATATTAATTAAAGTGAAAGATTATGAATTGCCCCTCGCGGCAGATCGAAGGATTATACACAAACCCCATTCTACCATTTCAGACGTACTCATAGTGCCTCAGACATAAACATTACATATCAAATGTCTTTCTGACAATAAGTCCACAGACTTCACAGCAAAATACGCTAAACTGCTTTATCCTCTGCTTATATCACTTACCGCAACAGTGGAAGGACAAGACAATTATAAGAAATCCGAAAGCCATGAAAATCCAACAAATCCACAGACTCGTTGACCTCTCCTCAGCATGCTTTACAAACCACTCGAGTCATCACCTGTTACATGTCCCTTACGGGGAACTACTAATAGTTTCACTGCCACCAGACACGCCACACCTTAACCACAAAACGAGTTCAGTTTAAAACGTTACACATTTTATGTTCAGAAAGTCCACAGAGTGAGCCTGTTCACCTGTGTCTTTAATGAAATACACAGCAGAGATCCAGGACTCCATTTTACACCTAATGAACTCATGTCCTACAAGTAGACGTTTCGTTTTCAAAATTCATATCCTCTATTAAAAATGCAAGCAAACCTGCTTATAAATTCATAATTCGCAAACATCCGTAGTGTTCAAAACAAACTGAATGCATTCACATCACTATAAGTTACCGGTCTAACGACAGTTTCCACAACACGCATACAGAATTACAGCACCACGATGACTGGTGAAAGATTCTGATGCTTCTACTAAACAAAGTAAAAAGGAACTAAAGTAAGGAGTCATTAAGGTGGAGGTAGAGTATATTGTTCTGTTCCTTATGTCTAACACGTAGTTTGCCTCCAACGACAAAAAGAAAACATGACGCAATGCCTACCTTAAAGATTTCACACGGAACCTGTTTTGTACCTGCCACGCAGCTGCTCTTCCCCACAGGAATTTATAAACTAGGATGAAGCAGTGTACTTAATCGGAATACGCAGTGTCCAAAACTATTGTTTCATATGTCTCCTCGATTGGCCTTCATGTTCATTCCTTGCAGTACTGACAAGATCATTTTAAAAGTAATACTGCACTGAAATAATAAATTATTTATACTTTTATCTCGGCAAATATTCGCCAGAATGAAAGTTTTCTTCAGATAAAAGTTGTGGATTTGAATCCCATGTATATTGTGCGTCATGCATAATGTATTACAAGCTATTGTTACGACGACCAGTAACTTCAATTGAGCTTCACATCAAGCAAGGTTTATATTGAGGATATATGAAAAGAAAACAAATTCGACTATCAGTTCTTCCATAAAGGCAAATATTACCCCATGACATGCCTATGCAGGCAAAGTGGGGAGGCGGAGGTGTAGTACCAACCCATTCGCAACCTCGGCGCTAGAAAGGGGTGGGTGGCCAGCAACATGCCCCGGAGTTGTTTCTCGAAACGTCGGCTTACTCGCCACTCATCCACCTGACATGGCTGCCAGCCCGAGAATATCTCATTGCATTCAGACGCCGTGGAAGCTTCAAATTATGCATAATGTCACATCCTTTCCAGTTCATTATCCACTGTCGTCCAATCATGCGATTCTGTAAGTCATGGTGTAGCCGGCTAACTCCTCCGTAGCATGAGATTTCTCAGGCGCCTTATACGAGTAATTTAGCTGATTTGCTTTATCATCTTTTTTTTTTATTTTAGCTAATTTATTGATAACAGATTGTGTTTTTTTTAAATCATACTCCTCAGTTTGGCATTGCTTACTTCTATATCCGCTAAACACCACACTCCTCCCAAAATCATCCCCTGTTCACTTCCAAACCTCACTCACCAGGGCGACATCGCCAACACCTTCCCTCTAGTGACTGGTCATTAAATTCTCAGAAAATAAGCTTCATTTTGTGTGTGGGGGGGGGGGGAAACCCCAAAAAAAAACCAAAAGCCCCAAATTTCTACAGGAAAAAAAAA
>Ga0123352_10004639_pt1 | contig 20299 bp, 12 predicted proteins | sample TergutLab28metaG_FD_89700 | JGI IMG/M metagenome (GOLD analysis project Ga0123352, IMG submission 89700) | Labiotermes labralis P1 segment gut microbial communities from Petit-Saut dam, French Guiana - Lab288 P1 | ecosystem: Host-associated > Arthropoda: Insects > Digestive system > Gut ...
CCTTGTCTTTAAAATATTGTAAAACCTTATTTGGTTAAAACACTTATAAAACATTCATAGGTCTCCAACATGTTTCGGTTGCTATTTTCAACCATCATCAGGGGCCTTTAGCTGAACTTTGAGGCTCCCTGATGATGGTTGAAAATAGCAACCGAAACATGTTGGAGACCTATGAATGTTTTATAAGTGTTTTAACCAAATAAGGTTTTACAATATTTTAAAGACAAGGTGCATTTGTTGGTATTTTAAATGAATGTATATTGTATTTTGTTAAAAAAAACACACACACACAGCCATATATATATTAAAGATGGAATTTAATGCGTCGAATACGAATGTAGGTTATTTGACATTGCTCATGTGTCACGCCGATTGAAGGGAAGAATTTGTAACAATGTACTACTTTTTAGTTTTTCTTGCCAGTTACTCTTTTCTAGCTATTCGGGTTTTTTTCCTTTACTCATTATTATGAACTTGGCAGTCCATAATTTTTTAAATATGGTTATTAAAATATAATTCTGATATCTAATTTATGGAACGTTTGTTTTCACTGTCATATTTACAACTTTGGAGTGCACTCTGTTTCGTTTGTGGACGACTTAAGGCCCTTAGGTCGTTTTTCAAATCCCCCTCAAACATGCTATCCCACTTTTTCCCTTCCTAGTACAATGGTCTGCATACACATCTGCATTAGCTGGAGATGCTTTGTGTTGTTGTTATTCATAAGAGGAATTAAGTCATGCTTGGTTGTAACATTCTGAGCTTTCACTATATAAATGACAAAAAAAAAGTTAATTGCGGATTCCTTTAGAGAAAGAAAGGGATAGAGGAAAATTTTCATTTATTACAGAGAAAGGATTTAAGTACGATAATGGTATTGATATAGTATACAAACAATTCAGTTTTTGTCCTGTAGTAAACATACGGTTTCTTCATTATGGAGACCAGACAGTTAATACTCTTCTTTTGAGAGTCATATGAGACACAAAAACAGTCTACACTGTGTGAGTCCGCAGCAGAGTAAGTTCTACACGTAGCGCCCGCTTTGCCTTACAGAGTTTTAAAAATTTATAGTGTTCAATAAACAACTGTGGGAAAGACCATGTTTCAGTAGAGCAACATAATACTTGCACACGAAATTGCTTAAACCTTGTATAAGGTCTGGACAGTAGTCATTTTCATAACTATGTTCCAAATAATTTACTTTTGTTACCTAACAAGGAAAAGCGGAGGCGAATTCACATATTTCTACAGTAATTGTCCAGACACAACAATTTGAATTGTATCTTCTGTTTTCTTTCTGCCTGAAAAATTATAAAAATATCGTATTAAAATCCCCAACGTAATTTCCAGTGTACTCACTATTAAGGCAAAAGAATCTGCAATACATTGTAAGGATCTTTTCTTTGTTTATTGTGGTCCACTTGCACTGGTAGTTGAAGAGCCCTTGGTCCACTTTCACTGGTACCTGAGGGGTCCTATGAGAATAATTTAAAATTAATATCCAGTGCATTTTGGAGAACACGGTAGTTGTATATCTGGGGAAGCCTATATATTTTTGGACACTTTGCGTAATTGTCGAACGGGAATATGAATAATTTTGCTACATTCAGTAACACTTTTCCCCTAGAACACGTGTACGTGCGACATATATCAGAGAACTGTTAAATTTACCGATAGGAGCAAATGTAGCAATAATACAGAACGGGAGTCAAATTAGTAATAACAATGTAGTAAACAGGTCTCTGATATGTATTTTATATAACAAATATATGATGAAAGAAAATTCTGCTCGTTGCATGTATGAATGACGTAATAGCATGAAATAACATATGTTCTTGAACACTATAAACTCATCATACTTCTTATAAAACAAAAAATAAAAAAATATCTTTGCTTTGCATTGTAGAAAATCAAGAAATCTTATGAAATTTCGCCCTCCACCTATAGCACCAGCATGAACCCTGGGTAATTTGACCACATAGTGAAAACTGCTGTTTAAAATTAAGAACCAGAGTTTTTAAACAATATTTTTAGTGAATGGTTGTCGCAGAGTAACGATTTTGGCAAACAGAAGAAAACGGAAAGGGGGTAAGAGGGGGGAAAATGCGAAGTGCCATGCTTACGCTTAACCAGTGATGGAACACAGCTCAGTATCCAGCGTTACGGCACAATTTTCCCGACGTTTTCTTGCATCAATTTTTTATGTCTACCATTTTCTCCTGTGACGCCATGACCTTCGAGAGGAATGTGACATGACCATCCGGTAGAAACCATTATGTTTCTGGTCTTCTGATATTTGGTAGTGCGTCGCTAGGTAGGTGGTTTTTTTATGTTTCGAAGGAAAGTTTCACCATGTTGAAGGTTGCAAGGTCCATGAAGTAATGTCGGAGCATTTGTAAGTTGCAGGGACATATAAGGCAAGGTCTGGCTGGAAGTAGCTGGCTGAAAAATAGGGCAAGCCAGTAGCAAGATTTGGGATGCCCGTGGTTATACACGTAAAAGAGACGTTGAATTGGACCTAATTGGGTGCGCCGTAGAAGGCGAGCACCGACGATAACCCACGGAGAGTTTTAATTTCAGAAAGGCGGAGTGGAGAAAGAGATGAGATTAAAAGACGTAATAAGAAATAGAGCAGGTTCCTACGCCAGAACAGGAACATCAGTGCGGCCGGCGCCATTGGTCGCTATTCAGCGCCAGTGTAAGTCGTCACATACGCAGGAGCCCTCCACCGCAATTTCAGTTACGAACCTTCCATAACCCTAAATACTTTTACACCAAACCCCGTCCCACAATTCCCTATTTTCTCACAATCTTTTCCGCCCGGATACTTTTTGTCAGTCATTACTCTACATATACTTGTATGCCCATGGGCAGGAACACAGATTGTCGCTTTTTCCACTCTGAAGGTCGGGAAAGGATGACATGCTGCCCTCGACCTATCGACACAAACGTCTGTTTGACACCTTTGACAAACTTGAGTAAGATCCTATTTGCTCGGATTCGAAACGAAGTAATTTAGCGCGAATCGCTGTGGACGCATTTCGTGTTTCAACCCAGACACATCAAGCCGCGTCAGCTGACCCATTCTGCGGGAAGAGTGTCCTGTGGGACTTCAGCTGTGTCCTTGGATGTTGCTTAGGACTTCGATACCGTTAATACTAACGGTCTCCGCTACAAAAAAAAAATTCACCTGAAACTCTGCCAGTTGGCGTTAACACATCACAAGAATATGTATTACCACAACCACACACAAGGGCCTGTGTATGGTTTTTGTAATGCTTACTCGTATATTTGCCATCCTACCTACCTGCACTCTTAAATGTATCAAACTTTCTTCCACTCGATCATATTGTCTCGTCGAAGCACGGGCTGGAGGGACTTAACGTTGCGTCGCGCCTCTTCAGCTTATATGTAATACAGCACCACGCCTTCTCGCCCCATTCAGTTGGCTCTGTACCCGGGTGACACTGCTTCACACCCAAGCGCCGCCAGGTTTCTGCCAACTTACTCGAACAACGGCGAGCAGTGCCAGAGAGAATCGTAGATCGCGGTCGACTTCATAAAGAGCACTGTGGTGATTTTCTTCAAGACAACAAAACGTTACCAAAAGTCCTGACCTTGTCTAGGAACCCGATGCAGTGGGTCGATACAGCTTGTTATCTGGGGGTGTCTATACACAGCTTACCTGGTCGATTTACATTAATCAGTCCGAAAAGTGTGGGCATGATTAGGCCCTCTGCTTAAGAGGAAATGTGACTTCACCTTCAGAGACGGTGGTCAGCCGTATAGAGGCTCTTTTGTCATGTGATAGAGTAGACACGCCCTCTCTGGAGTTCTGCTACCCACAGCCACGTCACGTGTGTTCGAATTGCGATTATCGCACCTGAAGTCAAAGCACAGGCCGCAATTCCGCCTCAGGTTGTAAAATCCTTCGGTTCATAAGACAAAACCATCATCTATTCAAACCTCAGAAAGCCTTGCAACTGAAAGTCTTTCCTAAATAACTGCAGACTTCCTCTTGAGACACAAGTCCGTAGTGTGATCACGTCAAGTCTCTCAGCTAATGTAGGAAGCAAGTTAGCGTAAGTACAATTCCAGTTGTAGGCCATGTTTTGATTCCGTATCAGAATTCCAGCATTGCTTGAAGTAGGCACGTACGGATAAACGGAACAAAGGACCTCGACTTGCTTGTCACGAAAGTCGACGTCCTTTCTCATCTGTTCGTTGATTGAATGGTTGCTCTGGCATTTTTGGTGGACCTTACACCCTTTGAAGTTGAACGTGAAACTTTGTTTCGTAACGACAAGTCATTTCAATTGAACCTCTGTTGAAACCTCAAAATTTGCAGCAGTAAGTTTGTTCGGCGTAGGAAATCAATTAGTAAATATTTAGAGATAGGGTTGTGATGTGAGAAGGGTTGACAGACAGCCAAGTAAGAGTACGTAAGAATCAAACAGTAATTATAAACACCTGTATTAAAGAGTGTCATTGTTACTGTAACATAATAATATAATTTGATTGAAACACTTTCTCAGTTAAGTATGTGTAAAATTCACAGTTTAATTATTTTCTACATAAGTTACACCTGTTACATTGAAACTTCCTTGTAAAATTGTAGACTTACACATTTTACTCAACTTCAACGTATTTTAACGTTTGCAACACATTTAACTTACATGTTACGATGATGCTGTACCTGTATGTATTTCTTTCGTAATTTAATTTTAAGTATATTTCTACCCTCCAACCTTAATATTACATTTTTCCCCGGACTCTTATAAAATGTGTTTTATGGTTTTGTTCTTTTTCTCTGTGCGCTCCATGTCCGTCTGGTATGTTACTGTCGCTCACTATCCCTACTATCAAGTAAGTGACGGTGTGAGAGCAGATGCATCTGCAGCATGAGTAGATGTTAAGCCAATGCTATTTCGGGCAGTGCTGCTTTAAGCTGCTTTAGGTCCGCTAAACAATAACTATTGCTGTTGTTAGTAACAAATTTGATGATTTTACATAGTTAGTGTAAGTTTACTTATGTTTATACTTTTGCTTTAGAGTGTTATTATTGCAATTATTATTATTATTATTATTATTTATGTCGTTTAAAGAAAATCTGTCCGGCATCTTTCCGTGAGACTTGCCAGTGGTTAAAATTTCCCCTGAATGGGTTACGGGCCCAGAGCAGGGTAAGTCCAGTGGTAGGATTGCTACCTTTAGCCTCTGAACCGGCAGTTTTGGACAAATTACTGGAATACAAGAGAAGCTGGTTACAACATGTTAATAGAATACCTCGAAATAGATTACCCAGGGTAATGAATTACTACTCCCCAACTGGCAGAAGGAATCATGGTAGACCCTTGAAGAGACTTCTGGATACGTGAGACCGGAACGGGTCAACAATTGGCCTAACTCCATCAAAGATATATGATTATTATTATTATTATTATCTATTAGTGTTATGTAGCGTATTTACAATTATGTACCTGAAACAAACCATGTTTCTGGGGTACATCTTATAACTATTCTGTTTTTACAATTTCGGGTACATGTAACGTCATTAAACCTTTTGAGTTGGTGTAGTGATCATTAAAAGCAGAACACAGTGAAGTGCACCATAAACACCATTAGTTTGTGATAAAAACAGGGCGCAGTGTTAGTGCAGTAATCACCGCCAATAAAGAAAAAGACAATGTGTGAACAAGCAAAACTAAACAGGTAGAACCGCTGGGCAACACCTGAAGTTAATATTCATTTAGCAATTTAAGTCAGAGCAAAATAGCTTGTTAGTTTTAAAACTACGTGTTATTGTAATTAAGCCCCGCTATGTCGCTTATTAACAAAAAAAATTGCCATTCCCCTTGATAAACATTCTGTACTTTTACATTAGAACTTTCCGAAATGTGCGTGCAGTGCCTAATAAGGCTGTTTTCTGTAGCCTTTGATGTCGTGATTTCCCGGTAAACAGCTAAGACATTTTCTGAATGATTTCGAAATATTTCCAGTTGCCTTTATTACTACTGTTATTAGTTTTGTTTTTACATTCCACGTGCTCTGTATTTCTATTATAAGCTCTTTCTACTTCAAAAATTTTCCCGCTTTTTTTGTTGCTCACTTTGGGATTTTAGAATTTGCCGTGTCTATTTTCAGACTTGTTTCTTTTCCATTATTGTGACTTATTGTTTGGGATGATTCTGTCAGTTTTTATTTGTTGATTCCATAATTGCCTTACTGTCATGCAGGGTCGAGAATGGGTAGATCTTTACCACTACTTTCCTTCTATAACTGAGCAGCTTTGCATATTTACTTTCGTAGCTGATATCTACCGATTTTCGTAAAATCTCATACTAGTACTCCTTTCTGTTTGTAGACCTGTTTCCTTGCATATGGTAAGGTGTAGGTCAGCACTTACTTTACCTGTTACCCATTGTCTGGATTATTATTATTGTGCTCTGGGCTCTTGTTTCAGCACATAAATAAAATCGTGATTTCAATATTTCTTGTCATAATTAATTTCCTTAATTTTTTTACGGCCGTATTTCGAGTCACATGCCCAAAGATTTTCGTACACTGGAATTGGTACAGTTCAGTAATTGTCTCAACATGGTACGCCATGTTTGGTATCGTTCACTATTCTGAACTTATGGATTAGAGTTTTAAAATGACTTTCCTGTCAGGACCAACTGAGTTGGCGTTTCACTCACTCCTTCACCTGAGAACAGAGTCCAGCACTGTCCACAAAATGTTTTTTTTTTGCTTTATTTTGAACAATAGACAATGTACGCGTCTGCAGATTACCTGATTTCAAAATACAAGTCGTATCTGTAACAGTGTCCATAAGAATATGTGTCCGTCTGCTAATTTGCAACTTTCATATGTCTGTGTTGTATCATCCCAATTGCTATTATTATTATTATTATTATATGGGGATATCTCAGGGGTTACTAAACACTCAGAGTACTGGTCATTTGACCAAGTATTTGCCGGGAGGTTGTATCAGAGGCTTTTGAAATGAGTGTATAAAGCCGGGAACATGGTGAAGTGACATGGTCAGAGGGTAAGGAATTTTCAACCTCATTATCAAGTAAGCGAATTGCGGAATTTTGAATGTGACCGACCACTTTGTGGTCCTGGAGTATTATGCGAAGTGGTAATGGAGCTTGGTGAGGCTTCGCGTAAGCATATTAGGGGTGGCCATTGTAGCATACAATATTAATGGAATGCCCATTTGCCATTATTAGTATTATTTTCGTACTTAAGTGACAGTTTCATAGTTCCACGACATTCTTTACGTGTATTTGTAACGCAGACCGTTCAGTCGCTAAGCCGTTTAATTGCCATTCTCTTAATGCAGAGGCCTTGGTTCTATCTCAGCCAGTCCTTGTGGGATTTATGACGCACAGTGTGGGACAGGAGATCCCCCCCCCCCTAGTGCTGCGGTTTCACGTGTCATTGTGTCTGCAAATGCCACCTACCAATGCGTATCACCGACTTCCTTTATTCTTAGTAACTGAAAGGGCCGTTCAATGAGCATTTACGTTGCACGTACCTAGTGAAATATTCCCATCACGTTGGAGACAGACTATTTCCCCTTTCAAAAATAAGGTGTTAATACTATGTATAGTAATTACACATTAATCTTTTTACCTAACAAAATTTATTATCCATTATTATTTAATTTATGTTTAAACACAAACTGAGCTCTTGAGCGTGTTTTTGAAAACCTATTTCCACTTCGATAAATTTTGTTTCCCGTCTTAACACTTCCATAATTTCAGTCAGTATTATACGACAAACTGATTCTTTTTTTTTTAATTAGGCCAAGTAAAGGTTCTGACATTGTTCTTCTCCTTTGCTTCGTTGCATGCAAAGTGCTTGAGAACTTTCTTGCAATCACTTTTATTGTTTTCATATTAATTTGCCCAAAAGACAAGTCTTGGTTCCTGTATTTGCTTCCGTTTCTTTTTGTACTGCTTTTGTCCGTACGTAAATGTTGATGATTTCATAGATTACTCGTATATTGGTAGGAATACTGCCGATTGTTAATCTTAGATTTTAAGATTTTATGTTATGTTGACCGTGCATCCTTGCGTAATCTTGTAAATAAAGCCAACTTGGTGAACAGTTTTTCTTAGTATGTTTATTTTTTCTCTACATGTTTCGGGCGACTATGTACCCATCTTCAGGAGAAATAACTGTATCTATGCGATACTTGGTATTTGTCACTCTGTGCGGATAACTGTCTGGTGTGCAGGTTGGAACCTGCACACCAGACAGTCATCCATAGAGAATAACAAGTACCAAGTGTCGCAAAGATACAGCTATTTCTCCTGATGATGGGCACGTAGTCGCCCGAAACATGTAGGGAAAAGAAATAAACAACTAAGAAAAATTGTGCACCAAGTTGGCTTTATTTACAAGCTTAGATTTTCAGTCTGTTTTTGATTCCCTCCGGCAGTGGTACTGGGATATTGGCATTAAGCTTTTTGTAGGAAGACAATATTCTCATTTTCCTGTGTAATATTTTTTTTGGTTAAAATTTTGCAGCAATCTAGAAGTTTAAGGACCATTCCAATATGTAACTTTTAATAAGAGTAATAAGGAAACAGCCTGCATTTTTACCAAAGACACCCGAATTTTCAAAAGGTTTTCCGGCTTCTTAGCTCGATGCAGGAGCATAGAATTTATTCACAAAGTGGGTTGCTTGTGAAACACTTTTTGGCCGGTACCTTAAAGTGATTTAAGTAATAATAAAATCTGTCTTCAGGAAATCCATCAGGTTACATTAATTGATTCTACTAAATTTGAGTTAATTCAAAGAAAATATAGGGTCTGGTGCTGTATCAGTACTTCTTTTTGGTGCATTTGTGACAATAAATACAAAGACTTAAAAATCAGTTAGGTTTAATTTATAAATATTTCAGTTCAACCTTAATGGTCTGTTTCTTGTCAAAGTTAACAAAAATCAAACCAGCTACTGCACTGTTGATACACATAATGTAGGAACATCCGCTACTTAATCAGAAACCGCCTCTTGTACCTCTTACTGTTCAATACTGCATTAAGGCTACTTCCCCAGCCATTGGTTTAATGTGGCTAATGCAATATGCAGGTATGTATGTACCTTCAGCACTAACTATATTTCTTGCATTACATTATTAAATATATGAATATTTATATTCCATTGCCTAATATACATTTTGCTCTGCAACAGATTATTCGTGGCTCAAGGATGTGTTTCCTGGCCAAATTTCGAATCTCAAAGTTCCCTCAAACATGTCTGAGAGTCGGTGGTTAAGAACAATCAGGCTGTGAAAGATGTCTGCTGAAAAATTATTGTAGAAACCATTTATCAGATGTATTTTACTGATTTAATTAGACCTTATTTGTATTAATAAGCTTATAAAATTTACTATTATAATTTAGTAGTAACTAATAAAGTGTCATTGTACTTATGGTAATGATGTAATGGCTGGAAGTGACCTTCCACGTGATCTGTGTACAATGTGGCCCCATTGTGCAGCTGAAGTGGCAGTCTCCGTACGGGAGATTTGATTGTTTCGGATGTGATCGTTACCATCTATTGCGCGTCTCAACAAATCAACCCTGGAGCTCGAATTCATCGAATATACCAGGGATTTCATAAGTCCCCATAGACTGTAGTCCAAACGAATTAGGTCACGTGACTTCGGTGATCGAGCAGCCACACCGTAACGCCTAATCCAACAGCTTTTTTTTTTTTTACTGGGGTTTGGTTGTGAAGTTACCTGCCCACCAAAATGGGGGAGTGCGCCATCTTGCTGCAGCGATACCTTTCGTTTAAAGTGGAGAGAAATGCCTTAAAAAAAGTAGCAGTTCATCTTCCAGGAAATGAAGGTAACGCTGGAATGCCAAGTACTCCTCAAGCCCGATGAATTGGTTTCCGATAATAGAACGTCAAATGTTTACGGCAAAACGGTTCTTAAAAATATGTTTCTACGTATGCATAAGGAGAGGCGAGTTAACAGACTTGTGAATTTCTTTTATTATTGATTTTACCTCTTCCGATTTGGGGTTTCTTTGAAATGACGTGTCTTTGGGCGAGTAGTTTCCGGCGTTAGTAAAGATCTTAATGCCTTCGTCTACTGAGCCAAGCAGTCCAGGAAAAATACGTGGAAAAAATTACGTGTTCGATAGATGTGGTTGGTACAGGCAGCAGCTGGCCAGAGATGTTGGCGAGCCAATAGGAGAGGTACTGCGGGCAGAGACACGGAGTACTGGCGGGGAGGTTGGGAGAGAAGGTGAAATGTACAAATAGAACGAGTAGAAATTAGTGAAGTAAAGACATAAAAATGTGTATTAAGACCAGAAAATTCATCAATAAATTGAAAGTTACTATCGAACCTAGCCTCGTCCATTAATAACGTTTCGTTCATAACTGATGGTTTTCCCTGATCTAACGACAAAATTCTACACGTGCAATGTAATCGATTGGTTGCAGATTCTGGGAAGCTGGCACGCAAAACCTGCAGACCGACGTCGTGAAAGTTTCTACACATTTGCACCCGAAATAACACCAACTCGATCGGAAGTAATTCGTACGGCTATGCTTGCACGGTGTTTCAGCCATTTTCAATATGCCGTCCTCTAAAGTGACATGGCGACCTAGGTGTAGTTCACATCTCGTTTGCGAGGATTTAATATTTTCTTGAATATACCGTTGCATATTTGTAAGGACTCTCCGGTCGGGTACCTGTCTTTTGTGGAATCGGCAGTGATATTCCTTGACTGCTGCACTGTCGTTACAGAATCTGTGACAGTAAATTTTGCTAGATTCTTTGTTACAAATTTGCCATCTGCTACCGCTTGTCGACTTTACTGGGAATAAAATACCATTGTAGCTGGGGAAAAAGAGAAAGTTATAATCTCATTCGGCCAGCCGTAGCTTCTTCATGATAGGCATATCAGCACTTCCCCACCGCACTGTAATGAAGGGGATCCAAATGAACACACTGAATTGCACCATTGCTTGATTGCACCGATTCTAACCAGTTTTGTATGCAACCGTAAATGCGCATATTTTCGTAACCATTGACACTTGGACATATATTTATTGGACGTTTGGTTTCGAATTGAGCCCCAGATTATGCCCCTGTGCTGTGGACACTCTCCTGTGGGACGTACTACATAAGTTGTGTTTGTTTGAACTCTTTCTTTTTTTATTGTCTTTTATCCTCGTGTATTTCTTTCGTAATTTTGTTTTTGTTTGTGTAGTTTGTCCTTTTTAATGTTTGTGTGTGTCTTGTGTGTTGTTTTGTGGTGCTTATTTGTAATGGCTGTTGTTTTTAAGTACTTTACATGAAGAATTGAATGATTAGTTAGTATGTTCTATTCACTAAATGTAACGTTAATATTACAGCTGGTTGTAATATGTGCTTACCTTTCTAATTTTCACCTTTACTGCTACTCAGTTTACGAAGGTTGTATTATTTTAATAATATATGTTCTAATTGTTGAAGGTATTATGTTTATTATTATTGTCATTGCAGTTACTGAAACTCTTAGTACCGATTCGTATACTACAATCTTAGAATTATAACCTTACGGTTTTCGAAGCAAGTAAATCTAATGTAGATAATAATTTTATGTAAAATATTTATGTTTGGAACACTTTAGTGACTTGCTGTCTTACAGTTTACCCATTTATACACTCTATGAATTCCCTATTGACTAATCTCTTTATTCAGGCCCTACTTATTTCGAGTTTTTGTTTGGCTGCTTTAAAGAGAGAGATTGGATACCAAATGCCGACCGGTGGGATGGGGTGGGGGGTGAAACTTGGAAAATGTGAGTGCTTCGCTAAAGCGATAAGAAAATTAATTACCCTGCTATCGCGCAACGGATTGCCTGCTGCACTACTCTAGTTTCTGCTGGACATTCCTTAGTAAAGGGCGTTGTTACGTAAGTACGTGTATTTATAAGAACACAAACTTCTTACTCTTATTCAGTACAATAGAACTTTTAACACAATTCAAGGCACGCGGTATCTTTACGTATTAAATTATACCCGACATACTAACCGTTTAGACTTTAAATGTGGAATCATCACATGTAGCGTTTAAAACTTCTCAGAAACTCATTTGTATTTGATTGTAGTTTTTGTTGGTTTCATTACACTTAGGATATATTTTACTTCATAATAACTTATATTTTGTAGCCTTGTCCTTTAAAAAATCTTCGTAAGAAGCTTTAAATTTATATTACGGATTATATCTGTCAAAGCTCGTTGGCTGAATGTGCATTGTTATTATAGTACTCGTATTGATTCCACGTGTAGTTCACACCCTCTGTTTTCATTATATTTCACTGGCTAAAATAGTCCGTCTTCCAAGCCATTCAGACTATGAACGGTAAAAACAAAAGCTGCCGACAATAGAGCTGGAATAGTTGTACCAGAAACATAGATAAATCCGCCCTTAATTGTGTTACTTTTAAATATTTACCACAAATTATAACCATTTTTTTCCTTTTTTGTCCTTGTTGAAGGCACACATATGGCAAATACCATTATACTGAAAAGATCAGTACTTTAAATGGTATACGTGCTATAGAAATACAACATTTTCTATAACCCAATAACATATTCAACAAATAAGACTACCTTGAAAGCATAGACTAGACCAGCAATACATGACAAGTTTATAGGAATTTTTGGTTGGAGATAATGTTTTAATGTCAAATTAACCCTTTCAACAAATAAGACTACCTTGAAAGCATGGACTAGACCAGCAATACATGACAAGTTTATAGGAATTTTTGGTTGGAGATAATGTTTTAATGTCAAATTAACCCTTTAAAGACGAAGCATAGACTGCTTTATTTAAAGACACAGTCCGTACCGCGCTGTAAACACTTTGCATCTCGGTTATAAAAACCAGTTTGTTTATGCTGTAAGTGGCACAAGTCGCTGTTTGTTCTCAGATAAATACATAACACACAAATACAGTGTGGACAGAGCGTACAGTTGTTGAATATTAAACTGTTGGTGCATCACATAAACAGTAGGCTTTGAATGGTTAATAAAGCTGGTGAATTCAGGACTGAGTACTACAGTGTCTTATTCTTAATAACATAGAGATGGTTAGGATTATTATAGAATATATATGGCTATATTGAATATTTTATTATGAAGTAATTGAAGTGTAATGCAACTAACTATTAATACAACTGAATGTAAATGATCCTTGGGGAATAAAAGAAGAAAAAACTGTCAACGCGACTAGGCCTATATTGCCATAGTGTTTATTTCTTTAAGAAGCTTCAAAGAAAAAGGGTCATTTGAGGGTTGTTTGACTGTGCATCTTCCTCAAGAAATAATGTGAAATGTCAATTTGATGCAACGAGGTAATTTTATTTATGTTTTCTTAACTCTACATGTTTCGGGCGCATACGCCCATCATCAGGAGCATTAGATGTTGATATGAAGCATATGGTTTTCTGCACCGAGTTTGTGGATGGATGGTCGTCTTGAGAACCGTCGCACCATACACACGACCTACGCAGCGGTTCTCAAGACGACCATCCATCCACAAACTCGGTACAGAAAACCATATGCTGCATATCAACATCTAATGCTCCTGATGATGGGCGTATGCGCCCGAAACATGTAGAGCTAAGAAAACATAAATAAAATTACCTCGTTGCATCAAGTTGACATTTCACATTATTTAAAAAAGGGCCATCTTCAGGCTAAAATATTTTTGAAGGACATAAAAGCGTTATATACAATTGCATTACAGTCATTAGTTGAGATCTCCATCATTATAATTTTTAGATACATTTTATTGTTTCCGGCATGTTGGTTTGAACATTAATCGATAAAGTATTTGTAAATATTCTTCATTATCTGTAGTGTTCTGACGTCATATACTGGGGGCGACGTTGGAGTCTTGACTGTGTTTGTATTTCTTGTTTCTCATTGTTAATCCAGGTTTCTATTCATATATTGTAGGAGAGGTTGCAAGATAGTGGCGCTGCTCACGGCATACTTCCTGAGCAGCGAGAAGAGGAACACGTATGAAGGCCGATTCCAGCCTGACGTTAATATCTTGCAACCTTTCCTATAAAATGCGAGTTGCAACCTGAATTAATAATCGAAACAAGACATACAAACACAATCAAAATTCCCATACCACTTCCAGTCTAATACGTCAAAGCACCAAGGAAAATCAAGAATACTGTACAGCTACTGTGTCAATTAATATTTAAACAAACATGTCCGAAACAGCAACACGTATCTACAGAGTATAAAACGGAGATCTCAAGTAATGACTGCAATACAATTGTATGTATCTCTTTTAAGTTTGTTTAAAGTATTTTAGCCTGAAGGTGACCTTTTTCGTTGAAACGTTTTGCAGAAATAATTACTAGAGATTGAAAAGTTGTGTTGACTGTGTTTAACCCTTATCCTGCTAAAGTGGAGACTATGCTGAGCTCCTAATAATGCCAGCAGATGGCAGATGGGATTTAACTCGGCTTTTAAAGGGTTAATTCTTGTATTCTATAACACAACGGGATGATGGACCTTGAAAATAATTAGTGATCCTCAGGGAACTTCAAACCACCATTTGTGAAGCTACTCCTGAAAATTATTTGGAATTTATACTCTAAAAGTATAGTATTATTGTTATAATTTAATAAAGAAATAAATAAATTGTGTGCTTTTGATATTATTTAAAATTCTAGTCTTTAAATCAGCAGGCTTGCAGTTGTTGGGCTGTAATATGGTACCTGTTTATTTTCTTGGAATCCACGTATTGTCAGAACAGACTAACCGTGTACCCTGTTCCAGTATCTGATCACATAATTAGATACATCCTCTTCAGACTCTGCAGTCACCTACTGCACTCTATTATTTCAGAAACATTTGGCATTTCATCTAATTGCGTATCTAATAATAACTCTCTTATCTCAATAGCTTCAAAATAAACACAGCAAATTATTACATCTTCTGTTTAACGATACTACAGCTGCTACCCAGCTAGTATTTTTTTTTTTTAGATTTCTCCCACTTACAAATCACAGTTCTCAGAGCAACAAACGTCACAAGAACGAACGGACATCCGCCAGACACACAAGTGAGAACAACGCCCGAATCATAATTTCGAAATTACATACACGTTTGGGAAATTTAAGGCAAGAAGGCCGAATGGTTGCTCTAGCGCATATATACACGTTTAGCTTATTATATTCAGCAGAAACATTTATTCTTTTAGTTAATACTATTGAACCGTTCTGGTTTGCATTACAAGTAACCAACTTTCTTACAAATTTCAAACTTGTTTTAAGTGTAACGAGTACAAAGGTAACCAGAGCATAAAATGTTTTTTTAATTTGTTTTGTTTTCAATTGTTGCCCGTTACCATTAAATGGTATTTTAAGGAATACGGCGGGTTTTGCAGTCACTTCAGAGTGCTTAGGTTTTGACTGGATCTGTTCTGGTCTTAATGCCCAAGATCACTAGACCGTTACAGATATTTGTTCAATGTAGGTTAACGTAGTATAACAATTCTGACTCGTCTCAGCTACTGTACATTGCTCCAAATACGTTGCTCTTAAATATAAAGGGAAGATGAAGCAGTACTGTGTTAGTGAGATTTGAGGCTTGTGCATCATTGTGGGAGAGATGTCCTTCTGCAATGTGACGCTGCATTGTTAGGAATTTGGTTTCTGACTTTTCGAGACAACGTAATGTTCTCACTTTCAAGAGCAAAGTCGTCCAAGATGACATTTAGACAGTTGGATCCTTTAAGTTGACGCCATTACGTCGTCTGCAAACGTCAGGAAACCAGTATCTGTGATGCAACGTAATATTGTACGAGAATGGAAGTCGCAATATTGACGTTCGTTTGCCAGCTAGGCCTATATGCACATGTTGTGTTTATGGAAATAATCGCTTTTTGTTCTGAGAGCAATACAACGCAGAAGGTAGAATTCTAAATTTCAACTTAGTTGCACGTACAGTAACTACTAGACTTGATAGGGTTAATGAACATTGAATGAGTTATACAGAACGATACTGTACATTACAGTACATTAAGTACAAGAATTTTCGGTTCCATAAATTGGAAACGTAATTACACAAAACAATGAAATAATACATATTTGGTATTGCCCTATTTCTTGCATTAGTACTTTAGCAGTGTACTTGTCTGTAATGCTGAACAAAGAGCGGATATTTGGTACTACCATTAAAATTTAACCTTAACATAGAAATTTAATTTCTGCTGAAAAATAAATAAATAAATGCACTCTTTAAACAATATAAGCATTTTGTAATTTACGGAATGGTTCAGGAATTTGTGACAAGTATTAATCCGTAGAAAATTTTAGAAACGTTGCTTTCACTATTCCTAGTGCTCTGTGCTATAAATGAGGCTAGTACTTACTTACTTACTTACTCCATGGTGCAGAGTCCTTCTTGAGAAGCTAACTGGTTTGCAGCTAGTCAAGAAATTCCCCGCATTTCACGGAACCCGACAGTTCATTACCGCAATCACAAGCATCCGCCACCTGCTTCCTGGGCCACCCCAATCCGGTCCATATACTCACATCCCACCTCCTGGAGATCCATCCTAATATTATCCACCCATCTACGCCTAGGTCTCCCCAGTGGTCTCTTTCCCTCCGGTTTCCCCACCAAAACCCCATACACCCCCCTCTCCTCACCCATACGCGCCACATGCCCAGCCCATCTCATTCTTCTAGATTTTATCACCCGCACAGTATTGAGTGAGGAGTACATATCATTTAGCTCCTCGTTATGCAGTCTCCTCCATTCCCCCGTTACCTCGTCCCTCCTAGGTCCAAATATTCTCCTCAACACCATGTTCTCAAAAATTGAGGCTGGTAACATTTGCAAAGTGGGTGGACAAACGTCGACAGGTGGAGAATCTTGGAGCTGTACTTCAAATCCTGTTCAGTGAGTCTGGTTTAGAGAAATTTCGAAAGGCTTTGCCAGTTAACAATGATCTCTCCAGAACACAATACCCTAATACGCAAAAATACTTGTTTAAAACTCCTGTGCGTATTTCACACACCGTACAAGCCGACCCAGCAAATTCTTGCGCCTTGCAATCGGACCCGGATTAAAGGGTGGGCCAGCGGGGCAGTTACCCGGGGCGCCAACCTGTAAGGGTCACTGAGACGTCACTGTAACAATCGGAAATATGATGACCGTGAACTCAGGTTTCCACACGTGAAAGAATGTCTCCGCACTGGATCCGCAATTTGGGCACGCGCCGTTAAAAAGTTTGCCAGTTTTGTCGTAGGTCGACAAAGTTTAAAGAGCATCGGTTTGAAGGGGCGCCAAATTATCAGCCTTCCTGAGGCGCCCACATATCTAGGGCTGCCACTGCGGGACGCTCTTAGCGCAGTCATCAGTGTTCGAAAATGGAGCTGTCAAGAATCGTTGAACTTAAAGAAAGTATCCCTTCCAACCGTGATTCAGGATGTTTAACTCGTGTTTCGCTACATAACTCAGTTGGCTTTTCAAACATTGTGGAGGTGTTAAAACGTGGAGATCTTTGACCTATATTATGCTAAATGAGTCAGCTGGTTTTAGAAAACGGTGGGTTTTACAGCTGACTTGCTGTTTCAGTATGCACTTACAGAACTTTTTGCACACCTTCTGTTCCTTCTTTATTTTGCGGGGTAAAGACAAGCTTATTTGTATGTATTTATGGCCTACTTTTCCGTGCTGTCAGTATCTTAGTCCAATGACGCGACGATTAGTTGCTGATGACCTGGCCACAATTTGTGAGTAAGAGGCACGCCTATTTGGGGTTATATCGTAGTATTTCCATGGAGATGTTCATAACGCGTAATTGTAGAGTGGCATATGTCCTGACCGAGTTTCGGACCAGTACCCTGCAAATAAAGCAACAGAAAAATCGTCAGTTGAAGGAGATTGATAGATCATCTGTTTCTTAAGATGCACGTCTGTACAAAAGTATAAAATTCGGAGCGACGTAAGAACATAATGTTAAAACACTTGTATTTACTTATTCCCTTTTTATTCCATGAACATGTACTCCCTGCATGTAATAGTTCGGCTTTATATAATCTGTCAGTTTAGAGGCCAAGCTAACTTGGCTTGTTTCAGAGTCAGATATTGGCATGTTTGCATGTCGCTGCAGTGCGTGCGTGTGTTGGCTATAAAGAACTGTCATCGGTATGCGAATAAATCACAATCTGCCACGATCTTTTGCTGAAAATTAATATTGAAAGGTGTTATTTGTTTCATTCAGAGCGTGAGGATAGGTCACAGTTGGCGCATTGACCTTTATATCAACTACCTACTTTACGTACTGTTCCATGTTAGAATTATTTGTGATCGACAAATTGGCAACTGCGAGAAAACGCGGGTTTGGCCTATTTTAAAATGAAGTAGGTTAAAGTGGTCAGCTGCTACACTTTAAGGAATTCGTAAGTATAACAGGATTTCTATCAAACAGGAAAAGTAGCTGTCAGCATTTTAACTGTACGGGTGATTTCTCAGTCCATGTACAGGTCGTAATTTCAAATTCAGACTCTTAAACCCCCACAGCAGATACAAATTAGAGAACTACATGTGGAGTTACTTGCCCCTCTCTGTCGGATAATTGGGGATAAAACGTTTCCAACCTAGTGTGGCATTTAACGTTTCAATACTAAAGTGTGTTTATTATTCATTTCTTGCATAAAATAAGTTTTCACATATAGTGAAGTATTGATATTTCTGAGGGTTGGGTAACAAAAATTCCCTACAATTTTACAACACACTTCACTTTCAAAGCGAATCAAAAAGTTTAGAATAAACATAATATTCTTGCCTGTCCTGAATTATTCATTTAACTAAAATGTGGTCAGAGCCGCTGGAATGAACTCATGAGTGATTTACGCGTCGCTGGTCTCACTTGGCGCAACTTAAAATGGTCTTACTCACCCCAAGACGCACACATGAATAAAACAGTGCCTGCCTTCGAGGCCGGTCAATAACCACCAAAACCACACATTCACTTTTAGTTGTTTCTCTCTTTTTCTCTTCTTGGCGTTAGAGAATTTATCAATAACTCTTGTTATTATGCTTTTATACAGTTAAAGTGTGGATTCTTTACATAAAACCTGGCAAAGTTTAAAGTGTGGAGCAGGAATGTAACGTGAATCAGATGTGTGAGATATAGGTGTATACTTTTAGTCTGAAAATATAAAAGGAAGCGACAACTTTTGAGACCTGGGCATAGATGGGGCGTTATTTTCTGTTTCATTGTGAAGGAAGTAGATAATAAGGATGTGGACTGGATTCATCTTGCAAAACATAGTGTGCTGTGTCCAACATAGTGTGCTGTGTCCAACATATCAGCACGGTAATGAATCTTCAGTTTCCATACAATGAATGTAATCTCATGATGAGCTGAGCCACTCTTATCTGCCCAATAGATTCAGCCGCATGGAGTTCTGCTACTTTTTTACCTTCTCGTGCTATATTCATGTGGTAAATTTATGAATAATATTGAAAGCGTAGTGATGTTAAATATTTTTTATTCCTCGTAACACTTCAGTGTTCTATTTTCGTCGGCAAAACTCGTAATAAACTAGTATCTCGAATTTTTACAGCGAAAGAGTATCAACAATGACGCAAACGTCAGGGTGCTGTATTTTTCATGGTTATGCTAGTATAATATCCGAGAAGCTCACTGGAACTAACTGCAGGAATGTCAGATTAATGCACGGTATTTATATTCGTAGTCTCTCTCCATGCGTCTGTCTTCCGCATGATAAAGTCCCTGTCCTCGCACTGTGGGATGAGATCAGCATTGGCATAAATACTATGGCTTCTATTATTTCAGTGCAAGCAGAAACCTGTGGAACTGAATTTGTGGGGGCCATGTTCCTTTAATTACCCCTGATGGAGACATATTACAGGAGAAGAGAAGTAATGTAAAAATGAAGGTATTTCTGTGCTACAAGTCATTACTTGAAGATGTAGGCCTTTAGGGGCGCAGAAGTAAATCTCCAAATTGTAAGCCTCGACACTACGTCAAAATGAAGTGTTACATTCAAACTGCAGCCTGCTTTACCCCCAAGGAATGAGTGTCTGGCTCGCATCTGCTCTGAGGCTAGGTCGAACCTAAAACCGATTTCTTCATGGGGGCCTGAGGTCGAACCTCAGCCGTCCACCCCGTATGCACTCACATTGCTGCTCTGTCTGGCTCGCATCTGCTCTGAGGCTAGGTCGAACCTAAAACCGATTTCTTCATGGGGGCCTGAGGTCGAACCTCAG
>Ga0123352_10004640_pt1 | contig 20296 bp, 8 predicted proteins | sample TergutLab28metaG_FD_89700 | JGI IMG/M metagenome (GOLD analysis project Ga0123352, IMG submission 89700) | Labiotermes labralis P1 segment gut microbial communities from Petit-Saut dam, French Guiana - Lab288 P1 | ecosystem: Host-associated > Arthropoda: Insects > Digestive system > Gut ...
AAGTGGAGAGAGATCTGGGCTTCGAGGTGGCCAGGGTATTGGTCCACCCCTTCCAATCCAGGCATCAGGGAATCTCTCATTTAAAACGTCAGTCACAAAGCAACTGAAATGGGAAGGAGCTCCGTCATGCATAAAAATAACCCTATTTATAAACGCCAAACGTGTAAATACGTCTAGTACTTTTTAAGTTATAACGGTTTCAAATCCCGTCCATTTTTTTCGATGACCATGTATCATGTAAGCTTGTAAATGTTTACCGGCTTTTTGAAGGACCGCCTTGCGTTCAACGTAAGGGCCTAGGACTGCTTGACCTTGAAGAAGGCACACGATTCTTCGAGATGTAGGTAAGTATTTACCAGTTGGCACAGCCTGACATCCCAGAACTTTAATCATCAGCAAGACCGCTGCTAGAGCCCTAACTCTCGACCCTCCTCTTAATGAAGTCAAGTTCATTACTGTTCTAAAATCATCCCGGAATCAACTGAACATAGACACAATCGCTCGAAGGCACTTGCCCTTGTACGCTTATCTTCTAGATCGACCCCATGTAATAAATTTCTCTTTGTGGCCTAATTTTGTGTATATAAAGTATTATAATTTGTCTATAATATTGTGTTATCAAATTATGTGTTACGAACACAAGTATAACTTTGAAGTGTATTCTGAGAGTAAATTGATTTTTAATTTCATATTTCTCGTGCTATGAGTCTATTACATAGCGTCCTTTCGCCGCATATAAATGAGTTTATCTGTGCTGTTTCAACTGGTATATTTCGACCCGTTACGTGCCTGACCTCTAGCTGACCACCGGCCTGACCTTCATCTCACGACCTGAAACACGTTAGCAGGTGCAGGAACTCGTTAAGTGACCTCTGATCCTCCCTCGTGCTTCCGAATTTTAATGGGAAACACATAGAGAATTCTAGCGGATGTGCTGATTAGTTAATGACGTATGGCAGTAGGCCATTAGTAGCACGAAGTGGGAAGATATTCGGCAAACGGACGGGCTTTATTTTATTGTACGGCACCTGTCTTTGCAGCTCTTGTGTTTAATTCTACTGGTTTTCGAATTTTTATATAAAATGCCAACTCTGTTTCGAAAATGTGTAAAGTCCATTGTTTTTGTGTTACTGGGTGTCTTAATTATGGTCAGAGGTTCCTTCAAGTGGGACTCTTCTACAGCTGAGTTCAGACGCACAAAAAAAGCAATAAATGTTTACAGTATTACGCATAAGACTGAAAAGTTACTCGAAGTTTGGGAAAAACACCAACAATGTCCTGTGTTGCGTCATAACTAAATAACAATGAAAAAAATTGTGTCCCTTTATGGCGGTGATGTGTACGTCGAAAACTAAGTGTCTTAGAAGGAACGTTGTATAACTTTTTAGACTTTTTTGAAGGAAAGAATCTCACTACGTCAGGCCTGTGAGCGCATTTAATTTTACCTGTATAGTACGCAAACGCGAGTAGTCTCTGCCCTCCAGTTTTCCGACTAAATTTTCGTCTGAATTTTCTTTTTTTTTAAATTGAGCTACATGCCCCAGTTTTCTCATTCCCCTTGAAGTGGTCACCTTAATTGTAGCTGTTACAGTCGCAGTTTTGTTTTTTAGACTTTTTCACTGCTGTTATTTATGTTCCTTTTATTTCACTTTTGCCATTATGTAAATATTTATTCAAATATTTTGGGGGAACAATTTTGTAATTTGTCCTCGAACATGTTCTACATACTTTCTATGCAGTAAATGTTTTAAAATAACTGTTAGAGTACATACCATAAAGCTCAAAATAGTGTTATATTTTCATTGTTACACCGTACATGTCTCCTAGTTACTCATTTAATACACCAACTAATGCACTTGTATAAAAGTTACACATTAAAACACTAAAACTGCTTCGACATGTTTCAGTCCTAAGACCATCATCAGGGAGCTATATTTTCCTTGCTAAAGTCACATTAAAAATAGTGACTGATTAACTTCGTTGTACTATTAGGGTGTTGTGGCAGCATGCCGTGTTGTGTAATGTTATGTTGCGAAGAGTCCCCTGCTACGGATGTGCATTCTGTACTTTGATGCCCATCACGCATCGAAGCACAGAATGCACATCCATAGCAGGGCACTCTTCGCAACATAACCTTACACAACACGGCATGCTGCCACAACACCCTAATAGTATAACGAAGTTAATCAGTGACTATTTTTAATGTGACTTAGCTCCCTGATGATGGTCTTAGGACCGAAACATGTCGGAGAAATTTTAGTGTTTTAATGTGTAACTTTTATGCAAGTGCATTAGTTGGTGTATTAATTGAGTAGTGTTATATTCTCCATTAGTTTGTTACTTTCCCTCTCTTGTGTCCGAATGTTGTCTTCAGTACCATGCTGTCAAACATCCTCACTCTTAATCGTTTCTTTATTGTGACAGAAAAACATCACGTAGAATTAACGTATTCACTTCCAGCTACTAGCTTTAAGTTACGTATCGGCATTTCCGTTAGGAAAATATTACATATACCGCGGACTTATAAGTTTTCATTTTGTTGCACGTCTTATCTGGCACCATTTTCGCAGCACGCCAAAGTATGTTGCGGTCAGTGGGAGTGGGTTATCGAGGCAAATTAAAATATAACTGATGGACGTCGGTACTGATTGCGGATCTTCAGACGTGAACAAGGTAGCTTCGCGGGCTTATGAGAAGCCAGATGAGGAAGTTTCAATAGTAAGCCCATTAATTTGCGTTACTTGGAGTTAAGCGCTATCTCATAAAATATTATAGCGCATGCGCAGTGCATAATCATGTAGTTTCAGCATCCCGTTATTGCATTACTACTTAATATTTATTTATGCCTAATAAAAACTTATGTGTTTTATGAGAGAGGAGGTAGTACGAACACGAGGGAAGTTACAGAATTAGGATATTTATAATTTGTTGTCTTTATCACATACAGAGTCAAGAGAGGTTAGGTAGGTATGACATGTGCCAGGCAGATGACAGATGAAATATGCCAAAATTACAGTTAGACTTGCTGTAGGAAAGAGGCAACTTGGTAAATAAAGACTCACAGTGATTTAAATACTAGAACTATCTTAAATAAGTATGACGTGAATGTGTGGTTTGGATTTGCTTGGCCCAGGTTAGCTATGTGAGAGGATTTTGTAAACAAGGTAGTGATTTTCTGACAACTTGTTTGGCTGTCAGCCTTTAAAGACGGGCCTTGTGTCGGCAAGTTATTTTCTTTTATCTTTTTACATTTATGAATCTTACAAAATGGACGCACACGTAAAACGCATACACATCAGTAGTTTGAAATCGGAATAGGAAATGATTAGTTTGAAAATACGCATTTTAAGTGTAAGGGACACTATTAACGTTTGCTTTGAAAGAATGAAAGTGGGATTAACGTGTACTTAAGCTGAGTAACGTTTTAGTGAGTCGATTCGAGTGGCCGGGCTGTCTAAGTCGTGGGTCTGCGACCGCTCACTTGCTGGGATTGTGGGTTCGATTCCCACTATGTCTCTTGTGAGTGTTGCATGTTGTCATGTAGACGTCACTGCGTCGGGCTAATCACTAGTCCAGAGGAGTCCTACTGAGTGTGGTGTGTCTGAATGTGAATCCTCGATAATGAGGAGGCCTTGGCCCACATGGGCCTTAGCGCCATGGTAAAAAAAAACTTTATAACGAAGTACCATAATTTCTCTTCTCGTAACAAGATGGAATTTACCGACTGTGCCTATGTAGCATGATGCGGCTTGTTTTTAAATATATAAGTTTGTATGTTATTCATTTACGGAGAGTTTACGTAGTTACACCCAGTACTTGCCAAATGACGTCACCAGACAACTTTCCGTTTGAATCGTCATCAGGTCTGTTCTACTTGTCTCTCCATTAAACTTCTAAGGAACCTCTCGTAATTTACAACGATAGGTACTATGCTACGAGCTAGACGAAGCAGGGTTCGAATCCCGACAGGGAAACGATTATATCTCCTCCACATGAACCAGAACGGACCTGGGACCAGTCACCCTCATGATAAATTATTGCCGGAATTCTTTCTGGGGGGGCGGTTAAAGACGACCTTGCTTGGAAATTGACCTCTCATTTATATTTAGTGTCGAGGTTAAGGATGAATGGAGTCATAAGTCAACTTCCCCTATACACCCTCATGATATGGACAAGGACTTCACTTTTACTTGTTGCAAGGTAGTGTAGCCATAATGCACCATAACTTTTATTCGGAAGGTACACAGTCATGTGTATTTCAGGACAACGAGTAGTTCCGTGCCTGTGGACAAACACGGAGTGAAAGGACGGACAGACAGGCATAACGAAGCTAATAGTCACTTTTCGCAATTTTGAGAACGCGCCTAAGAATTTAATTGTAAATTCCGAAATTATTTCGTGCAAACTCTGCCTTTTTAAAAGTGATAGTAAGTCTGTCATAAGAAAAGTGGTCGGTCTGAACTTCCTGTAAAACTTCCTTTATCTTGGACTGATACAGATAAAATTACATTGTCATGAACGTTCATAGCGTAGAGTCTCTTTTGTAATTGTGATGGAAGTAATGTTAGCAGTCGGACAATGAAACACACACGAAGTTGCACCTTGTTCTGCGTGACAGTCAAAATGGAGAACCATGTGCCAATGACTTATCGTGAAGGAACTTGGTGGCCTCGTTTAAATAACATCATTAACTAACTAACTAACTAGCTCATTGACATAACCCATGAAGCCATACCCACATCGACAGACTTAAGTTCTTCAGCTAGTCAAGAAATTCCCCGCATTTTGTTGAATATGAAGGCTCATTGCCGCGTTCATAAATTCCCTCAACTTGTCGCTATTCTGAGCCAAACAAATCCAGTCCACGCCGTCCAATTATATTTTTTAAGAACCATTTTATTAATATCATTCCATGTTCTTCCTTCTAGTTTACCCACCAAACCCCTGTATGCATTTCTCTCCTCCCACATCTACGACACATAACCCACCGCCTCATCTTCCTTAATTTAATCGCCAAAAATAACATTCGTAGAACAAACACGAAGCTCTTCATTGCGCCCACTTTTACGGAGCATCCTGACAGTAGTGTCAATTCTGTCCGTACACCAATCTCATTATTTCTGACCAAACTTGCTCCAGTTCATCTCTTTCGAATGTTTGCTGCAAAGTCGACAACAATGTTAAATGACTGCAAGAAAGGCGGTCTGCTGCATTGTTTCAGCTTGTAAAGCTGCAGACTGAGAGCCGTGAGAAGGACGCAACAGATGTCTGAGGAACGCAACAAGTTGTATTTTAGCCGGCTGCTCTAAGGGGCATAGAACAAACAGTTAGGTCAAACGTGTACAAGTATCCCTGACAAACGCTTTTGTTTTTTTTTGTTTTTTGACGTGAGAGAATTGGCGCCTAGTATCGTATATAATCTGCAAAGGTTCAAGAACATACATTTCTATTAATACGTACCAACTGACAGACATACCTGAAGCTCTGTGTGAGCAGCGTAGCATCGCAAGCCACAATAAGCTCCTAAGAAATGCGAACTTAAGCGGTGCAAACAACGAGATTGCAGTTCATTCTTGCAGTTATGTGTGTGATAACCTGAAATGCAACATTAAAATTATATGTGTAATAGTTGCGTAGATGGTAAGATAATATTAGGATGGATCTTTAGGAAGTGGGATGGGGGGCATGGACAGGATTGATCTGGCACAGAATATGAGCAGGGGGCGGGTCTTGCAAACGCGGTAATGAACTTTCCGGTCCCATAAAATGCGGGGTATTTCTTTGCTAGCTGAGAACCGGTTACCTTCTACAGAAGGACTCTGCTCCAAGTAAGTAAGTAAGTAAGTAAGTAATTAAGTAAGTAAGTGAGTGAGTGAGTGAAGTAAAGGAAGTAAATTAAGTGAAGCAAGTAAAGTAAGTGAAGTAAAGTAAAGTAAAATAAAGTAAAGTAAAGTAACGTAAAGTGAAGTAAGGTAAGGTAAGGTAAGGTAAAGTAAAGTAACGTAACGTAAAGTAACGTGAATTAAAGTAAAGTAATTATGTGTGATATTTAAAAAATATGCTAGTTCTATTGCAGCCGTTTTGTAATATTTCCTTATTTATAAGAAATTAGTTTCTATATCCAAGAATTTTGTCCACTAAAAATATTTGAAACAACCTTGTAACGCGCAGTGCTTGCTATAAATACTACCTGATTTAGCGTTAAAAAACTCAAGAATTTCAGGAGTCTTTAAATTTTTATGATTTTAAACCTCAACAGCGATTATTTACATTACATTAACAGACTGATTTTTGTAATACAGTATTTTTTTTCTGTAAGGCAAGAACGCTTTTTCATACGTAGATTAGACAAGCCTCGTAGCCCTGAAGGCCAAAAAAAAAATCACTGAACAGCAGAGTTTGAAGGTAATCCTTATAGATTTGCGTCTCTCGCTGTCTACAAAATTGAATGTCTTTACGTTTTTCATAATTGCGGAGCATTCTGAGAGTTATAAAACTAAAAGATGTATTTTTATCATTAGACAGAATTTCCATACATCTCATGTCAATCTGTCAAACTAACAGAAAGCTCGGCTGTTGTGTATAAGTTACTCATTAACAAGTACTTGTGTTACACGGGCGAAGGAAAAGGTGATATATAAAGAGGCGAGCAGAACGTGGACTATATAAACTCTGTATATTCATTTAATTCAGCAGTCTGCCTTGCAACATGAACGTGTTCTCTTCGAAATTCTTGTTCTTCATAGACACAATCTAATTCTTCCTCTTACAACTTTCAGTTTCCTTTTTTTTCCCCCTTAATGTCACCCTGTAGATTCTTACGTCTTTTTCCTCGTCTTTCCGTCACTTTATCCTTCCCTCTATATTCCCTTCAGTAACGTGTTTAAAAGGCGTTTTCTACGCAAGATGTTATATATGGGTTTGCCAGCCTTCGTATTATGGTATGTAGGATTTTCCATACTTCCTTGACTATGTGTTTTTCTTCTTAAATTTCCGCACGAACAGTCCAAATGATCATCTCCATCCTTCTCTATCACCACTTCTGGAAACTTTCCAGGTATTTGTGACCTACTTTCCAAAGTGTCCAAGTGTCAGCACCATACAAAACTATGCTCAAAATGTAGTCCGCTGCTAGTTTTTTCCTTAAATGTGGCACGCAAGTAAATATAAATATTTCTGAAATGTTTAAGTCGTTTTTCTTTAATGGCCGATCCAATTGGCCGCGCCGTAAGCGTGAGTCTGCGGACACTCTCCTGATGGGATTGCGGGTTCGATTCCCGTTATGTCTCTTGTGAGTGTTGTGTGTTTTAAGGTAGAGGTCTCTGTGTCAAGCTGATCACTTGTCCAGACGATTCCTACCGAGTGTGGTGTGTCTGAGTGTGGGTTGAAACTTCTATAATGAGGCCCGACCCCACTAGAAGCTGTTGCACCACGTAAAAAATAATTCTGTTAAAGACCTTTATACTGTTTTCTTTTCTACTCTTAAATTATCCGGGTCATCTCTTTCTTCAGTTCTTCCATATTTTGTGTATATGTACTTTCAATCTTTTTAATGAGTCCTATAGTTTTGGAAAAGTGTCTTTGATGACTTCCGAAAATTGTACCTTTTTTGATTATCTGGTTCTCACTGGCGTAAACAGATGCAGTGGATTTGGTATAATGAAGCTCAGGTTTTTAAGAGTTGTAGCTCTCGTATAAGACGTTCCAGCGCACTTTCAAATTGATGCGAAAAGCGCCTATTAGACCCGTCATATCCGCATTTATCAGCAAGGCTCTTGCAGAAGATTTTCGTGAAAATTGGCGTTGGTGGTTTTATGTAAATATGTCTAGAACCTCCAAATTCTCTCGAAATCGGACAAAAATACCGGGAATTTTACATGAAGACTTAAGTAAGTTGTATCGTTGCTGGCAACACAAATTCCTCATAGATGCATTGTTGTGCAGCACTTAATATTCTTATGTTTCTGACTGTGACGTGTAGCTTAACAATACACACTGAAAGCGCCGTTGCTTTTCCATTACAACAACGGTTACGCGAACCCGCCACATAAGTTCCGTTATTTTACTAAGAGTGCCTGTCTTGTTATTAAAACACACATTGTTTTATCGTGTTCTTCATGTATCAGTTTTTACCAAGGCCTAATTTTTTACATTGTCGCCTCTTGTCTGTCTTGTTATTGTCATGTGCTTCTCAATAACACGTAAATTTCTTTATGAACAGTCACATTTGTACGGTATAGAATTTCAGTCCGATCCGGAATGGTGTAATTTGTTTTTATCACACTACCACCACGTTCCTGCCACTGATCTAAAGAAGGAATTAAGAATAACTGCTACTCTTACTGAGTCTCGATCATTCGTCTTTGTGTCTCAGTCCTATATACATATGACAGTTATCGTGCAGTTTGTCACTGTAAGAACAGTGCGAATTTGCGCTGACAAGAAATTCGCGCTATTTGCCACTTGCACGAAGCTTATACTACTTGGTTCTAAGACAATTCACAAAATATCGTCGTGCGTTTAGTCACCATTAGATATTCGAGATAAACTTGAGTCGGAAGCTTTTTAAAATGCTTGTTATTTCACACGCAATTTTTGCAATTCGGTAGATTTTAACGTAAGATAAATCAGGGGGTCGTCTTTTCATTTTCTTAAATAAGTGAATTTTATGACTTGTTACTTGTATATTAGCTTCAAGAGTTATGAAGGTTTCATTTACTTCTTTCAGTAATTCGCAGGACTTTTTCCGTAAGGTCGAATGTGTTGAAGCCTCTGTATTGAGGCACCTACTGTCATCACGCTTTCTTTCCAGAAGTTCTATTGGCCAGCTCACAAATAATTATTGTACAACATATGCAATGTCCTCTTTCATCACCGATTCCACATTCAGGACTGCAAATGAAGGGGTTTTGCATCTCTGCTCGTGTTTCTTGTAAAACCGAATTTACTCGTATTTTTTAGTTTGACTTGAGGTAACTTTAAATAAATATCGTGAGAACTAGCGCCGTGAAAGCACAGTCTTACTTGTATTTTTGTCTCTTTCTTGCTTGCTTACATTAATTAGATACTGCTTTATAATCGCAGGACACAAAAGTAAATGTTCCGTTTTAGACATACCTTACTGTATAGTTGTTTGTTCAGCATTCTGTTCTGATTTCAAGTTGATGTCTCTTGTTTTGTGAATGGAGGAAGCATATCAGTTTAAAATCGTTTCTAATTAGCCGTCTGGTAGCAACCGGACACTCAATCGGTCACAAGCCACACATTTGTAGGGAGGCACATTCAGTGTCTTCTTCTCAGAATTCTGTTGGAGACACAGAATATCCTTAAAGTAACAGTAAACAAACAATACGAACGACAAGCTCATTGTGAACGCCTGAAGACTGGTAGAAACACTGCCCGATAGTGGGAAGTCTGGGTTTTATGTCACATCATTGCCTACTGCTCGAATTACGTCGGTACGTTTCTCTGTTTTATTTTGATTTGCTCGAAAATCCTAAAGGGAAATCTGACACACGCTTTACCTCCGGAGGTACTGAGGATTTTTTTGATGCTACGTGTCCACGCAAAATCTGGTGGGGAAATTTTATTTCGACTTAAATCAACAGAACATAACATAGATTGCGAAATTTCGAGAAAAGGGTATCTAGGAGAATATTTGTAGTTATGAAGAAACAAGAGAAGGAGTGACGTAGCGGGGAATGTCGTAATTGTATTTTGCGCAAATAAGTTTCCGACACTGGATGACTGGATGGACTGAGAACGTAACATATACACTTGTTCGGGAAAGAAGAGGACTGTATAAAGCTTCTAGTTCTAAGATCCGAAGGGCGGATACTGCTTGAAAGGAACAGACGTAAACGGGAGAAAAATATTAAAGTGAATCTGAAATACGTAGTTTGTAAAAATGTGGATTGGATTCATTGTTCTAGGATAGAAACCAATTGGGATATTTAGGAATGCCGTGAGGAAAACTCCGTTTCATTAGAGATTGGGAATTTTTTTAGACAGTTAAGTGATTTCCGCCTATTCAAGGAGCATTCTGCTTCATGGAGACAGCCGGTCCAGTGTAATAATTACCTTACGTTAAGATTAAACTAATTGTTATCATTTTTTAAATCGTTGCACCGTGCATTTTGAAACCCACGCAGTTCACTCACCAAAAAATGCACTATTTAGTAACTTGGTTAAAAGTTTTAAATTTACATTAAAATAAACAATAATATCGCTTCTACATGTTTCGGTCTTTAATGACCATCATTAGGAGCTTTATCTGTACCTAACTGAAGTTATATTTATGTTAAAACACTCGGTAAAATTACGTCTTTATATAAATGAGGTGATGTGGCAGCATGTCGTAGAGCGGCACCGTGCCACTCTACGACATGCTCCATGTTGATGGTTATTAAAGACCGAAACATGTAGGAGCAATATTATTGCGTATTTTAATGTAAATTAAAAAATTTTAACCAAGTAAATAAACAGTGCATTTGTTGGTGAGTAAACTACGTAATTGTTATCAGTTTACAAAAAATAACCTCACAGTATGAGGCGTCAGTGTATACAGGTCAGTGTGGTGTCTTATGTCTTATGTAGTTTTAATTATATCCTTTCGCCACGGTGCGTACTGAACGAAAAGCAAAGGCAACAAATGTAGCCCTCGATAAGATCTCACTCTACGTTAGCGATTTTTCACCCTAATTTATAGGACGAGAGGGCAGAATAAAGTTAAGAAGACTGAAATTAATAATAATAATAATAATAATAATAATATTAACTTTTTTTGTGATTTGCAAAGAAACCAAGAAAGGTTGTTACATATTCCGTATTCTTTACTGTAGACGTATATATTTTGTTCGTTTGACTTCTAGGTGAAACATAAGGTTCTGAATTGAAATATGCTAATAGACAGCTTTCACTGCATGTAATCCGCCATTAATTTTTTTAGATGGTTATTTTAGATTGATTACTGTAGTTTGCAAATTTTTTAATTGCATCATATAAAACTGATAACACATACTTAAATAAAGAAATGCAATTTTTCAGATTATTCAAATAACCTCACTAAATAAAGAAATGCAATTTTGCAGATTATTCAAATAACATCACTAAGTAGAGTTATATTTGAAGAGCTCAACTACTCTAGAAGTTCCGGAAGCCGAGGTTTCAACAGCGCTCAGAAAGTCCTCATATGCCTTCTGTATGACTTGGTACACAAAGAGGAAATGCTGCCTGTTTTTTTGCACTTACCGGTGTTGCTTGTGGCTCAGAAGACACGGTAAGATTCCCTTCTCAGCAGTACGTCTTATTAACCTACAGTTTCTGAGGGCAGTGCTACTTTGCTTCTCACTGACACACCTGTCGGCTTGACTAATCAGCTATTGTCTTCTTATTAGCCTGCAGCAATACTGTCGCTGCTCTCTGTGGGGCTCTTGTTTTTTAGAATTAGAACAAGCTATTCATTATGGTAGAAGCTGTGATATTATTAATTATTTTAATCTTTATAGAAGTATGGAATTGTATGGCCCTTATTTTAACTAGGCTGTATTATATTACGAAGTAATTTAGTATCTACAGAGTATGACGGGGGGAGGGTACCTGCTGTAACAACAAGGCAGAGCTGGAAAGATAAAAATATTATTGCCTATTACGGAACACTATATCGACTTGTGTGAATAAGGCAGGGAAAATTATGGAAATATCAGAAGAGCTGCTGACACAGTTGAGATTCGAACCCGGAACCTCTCATATACAAAGAAAGAAGGGTAAACACCAAATGTTAGGGTTAAAATTTTCGTAAAATGTAAAATATACGAGACATTCAATATTTTTCGGGGTGGAATTTAATAAAATTTTGAAGGGAGGGATGCGGAATTTGTATGGAAGTATTAAAGGATCCATGAGCAGTGGTCCCTTGCACCGCGGCATGATGCGTCTCTAGGTTGCTGATGGAGGAGGTACCGGTCACACCTGAAGGATATCTGTTAATGTTAATGTACAAATTTATACAATGAAATACTGAAAGAATACTGCAATTTATAAATACAAGTGTTAGATTGGGTAAGATGGTAAAATCATTTACCAAATTGTTCAGGGAAACTTAGCAATTTTATGTATTTTTATGGCGGTAGTATGTGAAGAAACGATCATCTAACCCTTGCAGGCTGCGAGATAGGACAGGAGAGGAAAGGAGAGGAGAGTGCAGGCAATTTTAAACTTGCAGTTCATCGAGTTTTAGACATAGAAGTAATTGAATTATCTATGTAATACATACAATTTTCCTTTTTACTTTTTTGTGTTCTATATTTTTTTACTTTTTTTCATACGCTCTATTCGTGACTGAAGGCCACTGCGTGTATCACCGGACTGACTGACCATATCCAATCAATCACAACAACACACACAATGTGATCATTACTGCGGAGAGAGCTTTACATGAGCATATTGCTAACAAGCGCCGAAAATGAGCAGATCTCATTGTTTTGTTTGTTCGAGGAATGATTACGTGAATTTTGGTTTATTGGAGGAAGGTACACTTGAGTTTTGGTTTCCCGGAGGAACGTTCACGTGAATTTTGGTTTATTGGAGGAAGGTACACGTGAGTTTTGGTTTATTGGAGGAAGGTACATGTGAGTTTTGGTTTATTGGAGGAAGGTACATGTGAGTTTTGGTTTAATGGAGGAAGATACACGTGAGTTTTGGTTTATTGGAGGGAGGTACACGTGAGGTTTGGTTTGTTGGAGGAAGATACACGTGAATATTGTTTACTGGAGGAAGAGACACATGAAATTTGCTGATGATAGCTATGGAAGCTGGAATGGCCATCACTGATGTGTCTGCACAGATTCTTTGGCTTCTATTTTCACAGAATATACTCCATTGGTTTATTTTTTGAGGGTTGTATTTAGGATACAGTGACCTTCACAAATGCGACGTCACTCCAGAGTGAAAGCTGATTATGTCCGAACATACAACTACCGTTACCCAAGATAACAGAAGCGCACGTGGTGTCAGGTGAATTACTGGTCTGACACAAATCGAGTTGCAGACGTAGCGCTTATCGATGTAATACCTAAAAAAAGCAGTTAGCTTTAAGTCAATTTATTTTCTTATCGCATTTAGTAAATACTTAAGTTTAACATAACGGCATCCCGTAATGATAACTCTATACAAGCACTGCAACTCCAAGAGCACAGCATCTGTGGTCACTCCGTAAGTGACAACATTTCATGTCTCGATGGCTATGATTCCATTAACGAGTATTTACTTACCATTTCGTGGAGAGAATGTGCCAGTGACAATGACCAGCTGCTTTTGGTTCTACAGCATGCGTTCGTTTCTTCACACAAAGCAAGTTCCTGTACTCTGAGACTCTTCATTTCGGTTCTGCATACTCTGCAGCTATTCAAACGATCACTTTATTCTCTGTGTATGAAAAGCGGAAACAAATAAGAAGTACTTGTACGTACCTTTCTTGTGTGGCATTTTCGAAACCACTTGTTGTATTGAGATTATTTATAGAGTTGGGAGTGTGGGCTGGGATAGGTCAGTCAGTATAGCGACTTGCTACGGGCTGGACGGTCCGGGGGTCGAATCCTGGTGGGGGTGAGATTTTCCGCACCCGAACAGACCGGCCCTGGAGCCCACCAACCCTCCCATACAATGGGTGCCGGGTCTTTCCCGCGTGTAAAGCGGCCGGGGCCTGGCATTGACCATCCACCCCCCTGTAGCGCCGAGGTTAAGGAAAGAGTAGAGCTACAACTCTGCTCCCCTCTGGGCCTTCATGGCGTGTTCTAGGGTGAACTTTACCTTTACCTTCGTGGAGTAGGGCGTATAGGAAAAGGTTTTGCGAAGAGAAATCAGTTTTTTAAAAGTCTATAATTTTACATGAAGTTTAATTGATCAAAGTTGCTGAGCTTCTTTACTCTCAAAGCTTCATGTTTGTATTCAATTACTGGAATTTAAGGCGCACCCACTTAAGACAAGATTTGCAGAAAACTTTGGATGATAGTTAGAAAGGAGTACATATGTTCTAAAGGAGTTTATTAACGAAACACAAGTAAACAACATGGAAGACAAAGTCTCCGGGCTCTGATGTACAACTATACCGTCAGATGCGCTGACACCAGCAAATTTATCGTTTTATGCTTCTTGTAATACGGCAGAAGTTTTTTGGCATTCAAGAATTTTTTTTTTTGTGCGAGTCAACAACTTTTGCAAGGAAACACATTTCACTGTCCGTAAAATTTACTACAATTTTAGCAAGGCCACTTTTTTCCCGAGGAAAACGAGATCTCTGAGGCTTTCGAAAAAAGAAAAAAACATTACCTCGAATTTAAGTTGTACACTGATCTTCAGTTAGGAAAATATTATAAAAGGCGCCTCTTATAATGGAAGTAATGTGGTACATGTTCGGAAGGCGCCGGTTACTGCTGAACACGTGTGTAAATGTTACCCTGAATGCTCTTATTTATTTTCCGCCAAAAACAGCGGAAGTACCGTATCAGACTTTATAGGTTAATTTTTGATTAGATTTTAATCACTCAACTATTCGAGATACTTCCCACCACTCATGACAGGAAAATTTATAACTTCTTCACATATTCACGCCACTGGTACTGAGTCTGACACAGATCAATCCAGTGCATGCACTTCTACTGTGTTTACCTACACTTTATATTAATAATGATCTTCCATCTAAGATTATTTTTTCCATGTAGTCCTTTTCTTTCGCTCCTTTTTACTAGAATTCTCGGTGTGTTAACACCTCAAGCGGGTTACATACTTTTGCAATGTAACCCCCGATACTAACAATAAAATAATTATATTTATTAACATTAACCCTTACCCTGCTAACGTGGAAAATATGATGAGCTCCCAATAATGCCAGCAAATGGCAGATGGGATTTAACTCGCGTTTAAAGGGTTAATTGCAGCTATTAAACTTTATAGCATTGTGGCAAGTAATTGTACAGCCAGGTTTTAAAGCTAATTTTCTGAAGGTTGTTCATATTATTTATTTACACGTTCTGTATGATACTTTTAATAAAAGACGGAAACCTTCCTCTACAGAATTAACCGACAGCTCGTTCTAATGGACTCGCACTGTGTTGTGTATAAGGCACTGGTTTAGTGCATGGGAACATTGATTACCTGTAGCCCCGGGTTTTCCAATTCATAACAAGCGAACACACATACATAGTACCTATACCGGACTTCTACGTTTTCACACAAAATGTACAAGGACTAATATTTCGTTAAGTATATTTTGTATTTACTTACACATAACTTACACATAATTTAATATTTGTGTACTTCTAAAGTTCGTATTCTAAATTTCGGTTTTAACTTAACCTATTTTAAGGCCTTTCATTATCTTTCATAAAAGATTATATGATACCTGATGATGGCAGCTGGCCGAAACATGTAGGTCACTGGATCGGAATCAGGGTGTCATTGTTGGTGCACTTTTTTTGGTATTTTACTTTACACGTGAGTTTGGTTGCATTCCTTTAAAATCTTTCTGTTTTTTGGTTCAATTTCACAATGTTTATTTTTATTAGTGTCTAATAACTTTTAAGTTGAATCGTAGTGATTAATTTCAGGGCCAGACGACTTAACTCAGTTTTTCAATTCTGTCTTTAGTGGTGTAATAAGCTCTTGTAAGAAGTTTCAACTTATAATTAAAATGGAATGTGCTGCTGATTGCCTGGTCTCTGAAAATAAATCCAAAGATATACTAAATTTTACTTCGATTACGGCTATTCTTGGAGGTTTGTTTGCATTAGGTCTGTCAGGTAGAGAATGTGTAAGAACGCATAGACTGTATCGCCTCGAATGTTGGGTTCTTATGAGTTATGTGTATGGAAGATACAGAAGAAAGCGGCCACATCTTGTTTTAATTTATAATAACTGTAATTTTTGGATGCACTGAGCAATACCATGTGAAACTTAGTCCACGTGCCTGGTGAATGGAGCTCACATTCTGACACCCTAACAAAAAAGAGGTACATACGTTGCTTGCCTCTACAGCTTAACGCTTGTTTTCAACTTATGCGAGTATAGAGGAGAAGATAAGAGATTTTCCTTATTATTGCGATAGACTATTACGTTACGTGGTGTCAAGAGCTAGCTGTTACAACAATCACGTGACAGTTTTTCAGTAATTTTTGGCATATTTTTATTCTTCATCTAATAATCTAGTTGTCTAATAAACTCAAAGCCTATCCTAGCAGATACCGTATTTCAGAAACACAAATTCTCTGTCACTCTATCGTCACTCATGAGTCATATCCACACGCCGAGGGAGAACGAGGTTTTGTCTGAGTGTTCTGCGAAATTCTCTTATTTCCATTACAACCATTTTTCGGTAATCTGCCAGTCACGGATGTGGATGGCGTTAATTTCAATTGCATCATTTTGCTTTATTTGGAAGTCCAACATTCAGATCTTCAGGCCCGTTAAACCCCCCTTTATTTTCGATAACAATCCTTGATCTGACGGAATGTTTCTCTCTGAAACAAACTGGTCTTATTTTCTAGACTCTTATAAAATTATGACATGTTTTCACCATTGTTACAGATATTTATTTATAAATTTTCCAGATGGTAAAAGTAAAATTAAAAAATTGCACGTAGTACCACTATTTTAAAATAATCTTACCCGAGAGAAATGGCAATACATTGACATCCACGTACCTTGAACCGGGCTGTGTACGCCAGGTGGAGGCAACAGATGTCGTGAATCAGCAATATTCAGACAACGACACGGCCATTGCAAATCTTAGTTATTATGTAGAGAAATGTACAAGTCACTTCGATAAAGAGATAGTCAGTTTCGTTTTCATACAGGAGATCTCAGGGTCTGCACATCGCGGAGTAGAGTAAATGAGCTGCTGATATGTAAAATTAACAAAGTGTTTTTCAGGCTACAGTAAAACCTGAAAGACTAAACAATTGGCCTTAGCACGTTCTGTAACAAAAGTTGAAAGTCGCCTGTTAGTGTTTTCATACAGAAAGCGCTGTGAGTAATTGGTCAGTTTGGTAAACACAGAGTCAGCACCCCCTGTAAAATGGTATAGCCAAAACTTTCTACTGAAATAATGTGGAATACCAACTTGATGCAACTAGGTAATTTTATTACTATACTCTTAGCTCCACATGTTTCGGGTACATACGCCCATCATCAGGAAAATTAGATGTTGAGTTGCAGCATATGGGTTTCTGCACCGAGTTTTTGGATGGGTGGTGGTCTTGAGAGTCGCTGAGTAGGTCGTGTGTACGGCGCGGCACCATCCGCACCGTACACACGACCTACTCAGCGACTCTCAAGACAACCCATCCAAAAACTCGGTGCAGAAAACCATATGCTGCAACTCAACATCTAATTTTAATTTTCCTGATGATGGGCTTATGTACCCGAAACATGTCGAGCTAAGAATACATCAATAAAATTACCTAGTTGCATTAAGTTGGCATTTCACATTATTTCATAAGGAAGATGCACGGTCAAACAACCCTCAATGTTCTACTGAGTATACATTTCTTCCGTGATAATACCCTCACTGGGTAATCGGGATCCGACGATCCAGGGAAAAGTATTTTCTTCATCTTAAATGGTGAAAATGTCCTAATGCGCTTGGAAATTTCGACCTTTCAATATAAGACACTATGTTGACTTGGAAGGTCGGGATTCGGTTATCCAGGGACGTAGCCTCTTGTACCGGAAGAACGGAATCTTCACCTACACAGATGTGAGAACCTGAAAGCTCACAAACTTATGTTCTTACATTTAGGTGATTCTAAGTTCCCATCGTCGATAAATTACAAAATAGCATTATTTTTCCATCCTCTTAAAGTTAGGGTTGGGACAATATCTTAAATTATATCATTACCCGTCAATTCAAATTCTCAGTTCACCATGCTGCAAAACTTCCTGATTTATCTGCTGTCATATAAACCATGTTGCTGAAAGTATTTCGGTGAATAACCAACCTCAATCACGGACGCTAAAGAGCTAAATATTTTGTATGTTCCTAAATCAACTGAAATATTTTAATCGATTAAACTTACCTGAAACTGTGTTTAAGACAAGCTATATTACAATAACTTCACGAACTGAATGTGACATCTGGGATTTATCTGCCCTTCATTCGTTTTTTATTCTACAAAACTATTCAGTGGTTTTTGAAATGTTGTATGTTAGGTGCGTACTAAACTCTGTAATGTATTCTGTCTTTTATCTAGAAGTATTCTTTATAAGCTGTGGATCTTTAACATGAAATTTCATCAGGCAAAAATTTGGGTGAACATTCTGCAGATTAACTTACGTTTCTATACGATCTGTACAACATATGCCATTATCTTTTTTTCCGGAATGGTTACATAATTGATTTTAATATTCCTGTTGTCTGAACAGAAGGTGTAGACTTTGTTATAAACCGGTGGAAGTTGAAATGCATTTTAACCTGTTGAATGTTCAAAATAAAGGTGATAAAAACCAAATAAATAACCCATACCAATATACTTCTCAGTTTTGTAATAAACTGATCTTACAGAAACACATTGCACCAGGACGCCATGTTAAAATGAGGCACGTCGCTTTCATTGACCTTCAACCCAATTCATTATTCATTCGTTTGTACGTTGCACTTTATGTGACGTAACCAGTTTAGAAGAAACCGTAAATATACCAGAGGTCATGTAAGGGAGATCTTCATAATTCTTAGAGGTAATGGGGAGGGGGAGGATGACAGAAAACCGATTGGGGATTCCGTGGTCCAAGTTCGTGGAACCCCTGAATTTGTAACAAAATTTGTTGTCATAATACTGCAATAGCAGCTGCCGCCACAGGCACCTGTCCACAAAGACGTGAACAAGTCTGCATACTTGTCATTAATTTTGTTTGTCTGAATTGGATTTATGTGTAGCTGATACGTTGTTACAGTATTAGCAAAGCTTTTTTTGTAACTTATTAAGTAAACTTATTTACATTACTAGCTCTATCTGGCAAGCAGTCAATGGCGCTGGTCATTAGGAGCATGCTTTGTAGACACTGAAGCAGACAAACGTTTTAATTTCATGCCGTAGTACTTACGTTCACAAACAGGTCACAAGTTCTGCAGTGCAAATTGTGGTTGCTAAAAGTTTAAAACAGCGCAATTCAAGGAGTGACAAATGGTGTTTTGTAACGAATTTGACTTCTCTCACGCAGTATATTTCGTCAAGTGTATTTCTTCCGACATTACAACCGACGCTGAAGCATTCAGTCTATTTACATGGTTTGACCTCGTATGACTTTATAATCTTCCCGAAAGAGCCATTTTAAATCACTGGAAGACATTAAAACAGTGTAAGGACAGCACTGAAAAATGTTTCAGAATATTATTTCCATCAAGGAGCTTCTGCGGGTTTCATTTTAAATGATTTCTGCTCTTGGAGGCAAACTGTTTCGTCTACAACTTTTATTATCCACATATGAGAATGAAGGATGTAGAAACCAGTAGAACCACAATATGGTTTACTGTAATGTTCCTAGGCATGGCATGGACGTTAGAATGCTTGTATGTCAGATGACAACAACTTTGATTAATCACGGTCAAATATACAGATAGGATGTGTTGCGTTTTCAAAAATTATTTTGTCAATTTTTTATCAGATCCCTTATAATGCCTGCGTCCCTTTTTATTAAATTCGTCATCAGTCACGATAACTATAAAATATTAGTCAACTGTATATGGACCAGAATTCATTTTTGTGTTCTAGGCTGGATATAAATATTTGGATAACGAACAGGTTTCAGAACTCTGTTCTGTAGTGGATCATACCTGCTGATTTAAAATTTGCTGGAAATGTAGCCCAACAAAGTATGATCACAATTCCTGAAATATATCGCGCCTCGTCTGTGTTGTCTGCTTCAGCAAATCCAATTGTTTATGTCAGTAATATGCGAGTAATTTTCATATTTTTACTAATATTCGAAAAATTTTTAAAGCCTTAAATAATTTAATTTCTTATTTGTGATAGTTGAAGAATAAGAGACCAACTTGATATCATTAGTTATTAAGTTTTATTTCACTTCTTCTATGCTCAACATGTTTCGGACATTAATACATCCATCACCAGGAGCCTGCGACTTTTCTATTGTATCACCCCAGGTCGTGTGTTCTGTAAAGTTGGGGGTTTTTAGGATTAGTATAAATTATAGTATACAGAGGTGGATGCTTTGTGTGATGTGTTTAGTCGCTTTGTTGCAGTTGGTACGCTTGTTTCTGTTGGTGTTGTCTGTTCGGGTATGT
>Ga0123352_10004642_pt1 | contig 20294 bp, 16 predicted proteins | sample TergutLab28metaG_FD_89700 | JGI IMG/M metagenome (GOLD analysis project Ga0123352, IMG submission 89700) | Labiotermes labralis P1 segment gut microbial communities from Petit-Saut dam, French Guiana - Lab288 P1 | ecosystem: Host-associated > Arthropoda: Insects > Digestive system > Gut ...
ACAACACCTTCGCCCAGCTTAATATCCGTACCACGTCCAGCCATGTTTGTGGCAATGGTTACAGCACCTTTTTGCCCAGCATCTGCAACAATATCCGCTTCTTTGTCGTGATATTTTGCGTTAAGAACATTATGTTTTACGCCCGCACGTTTTAAAAGCGAGCTTACAAATTCAGATTTTTCAATGCTTACAGTACCAACAAGCACGGGTTGCCCTTTTTTGTGACATTCTTGAATATCTTTTATAATGGCGGCGTATTTTCCTGCAACGCCTTTGTACACAAGGTCGGCGTGGTCTTTACGGGCAACAGGGAGGTTTGTGGGAATAGCCACTACATCCATGTGGTAAATATCCCTAAATTCGCCTTCCTCGGTTAGAGCCGTTCCCGTCATTCCGCACTTTTTGGCATATTTGTTAAAGTAATTTTGGAAGGTGATGGTAGCAAGGGTTTTACTTTCATTTTGCACCTTTACTCCCTCTTTGGCCTCAATGGCTTGATGAAGACCATCGGAATAGCGGCGGCCCGGCATCATACGACCCGTAAATTCATCAACAATAACAATTTCGCCCTCAACAACAACATATTGCTGTTCAAGATGAAAGTTATTTAATGCCTTCAATGCATTGTTCACATGGTGCTGAATTTCAAGATTTTCGGGGTCGGAAAGGTTCTCTATGCCAAAAAAACGCTCCGCCTTTGCTGTTCCCTCGCTAGTCAAGGTGGTTGTTCGTTGTTTTTCATCCACAACAAAGTCGCCCTCTTCTTGCATTTCTACTTTTTGAAGGGGATTCATGGCGACATCTTCATTTACAATGCGCCCTTTGGTAAGAGTTTTAACAAAACGTGCCGCAACCTTGTAAAGGTCGGTAGATTTGTCTGAAGCTCCTGAAATAATAAGGGGGGTTCTTGCCTCGTCTATCAAAATAGAGTCAATTTCATCAATTATTGCAAAATTTAAACCACGTTGCACCATGTTTTGCTCATAAACCACCATATTATCACGAAGGTAGTCAAAACCCAGCTCGTTATTTGTGGCATAGGTTATGTCGCAATTATAAGCCTCTCTCCTTTGGTCGGGGTTAAGGTCATGGTAAATACATCCAACTGTAAGCCCTAAAAAGCGGTGGATTTGACCCATCCATTCGGCATCACGTTTTGCAAGGTATTCGTTTACTGTAACCACGTGTACACCCTGACCCGCAAGAGAGTTAAGGTATGCAGGGAGTGTGGACGTTAAGGTTTTCCCTTCACCCGTACGCATTTCTGAAATGCGTCCTTGATGCAGAACAATGCCGCCTAAAAGTTGTACGGAATAATGCTCTTGCTGTAAGGTGCGCACGGCAGCTTCACGCACCACCGCAAAAGCCTCGGGTAAAATATCATCAAGAGTTTCCCCATTTGCTAACCTTTTTTTAAATTCATCGGTTTTTGCCCGCAAAGCGTCGTCAGACAGCGACTTTGTTGCGTCTCTCAAGGCTTCAATTTTCGCCACAATAGGCTGTATACGTTTAATCTCTTTTTCGCTATACGATTTAAATAATCCCATTTTGCACCTCTTTTTTAATTTGTCAATGATGCATTGACATTTGCTCGTCCAATTTTACCATATTTTTCTGAAATAATCAATAGAAAAAACGAGCGAGTTTTTCTCGCCCGTATAACCTAAAATTTTAATGCTGCCACAGTAGCCGAAAAAGGGCTGCCGTCAGGATAATACCCCCTAAATAAATACACGGGCTGTAATATGCTGTATTCAAAAATATATATAAGCTCATAATTTGTAATGCGTATTCTTCCACTGTGATTGCGGGGCAAATAAGCTATTGCTGATGCCGCAGTCATAAGGTCGCCGCGCCCCAATTCTTCATACTCGAAATAAAAATGTTTAGCAGACACAATGTTGCCGAAGTTATCCACCATAATAATAGTAGGAAAGGCTTTATTCGGAATTTTACCTAGATTTTCCACAAATTGTATTTCAAAGCCAACGTCGCTTCTTTGTACACTAATTTCATACTCTCCCGCCAAAAAAAGATGCCTTTTTACAAATTCTTGAGCAATCTCTTTTGCGCGCCCAACTGAAATCTCTGGTTCATTTGTATCCCTAACAGTTAAAGAGCTATATATTAATTTGTCCAAAAATTTGTATATTTGCAGATGTCTTCCATCGTGTGATGCGGCTAAAAAGAATTCTTCTGTTTCATATATTGTAGCTTGCTCCATTTCAAAAGAAGCTAAAAACCTAAACATATCCGCCTGCTCTGTAACAGAATATAAAGGCAAATAAGCCGCAGCCTGACGCAAATTGTTTCTGTGTAACGAAATATCAGAATAATAGTAGTCTTTATATCCTCTTGCACTGTTATTGATATAAATTCTGTTTGTAAGCGTTGATGGCATTATTCCGCTTTGAAACAGCAAAAACGCCGACAAAACAAGGCATAGTGTGCCGCCGATATAATATATATACTCTCTTGGTCTACGCATTGCTATATCACTCCCAAAATTATTTGAGATTATTATGTGTAAAACTTGAATAATTATTAGTTTTGTGGTAAAATGCAAAAGGAGGTGTAGGACATGGGTACAGCAATAACCAATTGGAAAGATTTGATAGATAAGGAGCAAGGAAAGCCTTATTATCAGGCCTTGCGTCAATTTGTATATGGAGAGTACGATAATTACACAGTTTATCCACCAAAAAATCAAATTTTTTCCGCTTTGCGCCACACGCCTTTTGAATCTGTTAAGGTTGTTATATTAGGACAAGACCCGTATATTAATCCAAACGAAGCGCATGGCATGGCTTTTTCTGTGATGCCTAGTGCGAAAATACCTCCATCTCTTAAAAATATTTTTAAAGAATTGCACGACGACTTGGGTTGTACAATTCCTAGAAACGGCTATTTAATGCCGTGGGCTACTCAAGGTGTGCTGTTACTAAACACAGTTTTAACAGTGCGGGCAGGCGAGTCAAAATCCCATGCAGGGAAAGGTTGGGAGGTTTTTACAGACCAAGTTATACTTTCATTAAACGACCATCCAAACCCGCTTGTTTTTATGCTATGGGGCAAATCAGCTCAGTCAAAAGAAACACTAATAAGTAGCCATCACAAAACTTTGTGCGCACCACATCCAAGCCCTTTGGCAAGGGGCGGCTTTTTTGGATGCCGACACTTTTCCAAAGCAAATGATTTTTTGGTAAAAAGCGGTCAAATTCCTATAAATTGGCAGTTGTAGTTGGAGGGGCGTGATATGAAAAGACCCATTGTACCCCTAATAAAAAATATTGCTCTTGCATTACTTACTGTAGCATGTACAATTTTGGTTGTGCGGCTATGGTTTGGCGGCTTTCAAATGCGCGACTTTTTTTCGCTGTCACCCAATACATCTGTTAGCGAAATGAACCCTTGGGACGAATCCATTGCCTACTTGATTATAGAATCTGCGAGAATTACCGTTTCCGAAGACGGGGTAGATTACCGTGTTTTTTACAATAATTTATCGCAAAATCAAGTATGGATAGATTCTAACCTTGTAATTGAACACCTTATAGCCGAGGGAGTCTTTGTGCGCAGCGGCTCTTTAAATGATGAGCCATTAGAAGAACTAATTGCCTCCAAAAATATTACCATTCAATACAACTTCCCTATGCCATCTAGTTTTTTCCGAGAATTTTTTGGCATCAGACCTGGTTTTTTATCGTCTCATTTTGACGATTTTCACAAAATAATAATTGTTCCAAGCACATTAACGGAATATACCCTCGACTTCTTTTTCATCAACAAGCAAAGTCAAAGTTTTTTTATTTTCACGCTATATTCCAACCATCATTATAACCTTGTATCAGAATCCTCATTATACAACTTTCCTCCAGATGTTTTGGGCAATGTTGTGTGGACAAATCCCATTCAAGACCTTACTCTAAACGCAGTTACCGCCCATATTAGCTTTTTCTTTCCAAGTCGTCTCGCATCTATAACCCCCAGCATAATAAATAATATCTACACGTATTATGACGGCAGACGTGTCGGGCGTTTTTTTCCTAATAATATTGCAGAATTCACAGCAATGCCGTCCAACACAAATATAGATGACTTTACACGTGCTTTATTGGCTGCTTTTGATATGATTAATAACGACGCACTCGCACAAATAGCAGTAAATCCTGAAGTGCCAAAAAACGAGGTTATTTTGGTAGATTTTAAGTATAACCCCGAAACATCAGTGTATTATTTTTACTTCGACTATGTATTGAATAATGCAATTCTAAATCTTGCCCATATCGATAATTTGCCTACAAATATTGACCACGCCATTCAAATACGTGTTTTGGGGCGTGAGGTGATTTTTTATCGCCGCCTAATGATTAATTTTAGCATTGAAATGCCCGTACTTGCAATAGAACACTCTTATTATGAAAATGAAGGGGAGTTGCCATGAATACAGACCGTATAAAAAATATAATGCTAATTTTGCTGTCTGCGCTTGTTGTTGTGTTGGTACTCTTTGTTATTGCAGACGAAAGACAATATATTCTTACAGAAAACCGCATATCAAATGCGGTAAGAATTTTGGAACAAAATAATATCCATGTTAATGAGAGGGTGCAAATACCACAAAGTTTTCGCCCCATGCAACATTTGAGTCTTTATCGATACAATCACAATATTCTTGAAATAGCAGCACGTTTTTTTGAAAATGAAGATTTTGAGACAGAGTTTGAGGGCAACAATATAATATTCATTAACCGTAGGTCTCAAAACGCTATGGGATATTTTGTGCGTGATGGTGTAATTTCTTTTGAAATGCGTGATGGGTTTTTTGTTGGGATACAAGAAGAAGACTTCGCCATGACAGCATCTGCCGCCGAAATAACTTCACGTGCTTTTATAGAAGAAATTCTGGGTTATCCCGCCTCTAATATGACGCTGGTTTCCAACAGCCTTACTCCAGACGGACACTATATGCTAACTTTCTTTGACTCGTATGCGGGATATTTACTTTACGACAGCCGTATTAGAATACGTGTGGCTGAACGTGGCGTAGTAAGCGTTTTTTACTCACAAGCGACCCACAACAGCTTTACGGGCTACACCCACCCAATTTTTGCCGCCGATGAAGCTCTTTTGGCACTTTTAAACCTTTTTCAATTTGAAGGTGTTCATGGTTCTATTGAACTTTTAGACATGCAGCTAGTATACATCATAGACCCGCGCAAAAACCAGCTGAGAGCAGTTCCTGCCTACTTATTTACCCTAACCGCTTTGGAGGACAACCTGCGTTTTAATGTGGTTCTTAACGCATTTACAAACACACCCATTATTTATACGGAAAATATTTCTTAAAGGCAAACACCCAAAATGGGATGCTTTCTTTGTTGCTATTTTTTGGTTATAGTGTATAATAGAAACAGTATGGACAATAAAGTAACCACAGGGGAGAAGACAATGATAGGTAAATTTAGCTTATTACACAGGATGGAAAGAAAATTTGGCAAATTTGCCATTAAAAATTTGATGCTATATATTGTAAGCGCAATGGGTATTGTGTTTGCTGTGGATTTTTTGATGCCCGATGTTGGTCTTGTGCAGCTATTTTTCTTTAACACAGCGGCAATTATGGACGGTGAGTTTTGGCGGGTTATTACATTCATTTTTATACCTATGGAAGCAAATTTCATGCTCTTCACTTTGTTGATACTGTATTTCTATTGGATGATAGGCTCGGCTTTGGAAAGGGAATGGGGAGCATTTAAATTTAACATTTTTTATTTATGCGGTATAATGGGCACTATTGCTGCAGGTCTAATAACGGGCTTTGCCACCAATTACTTCCTAAATTTGTCGCTGTTTTTTGCTTTTGCAATTCTTTATCCCAATGTCGAGGTGAGGTTATTTTTGGTGTTACCTATAAAAGTAAAATGGCTTGGACTTTTAAACCTTGCATTATTTGGATATATGTTTGTAATTTCCGACTTAAACGGCAGGGTGGCTTTGCTTGTGTCCGTCGCCAATATTATTTTGTTTTTTGGCAAGGACTTTTTCAAAATGATTAAACAATGGCGAAGAAAAGCAAAATGGAAGCGTAGCACACGATAATTAGGGGGATGTAAAGTGGACAGTCAGTTTCGTAAAAAGAATTTTAAAAAGTTATTTCCAATTTATTTGCTTGCTTTGGCAATTATTTTGACTATATTTGCTGTTTTGCAAATAGGTGTTGTTTTTGATGCGGTGGCGTGGGTGTGGGGCGTTGCATCGCCCTTTTTGTGGGGTTTTATAATTGCTTATATTGTCAACATCCCAATAAGCAGCATACAAAAATTGCTGGCAAAGTCAAAAAACAAAGTCATTTTAAAAAAGCAAAAGCTGTTTAGCGTGCTTATTACCCTTGTGCTTTTATTGGGAATTATTGCGGCTTTTCTCAGCTTTGTTATCCCCGCCATCCTTAATAGCATCGAGTTTTTTAGCGAAAACTGGCATATATATTGGGAGGCTATTTTAGGGCTTGTTGACAGCTTTAACGAATGGGATTTGTTTGGCTGGCAAATAAACGAAGAAACAATATTTGGAATTTTAGAAGGCTTGTTTGCTGATTTTAGCTTTGATATTTTGTTACAGCCCATTAGCATTATTATGGATGCAGGGGGCGCGGTAATAAACGGAATTATCACCTTTGTAGCTTCTATTTATATACTTGTAGAAAAAGATAAATTTAAAAAATATTTACGTAATGTGTCGGATGTTTTTGTGTCAAAAACAGCAAGCGGCGTTGTTTCTGCCACCTTCTCCCGCCTTAACCACAATTTTAGGCAATACGTCCGCACCCAAACAATAGACGGGCTTATTTTGGGGAGCGTGTCGGCGATTGCGCTTGCCGTCATGGGTTCGCCTTTTGCGTTGATACTGGGGATTATGCTTGGTATATTTAATTATGTACCAATTTTTGGTTCTATTGTCGCTACGGTTATAGCCGTTTTGGTGGTTATGCTTACTCAGGGGCTTACAATGGGGCTGATAGCAGCTTTGGTCTTGTTTGTTATACAACAGGTTGACGCTAATGTTATACAGCCGAGGCTAATGAGCGGCTCTTTTGCCCTTTCCCCCTTGCTTGTTATTATAGGCATAGTCTTTGGTGGTGCTATTGCTGGTATTTTTGGTATGATAGTGGCTATACCTGTTGTTGCTGTTTTAAAAGACATTGTAGATAGCATTGTGGAATATCACAGGCTCAAAAAATTTGGCGAGCCCGTGCCGGAAGCAAACGAAAACGAAACCGATAAATATAGTAATTTAAGTTGAAAACAAAAAGCCGTGATAATGCACAGCTTTGCAGATAGTCCGAAGCCCAAAAATGTTTATGGGAAAGGAAATGATGTATGGTTATATTGATTGGTGGTGTAAGTTATTCAGGAAAAACTTTTATGGCTCAACAACTGCTCGAAAAATATAGCTATCCGTCGCTATCCATAGACCACTTAAAAATGGGGCTTTATCGTGCTGGTGTCGGGTGCGGCTTCACGCCCACCGATAACCCCGAATTTATAGCCGATAAGTTGTGGCCCATATTAAAGGGCATAATAATGACTTGTGTCGAAAATAGTCAAAACCTCATAATAGAAGGTTGTTACTTGCTTCCTAAAAAAATCGACGAGTTGCCAAGTGAGTATTTGGCTGACGTCATTTCGTTTTATTTAGGGTTCTCAAAACCATATATCGAAGAGCACTTTGAATCAGCAATTTTGAAGCATCGGTCAGTAATCGAGCAAAGAGGTGAGCTTTGCAACGCATGGGATAATGTGAAGAATCAAATATTGATGAACGAAATTCAGAAAGAGCTTTGTGAAAAATCAAACGCCAAGTATTTTGAAATCCAAGATGATTATGAAATGGAAATAAAATTGGTATATGACTGGATTGATGACGAGATATCGAAGAAGCTAATGCAAAAGATGCGGATATAATACTAATTCTAAGTTAAAACCTTTATTGAGTGGCGAGTCAAAACGCCGAACAAGACGTTTTTTGGCTGTGTTTTACTTGTAGGGGCTTGTAGGGGCTTGTAGGGGCGGATGTCCCAGCCGCCCGCCATGTTTACGGTTTGCAGGTGTGTTTGGTAAGCCTCAAGCTGCAACGGGCGGACGGGGACATCCGCCCCTACAAGTTGTGGGAAAAGATGTTGGTACGAATATTGTCAAGACATTATAAGAGCAAAAACAGGCGACCTTTATTTGGTCGCCTGTTTTTTAAAACATCATCATTAAAATTAAAAACATCATCATATTGCCCGCAAAAATACCTGGGTTTAGCATTAGCATAAGCATTAACATCATCATTCTGTTGTCTTGCACAGGCGGTACAAAGGGCGGTACGTGCGCTCCCGCAGTAGGGTTATTCATAAATATTCCTCCACTTAAAACTCGTTATAGAGCATTTTATGAATATCCTCCAAAATGTTGCTTGACCTGCTAAAATTGTACAGCCTTCTATATTTTCAATGTAATTCCGACAGGGCAGTGGTCTGACCCGTAAATGTCGTCATAAATTTTTGCTTCGGTGATGCTGTCTGCAAAGCGGCTTGATACCACAAAGTAGTCTATGCGCCATCCTGCGTTTCGCTCTCTTGCACGGGAAATCATTGACCACCAAGTATACGCCCCTTCTAAATCAGGGTAAAGATGTCTAAATGTGTCCACAAAGCCAGCGTCAAGCAGGGTTGTGAATTTTCCCCTCTCCTCGTCTGTAAAGCCCGCACTTTTACGGTTTGATTTTGGGTTTTTTAGGTCAATTTCTTTGTGCGCTACATTTAAATCCCCGCACAGCACCACGGGCTTTTTCGCATCAAGCCCCAATAGGTACTCTCTAAACGCATCCTCCCAAACCATGCGGTACGGCAACCGCAGCAGCTCGTTTTTAGAATTAGGGGTATATACATTCACCAAATAAAAATCATCATATTCCAGCGTTATAACACGCCCTTCTTTGTCATGCTCTTCAATACCAATGCCGTAAGCACTTGATAGGGGTGCTTTTTTGGCAAAAATAGCCGTGCCGGAATATCCCTTTTTTTCTGCATCACAAAAAAACACATTATAGCCCGGAAATTCAAAGGTAAGTTGGCTATATTGCATTTTGGTTTCTTGCAAGCAAAAAAAATCCGCATCTATCGCATCAAAAAAATCCATAAAGCCTTTTTTCATTGTGGCACGCAGTCCATTTACATTCCATGACACAAACTTCATAAAATCACCCGCCTATATTTATTATCTGTGGAACATTTTAACATAACGCAATTTTGTTTGCAATCATTTTTACGGTATGTTATAATCAACATTGACGAACAAGCATTGAGGTGAATGGATATGCTGTGTAAACATTGTAACAACATAATTAAAACTTCGGACGGTATTTGTAAAAATTGCACCCGCCCCATTAGAAGCGGTAAAAAAAACTTGCCAAAATACACAAAAATTGGTGTAATTGCACTGATATTTGGTGTGTGTGTTTTTTTTGTTGTAATGTATTTAACGGATAGGGTTAATTTTGATTTCATATCTAATATTTTTTCTAGCAGCACAAACGATACCATAGACAGTGATTTGCCAACCAACACCGAAACGTCTAATGGCGACCAACAACAAAATTCATCTGTTGACAACGGGCCGCCTTTGATTGACGAAGAGCTTCGCCGCAGTGCTCTGTCCGAACTAAATACAGTTGTTACAGATTATTTAGAAGAATTTTCAATTCATTTTGCATTTGTTTCCAACATGGGCTACTTATTTAATGATACCGACCAAGTATTTATAACAACCCAGCACCTTGTTGAGTTAGGGCTTTTGCCGCAACCTTTTTTACAGGAAGATTTTTTAATTTTGTATTTACGGCCAAGCGACTTAAATGTTTTTGACGAAGTAGATTTACCTAACGAAAACACTCTAACTGTTTTTGTAGCCCACGAAACAATAACGGGCATTGGTTTGTATTCCACACACAACTACACAGAAATTTTTAGAGAGAATCTTAATAGTGTTATTGAGAGTTACATCCCATACGGAGGTAGTGTCGTTAGACCTCTTTCACAAAGCGTAATCTATCAAAACATCGTGTCTTCTATAATTAGTCAAAATAACGGTATTTTGATTGATGTGAGGTTTATGTCGGCAGACGGTAATTTTGCCTTTGCCACTGTATCCAATGTGGGCAGCAGTCATTTGTTAAGACATTATGTTTTTGAAATTGTAGACAACGAGCCTTTGATGCTTTTGAGCGGACTTGAAAACCAACGGCATCCAACCCAAGTCATTAATCAAGCCGCACCAAATTTTAACCCATCACTTTTGCCAAATTTTAACCTAACAAGAACAAATTTGGTGCAAGCAACCAGTTTTGCGTACTTACAAAATATAATGATTGAAAATACTTTAATTCCAAGCGGTGTTGCCCCTAACTTTATCGCTTCAACAAACCAATACACATATATGGTTTTTGAAAGCTATGGTTCGTTTTTGGCTGCTTTTTCTAGTCAGTGGGTTGTGCAGCCCGTGTCTGGATGGCAGCACGCAGAGGATATATTGTCAGACATAACTTTGCCGCCGCTTTACATATTAAGACAAGAATAGAGGTATACAATGCTTTCACTGTCAATAGCGGATACAAAAACTTTTATGGCAAAACTTTTAAAAAGTGAATGTTTTGACGCATTCGCTTTTCACAGTGCTGTGATACATAGTTTTGCATGTTTTGAAATTAGCAAAATACCAGCAAATGAGCCTTCAACATGGCAAAATATGCGTCATTACGCCTTTGAAATTATAAAAGGCAGTGCTTTGCCAAAATATATTAAGATTGTTTTGAGCAAATCCGGAGATATTGTTGGTGTGCCTGACACTATATTTTTTGTAAACGTCTTGTATGAAGATGGTTGCATCAATATTTCTACAGGTGTGTCGCAAAAAACTTTCTCCCTTGATAAATCTGCAAATATTAGATGGGACGAATATGTGTTAAATCTGCTTGATGGTGCAGGTATTGAGCATTCAAATAGGTTCGTATCTTAATATCTTAAATCGTCTTGGTTTCACGTGGAACATTTTTTTGCTTAATGTCTTCTCATAGTATACAAGTTGTATGCAATATAATTTACCGAGGTGATGTTTAGGTGAATTATATTGTGTTGTCAAAGAGAGGTTTATATTGTTTTTATGGCAAGCACGGCGGGCTGTTTTGGAAGCAGTACACAGATAATAAATGGTCAAAGTCAAGCTGTATTAAAAAAGATGGTGTAATAAATTTTTCCGTAAGCCTTTTTGAGGGAAATATATTAATCTTATGCCAAAGGGCATCTCAGGTAGAAAAAATTATTTTTGAACAAGGGGTGTTAACAACGTCTACTTTAGTGAGTGGGGGTTTGGCTGGACAATATTATGGCATAGGGTTGCAAGACGACATTTATGTAATTCATAGCATTCCTGTTCAAGCAGAGCCAAGCCATATTTTAATGTCTCACAATGTATCCTCTCAAGGTATGTGGAGCAACAGCAAGCATTTAGGGCGCGTTGTTCCATATGATGGTGGTAATTCATTTAGGGTGGTTCCAATTTGCGGACAGCATTATCTCGTTTTTTATCAAGCCGCCGCTTCTGGTTCGGGTGCAGACTTTGGGTATAGAGAGGTCTATGGAGCAGACACAATGAGTGATTTTAAAATCATTCAGCCATCAGCAAATATAAATACTCAAAACTCTTCCTTTTTAGCAAGCACAGAAGCCATACATATGGTTTATGTAACAAAAAACATTTTAAACACATCATTGGTATACAGAAGACTTGACGCAAACGGACTGTCTCCCAAAGTCGCTATATCTAGCGGGCATCAAGTTTATAATACTTTGATTTATATTGAAGATAATGTTGTGCATGTGGTGTTTGCACGCGGTGATGAAGTATTTGAATGTACGATACTGGAAGACGAGCAACTATATGCTTCTACTCCAAAAAGACATGTGGACAAATACCCACAACAAACATCCGTGAGTGTTTTTTTGCAAGACAAAGAATATAAAAATGACTTTTTAACAAATAGCATATATGTAAGCGCAGAAAAGCCTTGGGATGTTCAACTTTTTTCGCAAATATACCACATAATTGACAACCAGCAAAAGACCAGTCATCAATACATATATGAACATCAAAATCACCAAATTGGCAGTCAAAATGAGTATGACAGTTTTTTTGAAAGTTTTGACGATGTGGACGAAATTAAAAAAATAATTAGAACATCTCAATAGGTGTTCTTTTTTTACTAAAAATCGGAAGATGCTAAATAAGCACAGATTTACTCCAACCCAATCCTTCCGACCGAGAGGACAAGGGAGAGAAGATTTGTGGTTTGAGTTAGTCTGTGGTTGCTTAAAATAAGTTCGGTGACGATACATGTTGTCGCTATAGCCTTCCAACTTAAGAACTACACTTAAATTGAAAGACACAAATTGCAAAGCAATTTTAAAAAATCTCAAGGCTATGCCTTGAATTGTTTTAAAGTTGATTCACTATACATCAAATTTTGTTTAATAACTTTCAAAAGAGCTATTGAAATTCTAGGCTGCTTTTGCTATAATAGGCATATAGTAAATGGCGTTATTAAAGGTTTTTGTTAGTAAAAATGTGGATAACTTTTTTTATTTTTGGATGGCTTGCTTTTAGACGGCAATGGTTTGTTTTTTAGATTTTATCCACATTTGTGGATAAGTCGATTTGGCAATGGTGCGTAACCATTTTTTTGCTAAACACAACAAATATATCGGGGGTATACTTAAATGGCTACTGCTTTATTAACAAAAAGTGTTGAGAGTTATTGGGAGTCTATTATTTTATTTATGCAAGAAGGGGCTTTAAATCCTGCTGCTTTTTCAACTTGGATACAACCATTAAAACCTCATATAATTGACAAAGATGTGTTTGTTTTGTTGGCAAAAGATGAATATATAAAATCCACCGTCAACACCCGTTATGCAGGAAAAATTGCTAGTGCATTCCGTTCTGTTTTTGGAAAAGATTTTGGAATCAGAGTGATTTTGGAATCAGAAGCCACTACCTTTAATATTGATAGCGAGGATGAAGTTAAGCCAAATTTAAGCGGGACTAACCTCCGGGCAAAATTTCACTTTGATGCTTTTGTAAGGGGAAAGAACAACGAATTTGCTTATTCTGCCGCATTGGCTGTAGCAGATAAGCCTGGGCTAAACTATAATCCATTATTTATTTACGGCGGCGTTGGATTAGGTAAAACCCACCTTATGCATTCAATAGGAAACCAAATACTACATAATAACCCAAATGCAAAAGTTTTGTACACATCTTCTGAAAATCTTGTAAATGAATTTGTTTACGCTATTCGTAACAAAAAGAATCAAGAATTTAGGGACAAGTACCGTCAAGTGGATTGTTTGCTGGTGGATGATATACAGTTTTTGTCCGACAAAGAAGGTACGCAAGAAGAGTTTTTCCACACTTTTAACACTTTGCACAACGACAACAAGCAAATTGTTTTAACGGCGGACAAGCCCCCGCTAGACTTACAATCCATCGAAGGACGTTTGCGCTCTCGATTCGCAAGTGACCTAATTGTTGATATTTCTTTACCCGACCTTGAAACCCGTGCTGCTATTTTGTTAAAAAAAGCAGAGGAAGAGGGTGTAGAGGTTGATATGGCTGTTGTCAATTTCATTGCAAAATATATGGATGATAACATTCGTGAATTAGAAGGTGCTTTGAAAACAGTAACGGCTCGTGCAAAATTAATGAACACAAAATGTACAGTAGAGCTCGCCGAAAAAGCCCTCGAAAATATGATTAGACAAAGAGGTAGGCGTGAGGTAGACGTATCTTATATTCAAGAAGTTGTTTCGGGATATTACAATATACCATTAGAAGAAATGCTTTCAAGAAAGCGTTCTGCCGAGATAATTTATGCTAGGCATGTTGCGATGTATCTATGCCGCATGATAATAGACGCACCTTTAAAACAAATAGGAAAAGATTTTGGTGGCAAAGACCACTCAACAATTATCCATGCTGTTGATAAAATAACTGCTAATATCGATAAAAACAAAACCCTAAAAAGAGAAGTTGCAGAGCTAGAAAAAAAGATTAAAATTAGCTAGATTGTAGTTTTTGAAAAGGTGTTGTTGCTGGCTTTTGTATCTACAACTTTTTAAAACGTTATCAACATAGAAGAATGCAAGACATGAAATTTCAGTGTCCCACCGAATTTCGTGGTACAGTCATTCACTAGCTAAGTAGTCACAAACTTAAAACCTATTGTTTGAGGGTCATTCACCGTATGTGGGAATTGATGTTGAAACACTGTGGTTAATTTGTGAAAAAACTCGTTTGAATGTTTTTGTGTGGAAGATGTTAAAAAGCACTTGGGTTTTAGGTGGTTTATACATTTGTTTTCCATAGCAGACCTTGCTTTAAACACAGGCTTTCAACCCCTTTTTCACAAATTCACAGCCCCTACTACTGCTACTACTAAAATAAATATAAGTATGTGTGGAATGAGAAAATTTCGCCAAAAGGATGGTAAATTATGAAAATAAGTTGTTCAAAAAAAATGTTATTGGATGGTTTAAATACGGTGGCAAAGGCCATTAGTTCTCGCGCCACAACCCCCATTTTAGAATGTGTGTTGCTCACAGCCAGCGAAAAAGGACTAAAACTCACAGCTAACGATTTGGAACTGGCAATAGAAACTGATTTCATTGAAGCGGAGGTTTTAGAAGAGGGCTCTGTTGCCCTTGATGCAAAAATCTTTAATGACATTGCAAGAGCAATGCCCGATAAACACATCGAAATAAGCTCTGATGACAAAAACCTAACCGTGATAAAATCAGGAAAAACCGAGTTTAAAATTTTGGGTATGAATGCGGTGGAATTTCCGGAACTTCCTGCTGTTGACAAAGTTGGTGCATATGTTGTAGCATCAAATGAATTTAAAAATATGATACGTCAAACGGTCTTTTCTGTGTCTATTGACCCGTCAAAGCCTGTTTTGTGCGGACAATTACTCAATATCAAAGGTGAGGAAATCACCATTGTTTCTGTGGATGGTTTTAGAATCTCGTTGCGTAAATCAATCACGCAAAGCAGTTCTGGTGATTTAAAAATTGTTATACCTGCTAAAACAATGACGGAAGTTGGACGAATACTTCCAACTGATAATGACGCAGCTATTAAATTTTATGCCACCGACAAACACGTGCTTTTTGAAATAGAAAACTGCATAATTGTATCAAGGCTTTTAGAAGGCGAGTTTATTAATTACGAAAATATGTTTACGGCGGATACAAATACACTAATAACGGCTGACCGCATTGTTCTAATGGATGGCATAGACCGTGCGACACTAATCTCAAAAGACAGTAAAAAGAGTCCTGTAAAATTAAAAATTGAAGACGGTATTGTTGCTATATCATCCAACACAGAAATGGGTACTTCGCATGAAGAGGTATCTATAATACAAGATGGCCCAGATTTGGAAATAGCTTTTAATCCAAAATATCTAACAGAGGTTATGAAGGTATTGGAGGGCGAAAAAGTGACCATGTCGCTAACATCCTCGCTGTCGCCGTGTATTATTAAAATGGAAAATAGTGATGATTATAAATATCTTGTGCTTCCTTTGAGGTTAAGGGGATAAAATGCGGATAGAAAAAATTAATCTTATTAATTTTAGAAATATAGAAAATGCCGAAATTGACCTAGCAGATGAGATAAATATTTTTTATGGGGATAACGCCCAAGGAAAAACAAATTTTTTAGAATCTGTTTATTTTTGTGCTACGGGTCGCTCGCACCGCTTTGGTAAAGATAAAGAGTTAATTAAAATTGGTGAAAAAGATGCTTTTGCAAGTGCTTTTGTAAAAAACATCCACGGCCACTTGGACAAACTTTCGGTTCACATAGAAAAAGACAGCAAAAAAATTATGGTAAATGGAGTTGTTATTAAACGTCTTGGGGAGCTTTTTGGGCATCTAATATGTGTAATATTTTCGCCAGAAGACCTTTCTTTGGTGAAGGCAGGCCCTGGGCTTCGCAGGCGTTTTTTAGACATGGAACTCTGTCAACTCTACCCTACATATTATTTTAGTCTTCGCATGTATTATAAAGTTTTAAAACAGCGAAACAACCTATTAAGAGAGGTGGCTAATATCCCAAAGTGTTTAGATACACTTGATGTCTGGGACGAACAACTGGTAAAGTACGGTGCTGATATAATTGTAGCGAGAAAACGGTTTGTTTCAGAACTAACGATTTTAGCAGACTTAAATCAAAAAAAAATAACCAATAACACTGAAAGTCTTGAAATTATTTATAAAAACAATGTTGAAAATAATACCTTTTTGGAAAAACTTACTAAAAATAGGGAGTTTGATATTGCTAGGAAAAACACATCTGTTGGGATTCATAAAGATGATTTGGAATTTAAAATCGATGGCAAGGATGCTCGTGTTTTTGCATCACAAGGACAGCAGCGAACGGCTGCACTATCAATAAAATTGGCAGAACTTGATTTGATTTTTAATGAAAAAGGGTATATGCCCGTGCTTTTGTTAGATGACATACTTTCAGAGCTTGACGCAAACCGTCAACATTTCTTGATGAACAAAATTAAAGGGATGCAAACCATCATCACAATGACGGGTGCGGAGAGTGTTTTTGATGATTTTTTAGCATTTAACAAAAATTGCGATAGCACAAAGTTTTTTAGAGTTGAAAAAGGTAACTTTTTCACCGAAAACACTTGATAAAAACTGGGTTTTGTGGTATAATTTAGTCGTTGCATTTTGGTAAAAAGTGCTTATCTGTTTTTTATGAAATAAAAATTTTGAGGTGAAAAAATTTTGGCGAACAATGTGTATGATGAGCATAATATTGAGGTTTTAGAAGGGTTAGAACCCGTTAGGTTGCGCCCTGGAATGTATATTGGAACAACAGAATCAAAGGGTTTACACCTCTTGGTTTACGAAATTGTGGATAATGCTGTTGATGAAGCATTAGCGGGAAAATGCGATGAAATAGGGGTTACAATACTGCCCGCCAATGCTATCCGTGTTAATGACAATGGTCGTGGTATTCCTGTTGGGATTCACCCCACCAAAGGCATACCTGCCGTTGAGGTTGTTTTTACCGTACTCCATGCCGGCGGCAAATTTGGTGGGGAAAATAGCGGATACAAAGTATCGGGCGGCTTGCATGGTGTTGGTGCTTCTGTTGTTAATGCACTTTCGGACTACTTACATGTTGAAATTCACACAGGTGGAAATATTCACGAAATGAAATTTGAGCGGGGCGAAACTGTTAAACCGCTAACTAAAACCGGAGAAACTGATAAACACGGCTCTATAATCACGTTTCAACCAGACCCTACAATTTTTGAGGAAACCATATACGACTTTAAAACTCTTGAAAAACGCCTGCAAGAAATAGCGTTTCTTACAAAGGGTTTAAAAATTGTGCTTCGTGATGAGCGTGATGACGACAACATAAATGAGCGTGTTTTTCAATACGACGGCGGTTTAAAACAGTTTGTTGAATTTATCAATACAGGTAAAGACCCTGTTTTCAACGAGATTTTTTATGTTGAACAGGAAAAAAATGGCATTGCTGTTGAAATTGCCTTGCAGTATAATGACGGCTTTATAGAAACAACATATGCCTTTGCAAACAACATCCACACCATTGAAGGCGGCACGCATGTGGCGGGTTTTCGCACAGCTTTAACAAAAGCAATTAATGACTATGGACGAAAATACAATATTTTAAAAGATGCAGACCCAAATCTTGGTGGTGATGATGTTCGAGAGGGCTTGTCCTGTGTTATTTCTGTTAAAATTGGTGAGCCGAAGTTTGAGTCCCAAACAAAAATCAAACTCACCAATGCGGAAGTCCGCACTGTTGTGGACTCTATTATGAACGAATATTTTACGTATTTTCTTGAAGAAAATCCAGGCATTGGAAAAACTATTATTGATAAATCCATTTTGGCGCAACGTGCAAGAGATGCTGCAAAAAAGGCACGTGAACTTGTGCGCCGTAAAAATGTGTTAGACGGCGGGCGTTTACCGGGCAAACTTGCTGATTGTTCTGAAAAAGACCCCTCAAAGTCGGAAATTTATATTGTGGAGGGCAATTCCGCCGGCGGCTCTGCCAAAGGGGCTAGAAGCCCTAAAACACAGGCCGTACTACCTTTACGTGGTAAAATTCTTAATGTAGAAAAAAGCCGCCTAGACAAAATTTTGATGAACGAAGAAATTAAGAACCTCATAACTGCTTTTGGTACCGGCATCCACGATGATTTTGACGTTGAAAAATTGCGTTATCACAAAATTATTTTGATGACAGATGCCGACGTTGACGGCAGTCATATTTGTACGTTATTACTTACGTTTTTATATCGTTTTATGCCACAACTCATTACGGGGGGCTATGTTTATATTGCACAACCCCCACTCTTTAAAATTGAAAAAGGTAAAACTGTTCATTATATTTATCCGGGTGAAGGTCGCCACGGACACGAGCTTGATGACTATTTTGCTACTACCAGCCGTGAAGGTGTTCGTGCCATCCAACGATACAAAGGTCTAGGCGAAATGAATGCCGACCAACTTTGGGACACAACAATGAACCCCGAAACACGCATTTTAAAGAAAGTAGAGCTAACTGATGCTCTTGAAGCTGACCTTATCTTTACCCAATTAATGGGGGACAAAGTAGAGCCTCGTAAAAATTTCATTTATGAAAATTACGCAAATGTGGTGAATTTGGATGTATAATGGGGTTGTTCCACGTGGAAAGTCGGTTTAATGAAATTAATTGCGGAAAAAGGAAGAATGACAAATGGATGAGAATAATATAACTCAACACGATAAAGTAATAGTAACAAATATTGCCCAAGAGATGAAGAAGTCGTATATTGATTATGCGATGTCTGTTATTGTTTCGAGGGCATTGCCTGATGTGCGTGATGGTCTAAAACCCGTACACAGGCGTATTTTACATTCGATGAATGAGCTTAATTTAGAGCCGAACAAACCCTATAAAAAATGTGCACGTATTACAGGTGATGTTATGGGTAAATATCACCCCCACGGCAATAGCTCCATTTATGATGCTTTGGTACGTATGGCGCAGGATTTTTCCATGAGGTATATGCTTGTTGATGGTCATGGTAACTTTGGCTCTATGGATGGGGATGAAGCAGCAGCAGAGCGTTACACCGAAGCCCGCCTTTCACCAATTTCCATGGAAATGATAACGGATATTGAAAAAAACACGGTGGATTTTGCGCCAAACTATACAGAAGAGCTAAAAGAGCCAAGGGTGCTGCCTGCTAGATACCCTAACCTACTTGTCAATGGGTCTAGTGGTATTGCGGTTGGTATGGCTACAAACATACCCCCCCACAACCTCACAGAAATTATTAATGCCGTTGTAAAAATTATTGATAATTTTGTAGAAGAAGGACGGGAAACGGAAATTGAGGAATTACTTAAAATTGTAACAGGTCCCGATTTTCCGACAGGAGCAAATATTTTGGGGACGGCTGGCATACGCTCTGCTTATATGACAGGCAGAGGTAGGGTTGTTATGCGGGCAAAATGCGAAATTGAAACACTTGCAAACGGACGGGAGTGTATTTCGGTTCGTGAAATGCCGTACCAAGTCAACAAAGGTAAAATGCAAGAAAAAATTGCAGAACTTGTAAAGGATAAAAAAATTGAGGGTATTTCAGACATTAGGGATGAATCCGACCGTAACGGAGTAAATGTTGTTATTGAGATTAAAAAAGAAGCTAATGTTAATGTGGTGCTTAATCTTCTTTACAAATACACACAATTACAAGAGAGCTTTGGTGTAAATATGCTTGCCCTTGTAAATGGCGAGCCAAAAGTTCTCAACCTTAAAGAGATTTTGGGGTACTACCTTGAACATCAAAAGGACGTTGTATCACGCCGCACACAATTTGACCTTGAAAAGGCGCAAAAACGTATTCATTTGGTAGAAGGTTTCTTAAAAGCACTGGATTTTATTGATGAAATTATAGAAATAATTCGCTCTAACCGTGAAATTGCCGTGTCAAAAGAAATTATCCGTGAACGTTTTGGGTTTAGTGTGGCGCAGGCTGATGCCATTGTAGAAATGCGCTTACGTAGCCTATCGGGATTAGAGCGTGAAAAATTGCAAGACGAATTTGATAAACTAATGGCAACAATTTCTTATCTGCAATCC
>Ga0123352_10004645_pt1 | contig 20291 bp, 9 predicted proteins | sample TergutLab28metaG_FD_89700 | JGI IMG/M metagenome (GOLD analysis project Ga0123352, IMG submission 89700) | Labiotermes labralis P1 segment gut microbial communities from Petit-Saut dam, French Guiana - Lab288 P1 | ecosystem: Host-associated > Arthropoda: Insects > Digestive system > Gut ...
CTTTGAAAGCGTATAGAAATTTATACAGAGGACATACACTACGTTTTGAACTGTCAAAATGTAGCAAAACACACCGAGTTTTACCTCGGATAGTTATGGTTCATTTGACTTCCACTGGTAATGCGGCAGACTGCCACATTTGCAAAAGTGACGCCAGAGATGCTACGTAGCGTGTGGCAAGAGACTGACTACAGTTGGGACGTCTGCCGCATTACCAGTGGAAGTCACATTGAACCATAACTATCCGAGGTAAAACTCGGTGTGTTTTGCTACATTTGGACAGTTCAAAACTTGTATATGTCCTCTGTATAAATTTCTATATGCTTTCAAAGTTGTAAAGCTCTTTTTGAAACACCCTATATAATGACCTTACTAAAACCTCTAAATAACCCAAACATGCTCATCCCCTACGAACAATAGTACATCCAAACCCTCTACCAAGAAGGCAAACTCATTCCGGAGCAAAGCCCAGGAGAAATAAACCCACTATTTCAAACGGTCATTAACCCTCAGCCCCAACATACCACATGAACAGACCAGTTGTGCTTCAGCCTGCAACACGGACACTACTCAAACCCAGCCGCACCAAATCTCCCAACACGCAACGAACCGAAGTATGTACAATCTCAAATTCACATAACAAAGTACATTAACAATGCACCAAATTACCAATCAACCAACGAACATACCACACACAAGAGGACACAATGATCACAAAGCATAAAAGATAACGGTCAATATCAATAAAAATACGCCTACCAACTACAACAAAGTGACAAACCACATCACACCAAACACACACCACTAAACGCCATAAATTTACACTAACGCTAAATCCTCCGTCTTTACAGAACAAAACGACTGATGTGGTAATTCAACAGCACAGTTGCAAGCTCCTGATGATGGATATATTAATGTCCGAAACATGTTGAGTACATAAGAAGTTAAATAAAATAGCAAGTGACATCAAGTTGGTCTTTTATTCTTCAGCTAGTTTGTAAATATTTTTCATTATCCACACAAATTATTTTGTCTGAAACAAATCTTTATTATTCGGTATGATTTGGAGTTCTTGATAACCTCATAGTTCTCCAACTCTTTAGCAATCTGATGTTGGTGTAGGTGAAGGAATCTTCTTTCTTTTGGTTATGTCCATTGTTTTAATTTTACTAGAGTACTGCAATTAGAAGCTAGCCATGCTTACATCTCCAAGTAAAGTTAAGCACCTAATCTCCTCACCAAAACCCTGTATGCATTTTTTTTTCTCAATATGTGCCACATGCCCAGCCAGTCTTGTTCTCCTTAATTTTATCATCCCAAAAATACTTGAAAGTTGTCATTTTGAATTTTCTCCCTTGTCCTGTTCCTTCCAGCTCTTAGCCTCAAATATATTTCTCAGCACTCTTATCCTGTGTTCTTCCCTGAACTTGAGAGACCAAGTTTCAAACCTGTATAAAACAACAGACTATTATTTTATAATTCTGTATAATTTACTATATTCATCCTTAGACAGACAAAGTAAGACAAAAGGTTTGTGAACTGACCGGTGGCAGCCATTTTCCGAGTTAAATTTGTTTCCTTATTTCTTCATGCAGGCAATTTTGATTTGTTAGTGTCTTTTCTAAATGTTTGAACTTGGCCATATTTTCAGAGGATTTATTAGCTTTATTTATGTTGTGATTTTGTTCTGAATTGTGTTTGCAAGATGAGATTATATTTTCTCATTATTTATTTCTAAATGTTGGTTTGGTTCTGCCAAACAACAGTAACATTATAAACAGTTTCCAAGATAGTGTAGTTGGTATTGAAATATCTCTAGGCTGGATGACTGAAAAATGGAGGTACATTCCTAACAGAGGCAAGACATTTTTAACTCTTCCCAAGCATCCAGACAAGTTCTAGCACTCACCCACCTTCTTGTTCTGTGGGTACCATGAATCTTTTTCCATAGGAATGAAGTAGTTGGGACATGAAACTAACCACCCTCCTGAATATGGTGCCTATTTGAAAAGTGTGTGTGTGGAGCTGCAGTTTCACATGATTTCATGGTATGCAGAGGGAAACTGCATGCACAGGCATAGGAAACCAAGTTGGTACAGTGTACTCTCAAATATTTGGGGTAATAATGGGCAAGGAGTTGCATGGATTATTGAAAAAAGGCAGATAATCAAAAACATATTGCGACACAACAAAAAGAAAAATGTAATTTATTACCATATACATAATACATTGCTAGCTTACACTTAATGCTTACGTGAATAGTGCAAGTTCTGTTTCCCTTCGAGATTACCTAATAAAAATAAATAATAAAACTAATTTATTTATTACATATATAATGCATATGTAGCTGATGCTTTTTGTTTACATAAACAGTCCACAGTTTTGTTTATCTTTGGGATTCCCTAATTAGCCATGCAATACCACCTTGGATTTTTCTAATTGCAGTTATGTATTATATTCAGAGTCCCATTAATTCTTGTCCTCGAACAAAGTGTTGGCACACTTTATTGCCATGCTGTGATCAGTGCACTTAATAATTTTTTCATCTTCTTTCACTTCATCTGCTTTTCCTCTTACAGTTGTTTTGTTACACAAGAAATAATGTTTGAATAACTCTTGTGTTGATCTCCTTTTTTATGTGAATGGGTTAGCAACCAATAATCAAGGCTTTCTTTGTCAACATTCTCAAAACTTACTAGGTTTTTATCAAATTTGTTATCTTGGGTATTTAATCTTCTTTTTAGAATCTGTCAAAATTGTATATTTAACATTAGGAATTTTCCTCTATGATTTAACAAGTGTTACTAATTTTCATTTCAACCATGCCACACAACACCTTGTATAACATCCACTATTGTCATATTTTCCCAAAAGGTTATAAAATTTTATCTTCATTAACAAGAGCTTTTAGAAGGCCATTCAATAATATTGTTTTATTGACGGTATAACTCCTTGAACCATAGGTTGAATTAAAGAAGTGGTATTCAGCGTCAAAAATTTTACACAGATCAATCCATCATCTGTCTTCAGTATAGTTTTATTTTGACATGTTGGAGCTTTATCTATAAGCTGTATTGCTTTTTGAGACAATCCTATGTTTTTTTTTTCAAAAATGGCCAGACTTCTGGGCACCACTTGTTATTGAACCAATTGTCAAAAATGTCTCTCCAGTTTGGTTATAATAATGCGTAGGGAGATTGTTGCCATTGGTGCCCTTAAATGATCTAGGGATGTTTTCCCTGTTACTAGAAGTTTATTTTTATTATTTCCAGACACATCCCACAACATTGTTGAAGGTTCTTGAGAAGAGTTGTCCTAGAGCAGATTTTTCATTCATGAGAGCTAATGTTTTTGTAGGCAAACCTTTCCAGTATGCTACAGTTGTATCTGCATTATAGATTTCATCAGACTGCAAATTCTATTCTTCAATACATTTCAGAAATTCTTTGCAAAATGTGTCAACAGATGCATTGAGTTTTTCTCCTTGCACAGCAAGTTTACAAATTCCATGTCCTTTCTTAAATCTGGCAGCCAACTGGAGGAGGCAGAGAATGTCTTCTCTGATCCCAGTGCTTCGTACAAATCTTTGGCTTTGTGTGTACATTGGGCTAGAAATAGGTATTCCTTACTATTGATGTCACAACAAATGTATCTTTATTTTAAACTATTTATTGCTGTAGTTCTTATTGAAATTTTGGTGTAAGCTCCCCAAAGATGCCAACAGTGCTGAAACATGTAGGAACTAAGTAATAAAGAGAATAATTTCAAGTGGATTGACTATGTAACATACAACTGGTTTACAATACACGTTGTATCTATGTTTATACATAAAGTACTAATCCAATTAGAAGACGTGCCACATAGATATACAAACAGTGGAAAGTATGAAGTCCGTACCATGCCTCCTTGTGATGGCATAGGGTGGTAAAAAAGAAATAAAAACAAACCATGCTGAATGGAGGAATGTTTAATTTGACTATATTTGGAAACTGAGTTCATCAAATAATTCATTACACATGTATATCTGTTGATGGTTATGTAGGGTTCTCCCACTACTATTTTTATTTTAAAATGTTGCCTATTGATGTACAGTGACATTTTAATATTTCATTTTTCTTTGGCATAAATATAATTATTTCAGGTTCAAATAATATTGTAAAGGAGAGGCTTCTTTCTCAAGTTACCTTTTATATTGTTGTAATATCGCTTTCAGTGGCTGAAATTGTCAGCTGAAACATGTTGCAAATGTGAGAAGTAAATGAATTTCAGAATGTTTGTGGTGTTGTATTAGATAACTATAGAATATGTTAATGTAAAGAATACAGACTGTAGAATTGCCCATTTGTTGGTGTTACCAAGTTTTAAACTTCCAGCTTCCTTTTGTTTTTGTTTATGTCTCTAACTGTTTGAACAACAATGGTATACTCCCTGGCATGATTAGGATTTCCCTCTTTCAATTTTCTTTTCAATTCAAGATTTTGTTTTATTGTGAGCAAACTTTCTTCCATTTTTCAGCCATTTTACAGTGTGCAACAAATGTTACGAATGTTTACAAAATTGTAAACAATGTTGCAGATAGATTTGTGCACAAGAAAAACACTTACCACCACCATAGCTAGATGTAGGCTGAGAATCATGTTGTCTAACACGCAGTAGCTACATGTTCACTGAATAAACATGAATAGGCATGGAAGATCCTGATTGCTGTATTGAGGATTTTGATTGAGCAGTTGTTGCTAAATCATGTTATTTCCCACTTTCATCATTAGTCATGAGCAACTTACGATCCTGCACATTTAACCTGCAAATCATAAAGCATTTATGGTTGCTGTTCTGTCAAATATACGTCATTTTTTTAGGTCATGTGCCTGAAGATGCCCGATGGCTAGTTCTAACACTCGGTGAGCAGCACCAGAAAACTTCACATCTCTCCCCACGATGGCAAGAAAGTTCTTCCTTCTTAATTAATTCTCTTCAGACAGATAAATTAGTTGTGAAACTGAAGAGTAAACAACTTGTCCATTCCATAACAGTGGCACAGTTTGAGCTTCAGTTGTCAGATTACAATTTGGATAGTGTACATGTGTAAGTACAAAGGTCACTTAATTCGTTCCTGTCTGCAGTGTTGACTATATTGATGTAACTATCCAGAACTTATATTTTGTATATTTCATGTGATTTGTTAGTTATTGAACTTTTTATGCATGCTTTCAATACTCACTGAAGTATGTGGGAAGAACTTTGAATTTGATAATATTTTGTAAGGTTTTTAGAACATGTAATGAAAGTATGTAATAAAGCATCATCACTGTATTATCATTGTAAGTTTGTGCATGGCAAATATGAATAATATAAAAAATGCCATATTTACTTGAATGCAACACCAGGGTTTTGTTAAATTTAGTGCTTAAATATGTGAGGTTGTCTTAAATTTGCATATGAAGCACCAAACCAGACCTGCGGAGCCTAACCAAGGCCTGCATCACCAAATCATCATGTATATACAAAAGAGAGATCAGAGCATGACTAAAGTTAACTGACACAATCTTTTTTTGGGGACTTCATCAATCATCTAATTTTTAAAGAAACAATGTTTTGAAACTCTCTGTGTATGTTTTCAGTCTGAGAAGCACCTAACTTGTTAGACCCCTTACATTGAACTATTCTCAATCACAGGGCACCACAAGAACAGTAACTTGTTAAGATGTGCACCTGAAAACAAATCTAACCAACCAGAAAATGGCTTTTGAAAAATTAAAAATTAACTACAAGATTCAAAAATAAATCCTGGACCAATCCACAAAGTAAAAACTTAAAAGAGCCATGAACTCAGACTGATCAGACCACAGACACAACACACAAATCCAGAACACATGTATTTAAAATTCTTAACACCATCTGTGGGGAAAATTGTGAATCTTCATGAGTTCAAGGAAGTTTATAAACCGAGAAATATGAGTGTGTTATTTAGTCATTGTGTGTCATAATGGCATGGCAGTGTGTTTTACTAGAAGTGACTGTGCAGAGGTTTAAGAATGCTGTATATCAAGTGCAGTGGATGGGATTGATGATGATATGTTTTGGCATGAGAGTTAAGAGGATGGGAATGTTAGGAGTGTGGGTGAGGAAGTTGAAGGCACTGACTGTGAAGGTGGAGACCTTGACACAGATTGGTAAAGGTAGATAGAATATGACATGCTTTGTGTGTTAAGAGTATGAAATGAATAGTAAAATATTTTTTCTAAGCAGACATTTTATTTTTGGGTGTCATCTTATATTTGGATAAATACATTTTCCATTGCAGACATGCTTTATTTGGTGGGTCATCTTAGGTAGTCTTCATGCATGCGGGTAAATATGGTATCATTTTTTTACCTCAGAAATAAATTTAAATATTATGCCCATTAGCCCCTAAAATTTGGAATGTGAGAAGAGTGGAAGTTTTTATCAAACTAGCATGTGTGTAGCTGTAGGTCCTCTAGTGGGCTTTCCTTCCATTGTCTTATACATTGAATCACTGAAAACTGTTATTGAAAGGGCTACAAACCTTTAGTACAGTTATATTTATATACATTATACAACCATCTGAGCACTAGTTAGCGCTTGTAATATTAGTGCAATTATGTATTCTACATTCACAGAGTGGAGACGTCTTTACCCAAGAAACAGACACCTTCATATTCCATAAACTTTCCAAATATTGGTGTAAGGTTAGAATATACAGCACTGCCTCCTATACTGTTGGAGCAACCAGCAGGTTGGCCTGTTCCTGAAGCAACAGAAGGTGGTGCATTACATGGTATGTTGCATCTTCACTGGAACCACTTATCACTTTCCATAATAAAATGCACACAGGATGGGTTGGACTGGCATCCTGTGTGTTTCTTAGGAACCCAAAGTTCCTGAGTATCAGTTCTACAGTGCCTGTTTCACACTTAAAGTCCGAAGGTTACAATGCAACCTGTACTGCTGTGTGTACTTGTGTGAACATTTTGTCTGTTTGTGTGTGTGCGCACACGCACGCGTGCACATGTGTTGGGGGGGGGGGGGGAGGGTGGAAGAACTCATTTCTTTTCCCCAAAATTGTCAAATATCTGTGTTTTGGTCAGTTGGAATGGTACATATTTTCAGAAATAATTGCAGACCAATACATACATTCAGTAATCACTGTGGACTGGTGGTAATTAGGTCTGTTCATTAATCTAAATGTATTACTCTATAAACAGTACATTTAAATCAAAATGGTGATGTAATATCAAAATACTTTACTTAGTGTATAGTTTTCAGCAAAAATTTGAAGTAATTTTATCCCCTTTCTCTCATCTTCCCCACAAAATTGAACATTTGAAAATAATAGTTCATTTCTTGCGGTACTTTATGGACTGATGACATATGAGTAATGCTGTTAGGAATCTACCTTACAAGTATCCATGACAATATGGGTCTTGTGAGTGAGTTCCACTTTGACACCTTTTGTAACCATGTGTTCTCCCACTGTCACCCATACATGTTCTGCAGCTGAGCTTTGTACCATTCAGGTTATTATGGGATATTTTCCACTTTGTTTGAAGCATTTGATTAACACTACATATTTTGAAAATATATTTATGTTGAGGTATCTGGTTCTGGAATATTGTGCTGTGTAAGTGGGTGACAGGTGCCCCAATACATGGAGCTTTATTGCTGTATGGTAGAGTACGCCTGATTTGTGGGTGTCATATGAATTAAAAGACATGAATAAGTTTTAATGTATGCATGATTTGTAGGCTGCTGTCCAGACTTTTGCTAATCTGCCCTACATCCTTCAAAGGAATGGCACAGTGACAAAATGTATCACATATTTTGCCCTTGCTCTGGTAAGTCCACTTTCTGTACTCACCTATCCAGTTTTGGTATGTGTATGTCTGTTGATGTACTATACAGTTTCAGGTGTAATGTTTGTATACATTCACGGAGCAGAAGACCTTGCTAGTGGTGACCAAAGTGAGTGCAATCCATACTGCATGCTGTTCAGCAGTGGTAAGAAGGTAGGAGCATGCTCAACAATATTGCACATATATTATCTGTTCTATATATGCTGTAATGTGTAATGTAAGGGTGAAACTGTTATCAACAATTTTGACTGAAACCAGTGTTTAATAAAATTTTAGTAAATTTGAGTATTTACCATTTTAAATGGACTTGTATGTGACATAAGTACTTATTTCTGACATTATAAACAGTGTATTATCATGCATTACATATTTACTAGCAATGTGCCTGCCATATGATTGATGTCCTTAAGGGTGGGTCCATACTTGTAATGTTACTGTGTAACATAACACCATATCATGACATGATAACTACCTGAAGACCATACTGCCCCTTTACATTTTGTTATAATGCTTGGCTTAATTTTATGACATTATTATAATCTAATAACAACATATGGGTCCAGTATTATCCTTTGTATTACTCTTACTGTTGACTGTGTTCATGTGAAACCTACTATTCAAAAATCTTAAAGTTAGGGTCAGGAACCCATAGCCTACAAGGTCATATTATGCAGTCCGTGACCACATTTGTAAATTGTGTTAGTACCAAAAATTTCGCAATGATTTAGGCAGATAGGTATACCACTTCCTGTTATTTTTCCATGTGTGACCCATGAACCATCCCACAATAACAGGCGTGACTTTTTGCCATAAAAGGGTTGTAGGCCCATGCCTTAAAGGGTCTGTTCCAAAATATTTTGCCACCAGAAGGTTTGTGTTGTTGAGCATTAAGATCCTGGACTGTTGGGCCATATTTACACATCTGCTGTGACTGCAGTTAATAATAATGCAGTTCCAGTAGTCAGTAGGTGTCTGTGCAGGTGTGACAGACCTTCTTTGGCTCTATCAGGAGGGAAGGGGTTCCCACCCTAAACCTTCGATTTGTCATGCTTGCTTAATACACGTACGTGCATTACATTTACAGCTGGCATACATTTATTCACACTGTGTTGCACATCTTAGTGTTCACCAAATTCTGGTGGAATGCCAGTGCGACATTCTAGATGATGTCTATTCACATATCAAAGTTCTGGCATGTACTCTGCAAACTTGATGTAACTTTTTTATTTTTCACCACAGAAGTGTCTGTTGTTATTGTATCTGCACTAATAGGAGGACAAATTACAGACCTATGTACAGCCTGTCATGCTTCTGTCACTTTTTACATATGATTGGTGGGTGAGTAATTGTATAAATGTGTAGCTTAGTGATTTTATTTTTCATTTTACAGTGTTGATTAGTTTATTATTATTACTGTATCTGAATTGTAGAGAGGTTCATGTAGATGTAGATGTTGACATACGTGTGACTTCCTCCCACTTACGACACACATGCACACATTCACACAAAAGGATGTCCACCAAAACTGCATTGAACTTTATTGGAACAATTGAGAGCAGGACTGAATTGTATGAGAGCAATTTAAAGAATTACTGTGTTTTTTCACAGTCACTAGGGCATGATTTATTGTTCTTTAACTTCTTCAAATTTTATGCAGGTGAAAACAACTCATTATCTTCGTGGCACAACACATCCACAATGGGAATCACGAGCCCAGTTCCTTGTCGGCGATTTCACCCAGGTTTCATTATCATTTGTAGTGTGTTCTTGGAGTCCAAACACAACAGCAGTCACAGATCTACTGGGATTAGCAACGTTCAGAATAAGTCAGGTATTGCAGAAACTGGTGGTTTTTATCTTGAAACAAAAAACACAAATTTTTTTATCTAAACTTTGTGCAGAGTTGTAATTTCTTGAGAATGATGACATAATTTTATCATACAATTTCTTTATAATATCATATATGTAACACAACCCAAACATATATAAATACTGAAAGAAGCATATAAGGAGCTGTGCGCTTGTTGCACTGGACACTTTCCAACATTTACTAAGTCATTCAGCACAAGTTCACTGCCTTGTTCAGTTTTCTTGGCTACCAGTTGTGCAGTAATTGTGTGATTGACCATACAGTTTTTTCACATGAAAGTGTGTTTATTCTTGAAAATCATTTCACAAATAAATCTTTTGCTGCAGTTTGTGAAGTATTGTGTTTTGTGCATCTTAATAAAGAAGTTCCAGATTAGACAACAATATTCAGATTAGTGAAAAAATTTAGGTAAGCAGGGAGTGTTTGTGTCAGGAAACATGTTAGGGCTGTGGCAGTTTTAACACACAATATATCTTGGTTGAAATAACACTGACCTGACCCCCATGCAAGTGTTTAAGAAGACTGTCAAGGGAGTCTGTCTGCTACAAGTTGTCATCCAACAACTAAAGAACTAACCAACATTATGGCCTCTTTGATTCATATCAGTGCATCAGCTTCAAGCCAGACACAAGAATTCAGTATTACCACTGGTGTTGTTTTATGTGTAATGGAGTTTATATACTGCACAATTCGTTTTTTATGGATGAAGCATTGTTTCATTTGAGGGGATACATTAATAGTCAGAAGAGCAGAATATGGAGTGCTGTAAATTCACATACACAGCATGAAAATCCATTGCCTTCATCAAAGATAGGTGCTTGGTACACATTGTCTTGAATACAAATTGTAGGTCCATTGTTCTTTGAAGAGATAGTTACTCCAGAAAATAATCAACATTTTTAATAATTTATTGCGGTGCTGGAAGAGAATGATCAGGATTTATGGTTTCAGCAAGATTAGGTGACCACCGACATTGTGGTACGACTTCTTTGGCAATTGCATTGTCAGGCACAGACTCTAGACCTTATGCCACCTGACTTTTTTTTTTTCTGCATGAATTTCTTAAAGAAAAAGTCTACAGAGATAACCCAAGAAGCATGCAGGACCTTAAACATAACAGTGAGTAGGCTGTTGCCAGCGTTGTTAATGATGACAGAACTATCAGGTCACATCTTTGATGCTGTACTGCAAATCAGGAATGATGGTGCCATACTTTGCAGAGTAACTGGTTTAATTTTAGAGAGATGCTGGGTGGTGGTCACTTTGAGCAATTACTGTACTGAGTTATTGTTTCAGCAAAGGAAAAGAGTAAACTTGTTGTTTCTGCTTATCTCCATTAAGTTGTGACAGGCAAAATGATTTTCCCTTCTAATGACTTCCCGTGAATGTAAATGAATTGTCAACTTTCCTTCTTGAAACACTTCTTGAAGTGAGTCACTATTCACAGTCAAATCACAGAAGACAAATATCATTTGAATGTTAAGTATGTGACAGTTTTACCTCATTTATGAGATTAAGATTTTATTCACATGTCATAATTTAATATTACATTATCTTCAGAATGAATCTTGATTGGTAGTTCACTTGAGTGTTATGCTCCTGTCAGTGTTAATTCCATGAATTAGGTTTTGTATGGAGAGATTTTTAAAATTTCCGGTAACCTGAGGTACATTATGCCATATGATCACTAAGCATTTATAGTCTTTGTTGATCAGACTAGTGCATTATGGAGTAATTTAGTTTGAATCTCTAGAGCAGATTCAAATTGGCTCTTATGTTGTTTACTGTAAAAAATGTACAAGATTTCATTTTACTATACATTTCATTGAGTGAAGGCATTGTTCTTATCTATTTCATAAAATATTATAAGTGCAGTTTTATATATAAAAGGAGTTCTGATGTAGGGGTGCTACAAGGATATTGACACTAAACAGGATAATAATGATGTTCAGGTCTTTCGGGGATGTTATGCCCTGTTGACTAGTAAAAATTTACCAACATTTCAGACGATGTGCTTGATCCCAGAGATGAAATCACTATGAAGTTTTGAGATGTCACTAACCGCTGACTAGTTGACATAACACAACATCCTGGAAGACTTGATCTTGAGCAACACGACTGTGGAAACATCAAATGTTGCAAGTTGTCAGTAAAGTTAATTTTAGAGTGTTGGTGATATAATGCATTTTGTGAGCATTTTTTGAAAAGGAGAAACAGTACGTGTGCCACAGATTACTCACCATACAAATTAAATGCTCATTTTTAATTCTAAACAATCTAAAATGTTTGAATTCTGCATATGGGAGTTGGGGGATCATTGTTATTATTCCTTTCATTCAATCTAAATGGAGCCAGGTTAGCATAGTCCATAGAGTGGCTAGGACATACAAAGAATTGTCATCTTATCAGAATAGACAAGAAATTTGTATCTTCTTTATCTTCAACTCTAAAATTGATACCTATTAATCAAACTGAACCTCTTCAAAGTAATTTTTTCCTGAAACAACCCAATGATTTCTATGGTTCTGCCTTTTGTTGTAATAGTTTTGTGTATCTTCTTTTGGGTTTCCATAATGCCAGGCATTGTGGATTGTCATTGTTGTGTACACAAGGGCACTGAATGGCGTTTTACTTGAAGCTTGTAACGTACCATCATGTCTAGCTGGAATGAAACCAGAAACAGTTCCAACAACATATGAGGTTTCTTGACTGTGTTTTATGTGATATGGGTGTACAATAATGTAAAGTTGCTCCGTAATTTTATTTTAAGACGCCCTAAACTTACAATGCAAGATAAAGTATACAATAAGTATAGTGTTCAGTTCATATTAGCCATAAAGACCAAAGATTTACAGTTCTTACAGCAGTGTTCCTGAAGTTTTAGGTCTTCTGGACTTTTATACTGTGTTGACTGGTAGATAGTTAACTGATGTTGTGAAGGGTTTAAGTGCCTTAATGTCCTGTGATCCAACATGTGGCTGAACTCAGGAGAATTCTTCTAGTGATATGGATTTCTGAGCCTGCTTGACCCTGAAATAAAGGCACAGTGATACATTCTGAAGACTTGAATCTTCATCAGCTACATTATTCTGCTGTAGCCTCTGTTCTGTGCTAATAATTATTATAAAGGAGTGTACGAGGGTTGAGTTATTTAAGAAGTGATTTTCACCTAACCATATCTGTTATGAAACAGAAGTTTGTTAATAGGTGGCATAAGATCATTATGAAATTCTAGGTTCACATATCTTTGACACTTGCATTACTGTGAATTTATTTCATTGTTTATGCAGAATGAGACTTGGTTAGTGCATCAGCGGCTGCAGCTCAGTGGGAATGCAAGCACTGCTACTATCACAGTGTCTTTTGTATTCTGCCCTGTTCCATCTGTTGCACAGTCAGAGTTATGTTTCCATAACAGCTTTGCTCCCCAGGATGCAGATGATGTTGGACATAACGGTTGTAACAAAGTGAAAAGAAACAGTATTACATGGATGCAACAAGCGGTATGTGAATCTTTTTGGATGTGTGTATTATTGTATACTTTCCTGAAATGATATGAGGTAAACCCTAACTTATAACTGTATATGACATACCCAGGGGGTATGCGGTGGTGCTACAAGCCGTAAGGTTGTGGATGTGATTCCTGATTGACTCATTGGGATTGCTTATTGACTTAATCTTTCCAGCCACACAGTGGCCCTGAGGTCACTCAGCCTCTAACAGAAATGAGTATCAGGGATATCTCCAGGGGGGGGGGGGGGTAAAGGCAGCCAATATGAAAGGCTGACAGTCTTACCACCTTCATGTACCAATTGTATAGATATTCTGGGATTCCCAAGAGCCTGTCCAGGCCTGTAATGGGGTAGCTTTGTATGACATACCAGGTGAATTGTTATTGTTGGTCATTATTTATGATAAAATTTAAAGCTGTACTCCAAGGCAGATGGCACACATGGATGTTAAACACAGAGTGATTCACTCAGAGGAAGCCACAGATAAAGGATGGAGTCTGTAAATCAATAACCTAGGTAATGGTGACAATGAAACTTTGTATGTACCTTGGTATATGTATTCCAAATGTGGCAATACTAACTAGAAGCCTACCTGATTTACACCATTTCCTTTTAGCCTGAGATGCCACATGCCATATGACGGGGTGTTTGTGATACAGTGGTGTGGTTTTTCATACACCTCTGTGTGTTACGGGAGTGTTCAAACATTGTTGGGTGGCTTTCAGAAACTTTCTGTATTGGACTATCATTGAAGAGCATTGTCCAGAATGTGGTCTGAAAATGGGACTAACAGCAGACTCAGCATGGAGGATGTTGGTTTCCAATGACTGGTAACTTTTTTTTATCATCCTTTTGTGTTACAAAATAAAAGGATAAAGATTCTTCAACAAAGCTGTATTTTCACTAGTATTTATTTCTGCAACATGCTTCAAAAACAAAGGGTCATCTTCAGACTAAAATACGCTAAAAACACGTAAAGGGGTTATATGCAATCACTGCTTATGAGATACTGCCTGAGCAGCAAGAGCAGGAACACGTTCAAAGGCTGATACCAGCCTGATTCTTATATCTTACAATCTCACCCTTAAAACATGAGGAGAAACCTGGATTAATAATTGAAACAAGACATTCAAACACTGTCATTGTTCCCATACTATTTACAGTCTGTTGCATTAGAACAACACAGATTACAAGGATATTTTATTTCTGTTTTATTCATTAGTATTTCAACCAACATATAGGAAACAGTGACATGTATTTGATAAATTGTAATACTTGTGAACTCATTGACAATAATGCAGTTGTATATACCACTGTTATGTGTTGCGAAGTATTTTGGCCTGAAGATGTCTGTTTGTGGTTGAAGCATGTTGCAGAAAAAGATACTACAGATAATATAGTTGCATTGATGACTATTTATTTTATTTTATACTGGTTAACATGTTGCAGGATGTGCAGCAGCAGCCTCTGGTTGCACATGAAAGGCCAAGTATATGAAGGGTGAAAGCGTAGAACAGAAAAGAAGGATTCACCCATACCATGGTATGGTTTTCCCAGAGTTCCATCTTCCTATGCGTAAAAGAGTGGCTACTGGTTTCGGATATTTGTTGTCCAAAACCCCTACATCTTGGAAATGGTGTAGTTCTCAAATTAAACTTAGTTCCATCATTTCTCAAAGTATGCACTCATGGGCTGCTGCAAATCCTTGTTTGGTTCACAAGGAGTCACTTTATCCGGAGTAGGTTAGGTGTGGTGGAATGCTGTTTTCATGTATCCACATTGTAGGCCTCATTTTCTTTAACATGACCATCGACATAGACATGTGCCTCAGTATTTTTCAATAATTTGTGAAGCACTTGGACGTCTGTCTTGGTTGTTTCCTGCAAGGTGGGGCAACATATGACACATTATAACGTGGCCCTGTAAAAACTGAAACATTTCAGTTTGGATAGAATTATTTTGGAATGACATTGGGCACCCTAATCTCCAAGTATTACTTCCACTGGTCTGTTTGCTTTGCATTTTGCTGATGGGGAGGATGTTCAACATTCCTGCTCTGTTGACTATCTTATAAAAAACCTTACCAATGTAATTCCTGCAATTCCTCCTGCCATGCATGCTGCAGTGTTTGGAAACATGGAGCATTGTGTGTCTCCAGGTGTGGGGGAAACAATCTCATCCTTATCCTTAACAAATCATTTTCACAGCTGCCAAATTGTGGACTGGTCATTTTTCATTGCTGTGGTTTGTAATTATTAATTCAGAGTATGCAGTATGCCCCTATATGAATCCTGTTAACTTATGTCCTTATTTTCATCCTTTCAAATGTCACAAATAGCAAGTTTACATACATAAACCTGTACATTTATGCTGTAATATAGTTTTTGTAAGTTCCCTATGTGAAGTTGTAAAATGAAAGCATAATGGTGAAATCATACCTATCCAATCAGCATATCCATTGCTGAAACTACTTGGTGATTTTCAGGGAGTGTCTATACTAAGAGCTGTCAGGAAAACTTAATTTTGGTGAACTTTATGTTTTTTGTACCATGCATTGTGATACAATTATGTAATGTTAACCATCAGAATTTAAAAAGTGCATTTTGTTGGTTAACATTACATAATTAATTTTGTTGCTTGTCAGTCAATTACAGTGTCTTCTTTACATAAAGTTAACAATTTAAGGATTTTTTTTTTAATGGAAGTAGGGGGCATCTCATACAAAATACAAAATTTAAAATATAGCTGTGACTAAATTCTGCAACTTTCTTATGAAACATTTGTTTATGCAGTGAATATTTAATGAAGTGCAAGAAAATAATTCGGACCAAAGTGTGATTAGCTGTAAAAAATCAGATTTTTATATGCAATAAATGAACATCAAAGTTTATGCGATACTGGTAACAGCACAGAATACATTTAGGAAATATGCTTACCCTTGTAGTGTACACAATTCTAGTTTGTTGTTTAGGTTTGAGGATCTAAAAATGTCCCTCTACTCATTACATTTATAAAGTGTAAATTGTTGAAAACATATTACCATAATTTAATTTGTCTTAGTGCTTTAGAATGTGATATATTTCACTTGGTGTATGGCATAAGTGTTGGTACATCCTAACACCCATTGTGAAAGGATGTCAAATTTTGTACTGTTTCTTTGACAGCAGTGAGATATATTGTGTTATATGAATAGCGTGTCAGAGCACATATTCAAGTTTGTTTGTTACAACTACCACTGAAGACATCATTACCCATGCATCAGTTTAATCTTTTTTACAAAAAGGCTTATATTCAGTTACAGAAAATGTTACTAACTCACAGAGACCAAGATACAAGTGCTACTGATATCAGCAGTCTGCTGTCTTTTGGCATGGGCTTAATGGAGGTCGGCATTATTAGGTATGTTACATAATTTGTATGTCATCATGCCACCAACTGCAATTTATATGAATGTACAGATTATTGGTTTGGTATCTCCTCAGGGCCAGTGATCTGGTATCCAAGGATCTGAATGGTTTCATTGATCCATATTTTGAGATGAAGGTTAATGGAAAATGTAAATATAAATCAAGTATTAAGAAGAAAACTCTTAACCCCATCTGGGATGAGATGGCCATCATGGGATTACCTAGAGCTGGGGAGTTACTGGAGTTGGTATGTTATGAAGAATATGACCTTCAAAATTATGACTGCAAAATTGTGAATTACATCAATGTTATCTCGCTCAGCAACATTATGTTTCTTTCAACTTCAGATGCTCTGGGACCATGACTCATTTGGCGTGAAAGGTTTCTTGGGCAGTGTGACTTTGACTTTGGAAGATATCCACAGAGTGTCAAGTTTGGATGCATCTCAGAGTTATCAGTTACAAGGTGTGAAAACAGGAGCTGTAGAAATAAAGGTGAAAGTGATTTCAGGGGAGAGCAAGGTGAGTTTGGACAGTTATCCTCTTTTAAGTCCATAACAAATATTTATACTCAGATTGTATGAGAAACAGATTCATAGTTTTGTAAAAGCTGATTACTGGAAGTTACATAATTAAGGCATTTTTTGAAGAATTCAACAAGTTAAACTTATTAACTACTCAACATCTTAACACTTTGCAGTTGGGTCACATGTAAAGATGTGATTGCTATGCCATATGTTGATGATGTGTCATGTGTGTGGATGTTTCCATACACGATGTCCTACAATGTGTTTTTCAGCTGGTCTCTCGCTTATTGCTTCACTGTTATTGACAGCTTGAAGCAGTGTTGTTGGGTCTTATGTTACAGATGCACAGTCCCTTTCTGACCCCACACTATTAGAACCATAGACTGGAGCAAGCGACCACAGAGTCAGATAGCCTTTCTGTTTTCTTTCGTAAATTCTTTCAGTTGAAATCATAGCTTTGCATAGGAGTGTTGTGAATGATGTCGATATTTTGTGTGAGTTAAGTGTGAATACATATTCTTTGTGCCTAATGATTGTGAAACTGAAATTTTGGATAGTGACAGTGACGTCCTTCCAACTACCTTGTGTAAACTATTGTGATATTGTCTCTTAGTTTTTACTCATGACAGAGTACCAAGTACAGTAAGAGGAGGGAAGTAGTGAACCAAGTAGCTCTGATGATAAAACAAGCCAGCAAACACAAGAGCAGGGAGACTATTCAAAATACGGCCATGTATGATTATGTCCTACAGGAATTAGGTCAGTTTACAGCCCAAAGCAAGAACTGTCCCTTGATGAAGCCCCACTCCTGTGGTCTTGTCACCTGAAGTTTTGGTTGTACAATCCAAGGAAAATAAAATATGGAGTGCTGGTGAAAATGGTGATTGAGGGAGTATCAGGTTATATCTGTAACATGGAGATACATGCAGCCAAGGGGGAGAAGTTGGAGGACACAGTATTATCACTTTTAGACAGAAACTGAGCCAGAATCATCGCATCTATCAGTCATCGGGAATATGGTCATGCACAATGAACAACTGGGGTTCAGACCCAAGCACAGCTCATCTCTGGAGCTAGGCCATCTTTTTGAAAGAGTGAGCAAGAACTTTGGCAAGAAGAAAACAGCTGCAGTTTTCCTTAATTTGTATGAGTTGATGGTCTGTACAAGCTAACAGTCCTCAGTTTCTCCTCGTGCCTTGTAAAAACTATCTCGTCTTACCTTAATGACTGGATGTTTGAAGTGTGCTTCCAAACAACATCCACATCCACTCACTGTGGCATGTGTGCTACCATGGCAAAGAGTGGATTAATTTCCCCATCTCCTTCGGTCTGTATGTCACCATGCCCACCACTTTTGCACCATGTCAAGTTAGCCCTCTGCACAGGACAGTGTCATTTCCATATAAGGCGAGGTGAGTGTGTGGAGGGTGCAGCATGTCAGAAAGATAAAGGGAGAATAGTGTAGTCAATAGTGCAGCACCCTGTGTAAGACCAGAAGAGGTAGGCTTTGGGGTGGAGGTAGATTCGTTCAAGTGAACTGTGAAGGTACAACCTTCCATGTAGGACTTAAGGAAGAAAAGAAGATAATCTGGCAAGTGAAATGAAATAAGTTTTTAGCGTAGACCATCGAGCCATACTGTATTGTAGGCTTTCTCAATATCAAGTAAGACCATGCCTGTATGTTTATTAAGATTAAAGCCATGGGTGATGAAATTGACATTTCTGACAAGGTGAAAAACTGTTGAATGTTGTTTGCAGAAGCCAACTTGTTCTGGAAGGTGGCTGTTTTTTGAGTCCAGCATTGTGATCAAATGCAGACTGACTTTCATTCTGCTCAAGCCAGTGCCCTTAGTTACCCATTTGGTTGGTTGTTTCCTGGCATTGTTCTTGGACTGCTTCACCCTAGAAGATGGGATAGATAGGTTGTTCTGAAACATCGGTAACCAATCTACAATGCATAAAATCCCAGAAGAGTTAAGATCTTATCAACATATGTTGTGCGATTACATTGGTTAAAATGTTTTGTATACATTACAGTTAAAATTCTATTCAGCTGCGGAAAAAAAGTGTCAATATTGTACGTATTTGAAAGTTGGTTTGTGTTCTCAAAATCATTGGTTGGTCCAGCATTTCTAAGCATTCAGTACATAGTCGGTATCTTTTCTGAGTGTGATATATAGTTACAAATATCATACATTAGAAAGGCTGAATAAAATTCCTGGTGTGTTTTGGCTCCTGCCTGGCATTCGTATGTGTTACTGGGTTAGGAAGTGAAAGGGCAGCATACTGGAGGGTGTGTGGATATTCAGAATGTTGGATTACTTGTTATATTCCCTCCCTTTGTCTACCCTGTCCTGGGGGTACATGGTGGTGCAGTTAGTTGAGGCACTACACTACCGGCCAGAAGGTCGCGGGTTTGAATCCTTATGGTGTTGCTGGAATTTTTCATTGACATAATCCTTCTGGCCACACTATGGCCCTGGGGTCACATTGGCCGCTAACAGAAATAGGAGGTAAAGGCGGCCGGTGTGTGAAGCCGACAACCTTGCCACCCTCTTGTGCTGATTGTCTTGAAATCTGGGAACTTCGGCCTCGTAGAACCCTTAGGTCCTGTCCAAGCCTGTATAGGGATTGCTTTGCCTCTGCCCTCTTCTGTTGCTTTATATAGAGACGTCTTAATTGTATATGTTATTTCCTTGCAAGGCAGAACTGTTTGTTTTGCCACAGTCCTACTGTTGTTTTTGAAGAGTGTTTTCTTTTAACATAGTGTCCTCCATTTTTCCAAAAATTGATTGTTGTTATGTGTGATTTTGATGTGTCTCTATTAAGTTGTGTATCTCTCACACATTCTTGGTAATGCATGGATTCATATATACATATGTATGAACACACACTTGCGTGCACACACACACATACGCACATACATATATATATATATATGTATATACACGCGTGTGTGTGTGTGTATGTATGTATGTGTATGTATACAGGGTGTCCCAGGAGGAATGTGCAAGACTTCGGGAGAGTGTTCCTTATGTTAAAGTATACCGATATAACCCAAAACACCTATATCCAAAGTTGAACGGTTACGGAGATAATGGC
>Ga0123352_10004646_pt1 | contig 20291 bp, 19 predicted proteins | sample TergutLab28metaG_FD_89700 | JGI IMG/M metagenome (GOLD analysis project Ga0123352, IMG submission 89700) | Labiotermes labralis P1 segment gut microbial communities from Petit-Saut dam, French Guiana - Lab288 P1 | ecosystem: Host-associated > Arthropoda: Insects > Digestive system > Gut ...
CAGGGTGCCGCCCCCCTTAAGCGGCGTTTTGGTTACTTTGGGGCCGAGGCCATCAAGATACCGTCGTCATGCGCCCCTACAGCTACTGACGACACAGCGAGTAACCCCGGGGTATGGGGCGGGTAGCGCCCATTCCAATTCCATCGGAGATACCGATAAAAAGCCCTTAAAGTCCGAAAGGCAAGGGCATCGGAGATACCGATAAAAGCCCTAGCCCGAAAGGCAAGGACATCGGAAATTCCGATTAAATATCCGAATGTTCAAAGGCGCAAGCAAACAAAAACCGAACCACCACCTACAGCCAATTGCCTAATCAACAAAGGAGTTGAATAACCAACTTGCCAGCCAAAAAAGATGCCTTGGGCGATAAAGCCGTGATCGAAAACGCCGGGATTGTTCTGGATACGCCGATCACTGAAATTCTTGAAAAAAACTATATGCCCTACGCGATGAGCGTGATCGTATCCCGGGCCATCCCCGAGATTGACGGATTTAAGCCATCCCATCGCAAACTGCTCTACACCATGTACAAGATGGGGCTTCTGACCGGCGGGCGGACCAAGTCGGCCAACATCGTCGGGCAGACCATGCGGCTCAACCCCCACGGGGATCAGGCCATCTACGACACAATGGTGCGCCTCACCCGCGGGAATGAGGCGCTGCTGCACCCTTACGTGGATTCTAAGGGAAATTTCAGCAAAACGTATTCGCGGGATATGGCCTGCGCCGCCGCCCGTTATACCGAAGCAAAGCTTGCGCCGATCGCCAAAGAACTGTTCGAGGACATTGACAGCGATACGGTTGACTTTGTCGACAACTATGACAGCACCATGAAAGAGCCGACCCTCTTTCCGGTCAGTTTTCCGTCTATTCTGGTCAACGCGAACATGGGCATCGCGGTCGGGATGGCGTCCTCGATCTGCTCATTTAACCTCACCGAAGTCTGTGAGACAGCCGCCGCATTGCTCAAAAATCCCGATCACGACATCTTGGCCACGCTCAAAGCGCCCGATTTCTCGACCGGCGGGTATCTGGTCTATCGGGAAGAAGAGATCAAGCAAATTGTGCAGACCGGGCGCGGGGGCGTGAAAGTGCGCAGCCGCTACGCGTATGATAAAGCGAACAACTGCATTGACATCACCGAGATCCCGCCCACCACCACGGCTGAAGCGATTATCGACAAGGTAGCCGACCTGATCAAGACGGGCAAGATCAAAGAAATCGCGGACATGCGCGACGAGACCGACCTTTCCGGCTTAAAGCTGACCATTGATTTGCGCCGCGGGGTTGAACCCGACAAGCTGATGCAAAAGCTTTTCCGGTTAACGCCGCTTGAGGACAGTTTTTCCTGCAACTTTAACATCCTTGTCGGCGGCGCGCCGATGGTGTTGGGTGTGCGCGAAATCCTGAATGAGTGGACAGCTTTCCGCCATGAATGTGTCCGCCGCCGGGTTTTTCACGACTTATCCAAGAAAAAAGAGAAACTGCACCTACTGCTCGGGCTGTCAAAAATCCTGCTGGACATCGACAAAGCGATCGTGATTGTACGCGAGACAGAAGCCGAAAGCGAAGTCGTGCCAAACCTGATGATCGGCTTTGGGGTCGATCAGATTCAGGCTGAGTACGTGGCCGAAATCCGCTTGCGAAACTTAAACCGCGAGCACATCATCCGCCGGCTTGAAGAATTGGATGACTTAAAATCCAAGATCGCCGAGCTGGAAGAAACACTGGGCAGCGAGAAAAAAATTAAGGCTATCATCCGCGCCGAGCTCACAAATGTGATCAAAAAACACGGCCAGCCCCGCAAGACCATGTTGTATTACCCGGCTGAGATCGAAGAAGACGACGAGCGGGAGGAAGTGCCCGACTATCCGGTGCACCTGTTCTTCACCCGGGAGGGTTACTTCAAGAAGATCACGCCGCAATCCCTGCGGATGAGCGGGGAGCAAAAGGTAAAAGAGGGGGACGAAGTAACCCGGGAAGTGGCCGCCACCAACGCCGCCCACCTGCTCTTTTTCACCGACAAGCAGCAAGTGTATAAAGCCGAGGCAGATGACTTTGCCGACACGAAAGCCAGCGTTATGGGTGACTTTATACCCGCGAAATTGGGGATGGAAGAAGGCGAATCCGTTGTATACATGGCGGTGACCAAGGATTACGCGGGGCATCTGCTCTTCTTCTTCGAAAACGGAAAGGTGGCCAAGGTTGAGCTAAGCGGCTACGCAACCAAAACAAAGCGCAAAAAGCTGCTTGCAGCTTACTGCGATAAATCTCCGCTGATTGCCATCTTTCAGATTGACGAGGACAGCGAATACTTTATTCGAACGGGCAACGAGCGCTGTTTGATTGTTCACACCGGTGCGTTGTCCGGGAAAACCACCAAGAACACCCAGGGTGTACAGGTTATATCACTGCGCAAAAATCTGGTCACGTCTGTTCTGCCTTACACCGAGGGGATGGTCGAGAACCCGCACCGATTCCGCACCAAAAATCTGCCCAGCCCCGGCAGTTTTCTAAAAGCGCAAGACTTAGGCGAGCAGTTGACCCTTTGATCTTGTAGTTACCGCTGCGCAGTGCAGGTTCACAGCGCCGACCCGAAAGGAGTGTCCGGTCATGATAGAATTCAAGAAGCTGGATATGGAAATCTCGATCTGCAAACTGTTGACCATGGGCAACATCAACTGGCAGTCACCCTTTGTCCACCTTTCAAAGACGGATGAAGAAATATCTCTGGCCTGCATCACAGGGCAGGAACCGGCCGACGCCATCGCGGTCGAGGCGGGCTGGGCTGCGCTCAGGCTGCCAACCACCCCGGACACCTCGCTGGTTCGACTGGCCTCTGAGCTGCTCGACTTGCTTGAGAAAAACAAGATCGGCTTGTTCGTCCTTTCGACTTTTAACACCGATTACCTGATGATCAGACAGCGCAATTACGAACAAGCCATCCAGATTTTGAGCGGCGCCGGGTACGCAATCAGCTAATATAAAAGACGGATATCCGCGGATATCCGTCTTTTTAAATGTCTGTGCTTCCTACAGTTCCCGCTGCTGCCGTTCCAGCCTTATCACCCGCCGATGATTGAGAAAGATGCCAGCGAACATGGTCAGCCCTGCGCCGGCCCCACCGCCAGCCGCCGCGAATAAGGTGGTTGTCAGCCCAAAAGGCAGATCATCGAGGAAGTAAATCAACCCGGCAAAGGCTACGACCCACAAAGCGCAGATCAGCGTGCCCAAGACCATAATTTTCCGCATCTTCTTATGCTTTTGGATGATGCTTGCGCTGTCGGTGTAAATGGGGGTAGTGCCCTTTGGCGCGCGGAACCAGTGGATGGTGTCCTGGCTGTAAACGTACTCCCAGCCGCCGCTTTGAAAGATGTCTATGTACTCGCTAAAACCCTCAGATTTGCGCTTCAGGTCGGAATAGTCGGCCGAGTAGGTCATAGCGGCCGGGTGCGCCCGCTCAAATTTGTAGTAACCAAGCGAGTTTACCTTAACCAGTGCGTACCCGTTGGCCGCCATTGCCTCGCACATTTCCATGTCTTTGGCTTCAGAGAACCCAAGGCCGTGGCCGAGCTCGCAAAGCTGAGTCGGCCTGCGGGCATTCTTAAACATCCAGACACGCCGGAGATAGTGGATAACACAGGCCAGGCTCCATCCGCCAAGCCCGAAAGCGGCGCCCAAAACCAAGCTAAAGAAAAACCATCCTGTTGTGCCAAAGACAAAGAAGGAGACAATTCCAGCCGCAATACAGCCCAAAAGCCAGAAAAATTGCGTCTTCAGGTGTTTCCTGAATTTGTTAATAAATTCATCGGTATATGGGGTATTGGAGATCTCGGCCGGTGCGTTCTGATCGTTGTTCATTTGCTATTCTCCTCATGCAACGCTTCCATTGCTTTTTTTCCGTAACCGGCGTAGCGCTCCCGCTTTTCGATCTCCACCCGCAGTGCGGCCAGCCCGTTTTTGGTAATTTCGTAAACTTTTTTGGCATCATCTTCCGCAATCAGACGAATCAGATCGGCGTCGCCCAGCTTCTTTAAGGTTGTGTACAGGGAGGCCGGCCCAATCCGGACCCCGCCGCCTGTCATCTCTTCAATCCTTTGCATGATCAAATACCCGTGACAAGGGGCGGTCAGGGTAAGCAGTACAAGATAAGCGTGGTCGGTCAACTGCCCCTGCGAGTAATAATCTAATTTCGGCAATCACATCACCCGCCGATTATCTGTTATATCGTTCATGGATATACTATATCATATAACGATACAGCTGTCAAGGCGACAAGATTGTTATTTTTACGTCATATGTTGAATTGACAGGACAACTTGTGTTAAGATAATAGGAGTGCATAAAGCGGGGTAAAAAGACATCGATGGCGAAAGTATTTCTCGCTGTTTTTCTTTGTCCACTTTCAAAAATTAAAATTCGATTGCAATACCCAGTTCAAACGCCTTGGAGGAGCTGATTGAAATGAGCAATTTTAGAAAAGATTATGTCCGGCCAATCTTAGTTTTGTCTGTCATCTGTCTGTTTTGCGCATGGGCGGTGTCGGCCGCTTTTGCGGTCACAGAGCCTGTGATTTTACAAATGGAGGCCGAGCGTGCCCGCGAGGCCCGGCTCTTTGTCCTACCGCAGGCAGACGACTTTGAATACATAGAAGCCGATTTGCCCGACGGCGTGATCAGCGCTTACCGGGCGATCAACGGGGCCGGGTTTGTCTTCCAGTCTTTTGCCAGAGGGTATGGCGGAAATGTCCCGTTTATGGTAGGTATGGACGCGGACGGCCGGGTGGTCGGAATCCAGATGCTTTCCAACAACGAGACGGTCGGATTCAGAGAGCGGGTATCCGATCCCGAATACCTGGCCCTCTTCCACGGGGTAGACAGCCTGCCCGGCATTTTGGGGGTTGACAGTATAAGCGGGGTTACCCGCACGTCGGATGCGCTCAAAAACGCACTGGCCCGCGCGCTGCAAGCTTATGAGCTGGTGCGGGGCTAGGGCTTGCTTAAAAAATCATTGCCACGCTATTGCGGAAAATTTCCGCCACACTGACACGACAAGCATTTTTCAAACAAACCCTAGAAGGGGGATGATGGCAAATGAAGAAAATTAAAGGTTTACACGCGCCCCACTGTAAAAACACAGCCGAGATGGTTCCGGTCGCGATTCCCACACCAGCCGTTGTGACGCTGCCCATGAAAATGCACGCGGGCAAACCGGCCATACCGGTGGTTAAGGTTGGTGACCAAGTCAAAGTCGGCCAGCTGGTCGGCGAGGCAGACGGCCGAATTTCGGCGCCCGTTCACTCCAGCGTTTCGGGCACAGTCAAAAGCATAGACGAAATTGATGGCCTTATCGGTGAAAAAAGAAAGTCAATCGTGATCGCTTCAGACGGTGAACAGGCTGTCTATGAAGGCCTCACGCCGCCAATTGTTACCAATTTGGAAGAGTTCCTGGACGCTGTACACGCGAGCGGCGTGGTTGGGCTCGGCGGCGCGGGCTACCCGACCGCGCACAAGCTGACTGTAAAAGAGAGCGTTCAGCTCGACTACATCATCATCAACGGGGCCGAGTGTGAACCGTATATCACATCCGACACCCGGGCAATGGTGGACGACGCCGACAATGTTTTCGAAGGCGCGTTGTTGCTGAAAGAATATTTAAAGCCCAAAAAGATCGTCATCGGCATTGAAAACAACAAGCCGGAAGCCATCAAAGAGATGCGGGAGCGGATGGCCACCGTAGACGGGATGGAAGTTTGCGAGCTTCCCGCGCGCTACCCGCAGGGTGAGCGGAAAGTCCTGGTCTACAATGTCACCGGGCGGATTGTGCCCGAGGGCGGCCGTCTGACCGATGTGGGCTGTATCGTAATCAACTGTACGACGGTTGCCGTTTTCGCGCACTATATAAAGACCGGGATGCCGCTGGTCTCCCGGGTTGTCACGGTGGATGGCTCAGCCGTCAACACCCCCAAGAACGTGATCGCGCCCCTCGGAACCCCAATCGGTGAGCTGTTTGATTTTTGCGGCGGGCTAAAGGACGACGTCAAAAAAATTATCATGGGCGGCCCGATGATGGGTGCGGCCGTGCCGAACACCGACCTGCCGGTGCTCAAAATCACCAACGCGATACTGGCCATCTCAGAAAAAGATGTCGAGGCGTCCAAGCCAACCGCCTGTATCAAATGCGGGAGGTGCACGGCCAAATGCCCGATGCGGCTGATGCCCAGCCACATTGAGGATGCGTTTGAGCTGAAGAACATCGATCTGCTCAAAAAGTACAAGGTCAACATGTGTGCCGAGTGCAGCTGCTGTGCTTTTCTATGTCCGGCCAGAAGGCCGCTGTCCCAGGTTATGGTGTTGTCAAAAAAGATGTTGTGGGAGGCTAAGTAGACATGAATCCAGTGACCGTTTCTTATGCGCCCCACATACACAACCACGCAAGTACCAGCCACATTATGCGGGATGTGCTCATCGCGCTCAGCCCGGCCCTGGCCGGCTCTGTCCTGATCTTTGGTATGCGCGCGGCCGTGGTTATCTTTATGTGTGTGGCCAGCGCGGTTGTCTTCGAGTGGGGCTACCAGAAGATCATGAAAAAGCAGGAGACCATCTCCGATCTTTCCGCTTGTGTGACCGGTCTTCTGCTGGCTTTTAACCTGCCGGTGGATATCCCGCTCTGGCAGGCGGTCTTCGGCAGCGGCGTAGCCATCATCCTGGTCAAACAATTCTTCGGCGGCATTGGCAAGAACTTCGCCAACCCCGCCCTGACTGCCCGTGTGGTCATGCTCATCTCTTTCCCGACCGCTATGAGCACCTGGGCCGAAGTTCCGAACGCGGTATCCAGCGCCACCCCGCTTGAGCTTGTACAGACCGGCGCTTTGCAGTATATGCCATCTAACCTCGACCTCTTTTTGGGTCTGCACGGCGGGAGCTTGGGCGAGACCAGCGAGCTTGCCCTGATAATCGGCGGGGTCTACCTGATCGCCCGCAGGGTCATCACCTGGCATATACCGGTGTCGTTTATCGGGACAGTTTATATCCTGACCGCCATACTGGGTGAGCAGCCGACTGTACAGCTTTTAGCGGGCGGGTTGTTCATCGGCGCAATCTTTATGGCCACCGACTATCCGACCTCCCCGCAGACAAACAGCGGCCGCCTCATTTTCGGCCTTGGATGCGGCCTGCTTACGGTAATCATACGGGTCTGGGGCAACTACCCGGAGGGCGTGTCGTTCGCCATCCTGTTTATGAACTGTATCGTGCCCTTTATCAACAAGCTAACCATGCATCACGCGTTGGGAGGTAAAAAGGCATGAGCCGTTACGCAATCCTAATCAAAGGGATCGCCAAAGAGAACCCGGTCTTTGTTTTGGCGCTGGGGCTTTGTCCGGCGCTGGCAGTCTCCAGCCTTGTGTCAAACGCGCTGGGGATGGGTCTTGCGACCACCCTTGTTTTGATCGGTACCAACACGGTCATCTCGATTTTGCGCAATGTCATCCCCGACAAAGTGCGTATCCCCTGTTACATTGTACTGATTGCCGGGCTGGTCAGCATTGTACAGATGCTTGTGCAAGCGTTTGTTTATCCCCTTTATCTTGCGCTGGGCATCTTTTTGCCGCTGATCACCGTTAACTGCATCGTCTTTGCCCGGGCGGAACTGTTCGCCAAAAAGAACAAGCCGTTTGACTCAATCATCGACGCGATCGGCACCGGACTCGGATTTACCGCCGCGCTGGTGGCCATCGCCACTGTGCGCGAAGTGCTGGGCCACGGCTCCTGGTTTGGGATTCCGATCCCCGGGCTGGCTGAGAACAGCATCAGCTTATTTTCAATGGCGCCCGGCGGGTTCATCGCTTTCGGCCTGATTATCGCCGTTATCAGCAAAATTTCAAAAGGGCGGGCGGCCAAGCTCAAAGAGTCCGGCTGTGCGAGCTGTCCCTCCTGTGCCGCTTGTGGGAAAGGGGGCGCTGAATAATGGATTTTAGCTCCTTGATCATCATTATGATGAGCGCGGTTTTGGTCAACAATTTTGTGCTCATTCAGTTCCTGGGTATCTGCCCGTTCCTGGGCGTTTCGAAAAAGCTGGACAGCGCAATCGGGATGGGACTTGCGGTCTTGTTTGTCATGATGATCGCGTCAGCCGCAACCTGGCCGATCTACGCACTTTTGCTGGCGCCGAATGGCTTGGGCTACTTACAGACCATTGTGTTTATCGTGATTATTGCCGCGCTCGTGCAGTTGGTTGAAATAACCATGAAGCGGTTTATGCCCGCGCTTTACAAAAACCTGGGGATATTTTTGCCGCTTATGACAACCAACTGTGCCGTATTTGCCGCGACCCTGCTCAATGTCAGCGCGCAGTATAACTACGCCGAAGCGATGACCAACGCTTTTGGCGCGGGGGCCGGGTTCTTGCTGGCCATGGTCATCTTCGCCGGAATCCGCGAACACACCGAGAACGCCGACCCGCCCGCCTGTATCAAGGGTTTGCCGCTCGCGCTCTTTTCGGTGGCCATTCTCGCAATGGCGTTTATGGGATTCGGCGGCGTGGTCGAAAATCTATTCGGATAGGAGGCGGAGTAGCGCATGGACAACATAATTCTGTTTGCGGTTACTTCGGTCACCGTCATCGGGGCGGTTTGCGCCGCGATGCTCTGTATCGCGTCTAAGGCGATGGCGGTCAAAGTCGACGAGCGAATTGCCAAGATCGAAGCCGCATTGCCCGGGTCCAACTGTGGGGCCTGCGGTTTCCCCGGCTGTGGCGGCTACGCCGATGCACTGGTCAATCTTCCCGGCACAAAACCCAACCTCTGCCCGCCTGGGGGGGCTGCTGTCGCCGAGCAGATCGGCGAAATCATGGGGACAAAGGCCGAAGCCCTTGAAAGAACGGTCGCGGTCGTCCGCTGTTTGGGCGACAGGGACGCGCTTCAAAAGAAGATGGACTACACGGGGATCCCCACCTGCTATGCCGCGAAAGAGATGTTCAGCGGCGAGGGTGCGTGTGCTTTCGGTTGCCTGGGTTACGGGGACTGCCTGCTTGCCTGCCCGAACGAGGCCATCCACCTGCACAACGGCCTGGCCCGGGTTATCCCGAGTCTTTGCATCAGCTGTGGGCTTTGCGTAAAAGCATGCCCCAATCACATCATCAGCATGGAAAAAGAATCGATCGCCACCGAAGTTCTCTGCAACAACATCGAGAAGGGCGCGGTTGTCCGCAAAAAGTGTGGCTTTGGCTGTATCGCCTGCCGCAAGTGCGCCAAGGAGTGCCCGGCAGATGCCATCGCGGTTGAGGACAATCTGGCTGTCATCGACCACGATAAGTGCACAGCATGCGGCCACTGCGCTGAAATCTGTATCACACACAGCATCCAGAAGATGGCGCTCAAGCAGTAAGCACAAATTAAATCCCGCCTGTGTCGACACAGGCGGGATTTTAACATTGCGGTTATTTGCGCAGAGTCAGCGTTATTCCGCGCTTTTCAGCCAGTTCTTTGAACAGGTCGGCGGCGATTTTGGCTTTGACCTTGATCGAATCCAACGGGTCGGGCAATTGGGCCATCAGCGCTCTCAAATCCTTTAGTTCGATCAAGTTGACAGCCAGGCAGAAAAAGCTTTTGCGCCGCCCGTCGTTGTAGTCGCGCAGGAGCGTTTCAAGTATCCGCACTTTCTCGTCCAGCTCAGCTTTGTAGGCGGGCATACCGATCGTCTTTGCCTTATCCAGATCTTTGAACTGGTTGAGGTGGGTGATGAATGAATCGGAGCCATCGACCCCGTCGTATTTGGGGCATGGATACTCATCGCATTCAAAACAGTAATCAACCCCTTTGCGCTGGGCGCAGGAGAGAACCCCACAAGGCGGATGGACATCCGAGAACCCTTCGCCGGCGCAGCCTGGACAGCGGGAATCGCCATCGGTGTGGTAGCGCGGGCAAAGCCCGCAGTTCAGCCCGCAAGCCGAAAACAATGGGTACTCCCGAAGCTGATAATTCATTTAAGCCTCTTCTCTCGTCGCGTTTGCGCGCAGACGGGCGCTTGCCACGTCGGGGTTTACGGTGATCGACACGGTTTCTTCCAAAAACGCGTCCCGCTCGACCAGTCTGGCCATGACCACAAACCGGTAATCGTTGGGATAAGAGAGCGGGATGCGCTCACCGGTCGGCGAGGCCTCGGGGGGAATCCCGTAAATGCAGGTCGAGAATGTGATGATTGTGTCCTCAATCGTGACTTCGATGTCGTCGTAAATCCAGAGTGAACGAGCCTTGGCGTCTTCAATCAGCGCGGCAAAGGCCTCATCGTCCGGGTCGGGGGTATTGTACGGCACCCATATATTCGAGAAGTGTACCGAAAAAATCTCCCACGCCATATCTTCTTCGAGGGTGGAGAAGAAGACGTGCGGGTTGTTACGCGCCCAATCTTCATCCCACCAGCGCTTGAACTGGGAGAACAGGGTGCTGTCCGGGTCATCGTCCATGCTGTGGCCGTAGATGACTATATTGCGGGAAAGGTTTTCGCGGGTAAAGTCGCCCCACTGTGTGCGGAAGTCGGCGAAGTAAACGCCGTTAAAGTCATATTCCCGCTCAAAGTTGCGGCGCAGGTAAAAGTTGTTTGTGTCGTGGGGATACCAAAGCACAAACCAATCGAGTGAAGGGGCATTGGGTACATACAGCCAGCCGACCGTGTCTTCGTTGCGCTCGTGGTAGTCCCTTGCAATCGCCGCCAGCTCAGGCAGCGGGGTGGGCGGCGGGCCAGGGTCTTCCGGTTCTTCGATGATAACCGGCTGGTCGTCAATCACGGGTTCTTCTGTCTCGCCGCGGGGGGCACATGCACTCAGCGTGATTCCCGCCAAAAGGGCAAGTGCTAAAATGATCGACAACAAAGCAGGCAGGCGCTTGCGCGAAGCGGGTGAGCGGCCACCCATCGGGCTTGGGATTTTTTCTTGTGTGCTCATAATTGTTTTCCACCTTACCGTAAGTATGGTGGCGGCCTGGTAATTTGGCCACCTTTCTTCTACTATACATTATATCGCAAAGGGGCGAATTATGCAATAAACCGACGGTAAATTTGAACACAGATTCTTATTCGGGTGGCTGTGGCTGCTCGTGCCTGACGATTCCTGTCTTTCGCCACTTGCCCAGCCGGTAAGCGATCAGCGCGAGTATGGTGTTGGCCGTCCATCCGGCCAGCAGGGAATAGGCAAGGGCGACCGGGGTTCCGAGCCAGTGTACGAACAGATAAGCCGAAGGTACGCGGACGCCGGCTGTGATGATGATGGATGCCCAAAGCGGGGTGATCGCATCACCCGCCCCGCGGATTGCCCCCCAGCCGACCGCGCCCACCGAAAAGATGACGTAGCCGGCCGCCAGAATGGCCAGGAACTGGGCGGTCATGGCCAACACTTCTTCGGTTTGGGTAAACCATCCTGCGATCTGGCCGCCGAAAGTCAGCAGCAGGGCAACGATCACAACCGCGGTTGAGAGCGCCATCAGCGAACACTGTTTAAAGCCCTGCGCAATCCGTTCCAGCTTGCCCGCGCCCATATTCTGCCCGGCGTAGACAGACATCGAGTTGCTAAACGAAAAGTTGGGCATCATCACAAAACTATCTACCCGCATAACAATGACGTATGTAGCCAAAAAGGTTGGCCCAAAGCTGTTGGCCAGCGGCTGCACCGCCATCATGGCGATCGCGAAGATGGCCTGGGACACACCGGTAGGCACGCCAAGCTTTAACATCTGTACCAGGTATTTTTTTTGTGGGCGAAGGTAGCGCAGGCCCATGTCGAAAACATCCCGCATCTGCATTAGCCGGCGCAGACACAAAACACTGGTGAACGCTTGTGAGATCACCGTTCCAACGGCCGCGCCTGCCACTCCCCAGCCCAAAAGCCCGATGAACAGGAAGTTGAGCGCAATGTTGAGCAGTGAGGCGAGTGCTAAGTAAAGCAGGGGTGAAAACGCGTCCCCCATCCCGCGCAGGGCCCCGGAGAAGATGTTGAAATAGCCCATCCCCAGTACACCCCAAAGCAGGATGTTCATGTAGAGGGTCGCGTCGTTCAAAATCTCAGGCGGTGTGCCCAAAAAAATAAGCATTGGGCGGGTAAAGATCGGCCCGATAATCATCAGCGCAAGACCGAGCATGGCGGTCAACGTGATACATGTGCCACAGGTGTACGAGAGCTCCTCTCTCTGTTTGGCCCCAAAGTACTGCGAAACCATCACCCCGGCGCCCATGGCCACCCCGGTCATCAAGAGCATGATGAGAAAAAAGAGGGGAATGGTCGTGCCCACAGCGGCCAGCGCGTAGTCGCCCACAAAGTTGCCGAGCATGATCGCGTCCACTGTGCTGTAAAGCTGCTGAAAAACATTGCCCACCAACAAGGGCAATGTAAATAACAGCAAAGTCTTCCACGGCGGACCCTGGGTCATATCAATGGAGGAAAGCAACTGTTTAAACCGTAACATCGCGCACCTGAATTCTTTGTTTGTTAATTGCACAATTACATTATACACCGAAAGCGCGCGAAAACAAAGGGGAAGATGCACCCAAGCGCGATAGAACTTGACATCACAAATACCGCGCTATATAATGTGTCTATAGTTGAAGGGTATGAAAAACAGCAAGGGAATTGCGAGGGTTTTTTTCGCCGAGCAAGGCCGACGACGCAGGCGGGCTGACGCCCGTCAAGGAGGAGAACGCGGCTCGGCGGAAAAAAGACCGCAATGACCTGTTGTTTTTCATGTCCTTTAACTATATTACACATGAAAGGCCGCCGGATGCCCCTTTTCGGCAAATCATTCATACAGGTGCGCAGACCGCACACCCACCCTATACCAGAGAGAAGGAAACAAAATGAACCGGTTTGCCGAGCGGGTTATCCATCTGCTGGATGCGCAAAAAGCGTTTGTAATTGCCAAGATTCTCGACAGTCACGGCTCGTCCCCGCGCAGTGACGGGTGGATGCTCATCAGCCCGGACGGGGATACAGCCGGCAGCATCGGCGGAGGTGCGCTTGAGGGCAAAGTTTTGGAGCTGGCGGGTGAAGTTTTGGCCGCCCGGAAAAGCATGGTCAAAGAGTTTAAGCTCAACAGCGAAGATCAGGACGGGCTGAACATGATCTGCGGCGGGGATGTAAAAATTCAGATCGACTATGTAGACGGCGCGGACGAAGCGCAGGCCGGCCGCTATAAAGCGGCCCTGCGCGAGATGGAAGAAAAAAAAGTGATCTATATAATCGGGGCAGGCCACGTTGGGCTGGCGGTCGCCGGTCAGCTTGACCTGATCGAAATCCCGGTTGTGGTGATGGATGACCGCGGCGAGTTCGCGAACAAGCAGAGGTTTCCAAAAGCCAAGGAGGTCAAGGTGCTGCCCGGCTTTGCGGATATTTTCGCGGGATATGACATGGACAAAGACAGCTATGTCGTGATTGTTACCCGGGGGCACAAGTGGGACCTCGAAGTGCTCTGGCAAGCGCTGCAAACAAAGGCCGGATATATCGGGATGATCGGCAGCCGCAGAAAGATATCAATGAGTTACCAACTGCTGAGAGAGCGGGGCGCGACCGGCGAGATGCTGGCGCGGGTAAATGCGCCGATCGGGCTGGACATCCCCTGTGAGACGCCGGAGGAAATCGCGGTCAGCATAGCCGGCAAAATCTTGTGTGCAAAGTACGGGAAAAACAGCCGCTAGATTGAGACAGATAACACATCCGGGAGGATATTTGCTTGAAGCTCTTAAAGACACAGGACGCCGTCGGCCAGGTACTCTGCCACGACATAACACAGATCATCAAAGGTGTGCGCAAAGACCCGCTTTTCCGCAAAGGCCATGTGATTGCCGAAAGCGATATCCCCCTGCTGCTCAGCGTGGGCAAAGATCACATCTACATCTGGGAAGACAACGAAAACATGCTGCACGAGAACGACGCGGCACAGATTTTGCGCGAAATCTGTCAGGGCGAGCATATGCAGGCCACCCAGCCCAAAGAGGGAAAGATTGACCTGATCGCCGACATGGACGGCCTGCTGGTTGGGGATGAAGCGAAACTGCGCGCCGTCAACGGCCTGGGTGAAATGATGATCGCTACCCGTGCGCTCGGCTCACCGGTCAAGGCCGGGGACAAGCTGTGTGGTACGCGGATCATCCCGCTCGTCATCGAAAAATGGAAGATGGAAAAAGCAAAAGAGGCGGCGGGCGAGCGACCGCTGCTCGGGCTTTTGCCGATCAAAAAAAAGAAGTGCGGGCTGATCACTACCGGAAACGAAGTCTTTCACGGCCGGATTAAAGACACATTTACCCCGGTTTTTGAGGAGAAAATCGCTGAGTACGGATCCGAGATGGTCGCCCACGAGATCATTGACGACGACCATGAAAAGATCACCGCCGCCATCCGGCGGATGCTGGCTGACGGGGCAGAGCTGATTGCCTGTACCGGCGGGATGAGCGTTGACCCGGATGATAAAACCCCGCTTGCCATCAAAAACGCCGCCGACACGATCGTAAGCTACGGGGCACCCACATTGCCGGGTGCCATGTTTATGCTGGCTTACACAGCGGATGGCCGGCCGATCTGTGGCCTGCCCGGTTGTGTTATGTACGCCAGACGAACCATTTTTGACCTCGTTTTGCCCCGCCTGCTGGCCGATCTGCCGGTCACATTCGCTTGGCTTTCCGGCCTCGGGAACGGCGGTTTATGCCTTGATTGCTCCGACTGTCACTTCCCCAACTGCACATTCGGGAAAGGGTAAGCGACAGGCGCCGGCCGGCCAAATATCTCGCCGCAAAACCGCCGGGTACGCTTGCTTTTTCTTTTGGCATCTGTTATAATGCTACTGTTGTCAGTGAGCCATGCGGGTATGGTTTAGTGGTAGAACGTTAGCTTCCCAAGCTGAAAGTGAGGGTTCGATTCCCTTTACCCGCTCCAGTCCGAACGACCCTTGAATGTTCATAACGATAATGTATCGTTATGAACATTCGCACCAAATGTTTTATATGCCGTCACTAGAAGCCTATACCCCAGCATTGCTAAGAAATACTCGACTAAACCGACGTGTGTGGAGCGTAACATACGTCATGCTATCGAGGCAGCTTGGAACCGTGGTGATACAGAGGTGATTCGCTCTTACTTTAATAACTGTAGAAGAATGCGAAAAATAAAGGATTCCTATCAGCTTTAGCCGATAGGATTCGATTACAATATAAAGGTCAAAAATCTGCAGGGTAGAATACACGCCAAAACGATTTATAGATGTTTCTTCTCTTTTAATGCTGTTAGGCCTTATATGGCTTTACTATCACATAAAGAAGCGTAACGCTGGTGGTTGCCATCCCCAGCATAGCCCAAACCAAATAGTGTCGTGTACCCGGCAGCAAAAACCACAGCGCTAAAACCAGCGCCGCCTGTAATGACGCAATTGCTCGGCTCAATTTCTTGTTGCGCTGTTTCTGATGTTCTTTCAAAGGTTTGTTCGGATGATCCACTGGCGCACATGTGAGTGTGACGACAAGCGAAAACAACAGCAAACCCAATGTCCACTCCAAATGGTGTGGCGACCAGAGCAAAGCAGCCAACAGCGCGGCGCTATATCCTGTCATAGAGAGTAAATAGCACTTGAGATATGTATCCGCGTGAAAGCCGCCGGCATAGGAGCGCAAAGGCAACATAGCAAACACAAAGACAAGCGTACCCAATACTTCTCCCGTTAGAAATGCAATCAAAAAGATTGTTGCAAAGCTGCCTAAATGAGACAACAACAATGCCCAGCCGTAGACGTAAACTTCCTCGTCTTCGGCTGGGATGATTTTGTTTTTGATCAGGTTGGCGGTCAGTTTAGAGGCGATTCGCTCTAACATAAGACCGCCTCTGTTTTCGGCTGTGCGATTAGTTCGCGTATTGGCAATTGCACTTTGGTGGTAATGTAGTAGTCCTCACAGATCGTTTCAAGTGTGCCGTGAAAGCGCTCTACTATTCCAGTTGCAATACACAGGGCAATGCTATGGTGCTCAAGCAGTGTTTTGAGTTCGGTCAATCTATCGGCCGGGTATTCTGCGATGATCTCACAGAACTCATTCTCAACTTCGATTGACAGCTCAATGATTTTTTCACTATCCATGTTCCCAACTGCGTCTACTGTATCGATGGCATTGTCTAAGACGTGTGTCAACACGCCGCCAATAATGCTGGAATTGAAGTCATGCGTTTCAGGCAGGTTGAACTTCACTTGGAGCTTTATCCCTTTTTCCCTTACTATGTTGTCCCTGCTGGACAGGACAACATCCAGAATTTCATCGCCGGTGCAGTATGCCAAGTTGAAGCTTTGCCTTAATTGCGTGATTTGCAATAGCACCATTTGATGGGCTGATATCTGCATATCCCGATCCATCAGGGCGTATTCATCTTTGAGCATCTTCCACAGGTTTGCCATGATCTCGTCAACGGCTTCTTGATAGCTTTTGAACTTTTGGTGGGTAGCCATGAGTTGTTGGTAGTTCTTGATTTTTAGCTCTTGTTTTTGGGTTTGTAGTTCGTGGTCTTTGATCATTTCGCTTTTTTGATTAATGATTATGACCAGCCAAATTACTGCTAGGTTGAAAACTAAAAGAATTAGTGAAATTAGAAGCGGGGTTGTTGGGTTCGTGACCCTGCCCTCAAGCATATCTGCGTGCAACCAAATCATGCCGGCTGCACTCAAGAATGGGAAAATTGCTAGTGGCAACAAAATTACATAGCCGATTTGCTCTAAATGTAGCTTATTACGCAACAACACGAGTAACACAAATATTTGAACAACTCGTGAAATTACCGCGCCTTGTACGCGATATGTGCCAAGCAAAGAAAAATCAGCTACTGACACTTCCGGGTGAATGGCAAGCAAAATAGCGGTTGCGAATAACTCGAAACACATCATTAGCAAGACAGGGAATCCTATCCAGAAAGCTTTAAATAACCACTTTCCGTTTGTTAGCAGCGCTGAATAAGCGGCATATAAACCACCAAACAAAAATAAAGATGATGCGCTGTTATCGTTAAGATAATTGAAAGTAAATCCGATTAGAAAAATGATAAGAAAAGCACAAGGATATGTTGTGCTTTTTTTGTTGGAGTGCTTTAGCCCCAGCTGATAGTTTAGTATCAGTGTAAAGTATGCCACATCAATTGCAAGGATGGCAAATTCAAAAATGCCCCAGGGTAAGCTCATTCGATACTAATCCTTGCGCAGTTTTGCTGGCACTTTGGGTTCATGGAAAATCCACGTACAACGCGCACCTGCGCCTACGACAGCCACTGCCAAAGTCAAAGCAGCCGCGTGTCTCATCATAAAGTTGTATAGTTTTTTCATGGTTAAACTCTCCTTTGTTTTTAACGAGCACTTTTGTCAAGACCCTAATCTGTAAAAATGCCAGAATATTTTACGCCGTCGACTTTTTTGGGGGGGTGCAACATTATTGTATCATTGTCTACAAGTATATCATGCGGTGACTAGCAAATCAAGACAACTTGTGGATAACACCTTGCGAATAGATCAAGTAAGCTTATGCGCCTATGCTCAATGTGTCGTAATTGGTGCATTAAATGCGGTTTCTGAAGGATCGTGAAAATCAAATGTTACAGCCTCTATCGCAAGTCCATTTTCATGAATAAGCAAACCAATTTGATTGCGGATGTGAGATTCGCTCAGCACTGCGCCATGGATCTTTAGTCTATTGTGTTCTTGCTCTATAAGCGGTGTTAAGAACTGAAACATGTTGCCCTCAAGCTCAATTTCTCTAATCTGTGCACTGAGTGTTTCAAATTGCTCGAGAGAAGCTCTGGCCTCCAAGAGTATGACTTCAAAGGGTACAAGCTCCTGCTCTTGAAAATAATCATATGTTGCTTGGATTGCGTTATCAACGGCAACGGAGTTTACGGTCCATACACTTATAAACGCATCATCATTTCTATAACTTGTAAATACTCCACCATAGTCACTTGGGGAAAGCAATCTTTCAAGTTTGAAAGCAAACATGTATGGGAATACCATCGTAGTTTGGTGACTCCAATCAGCGCCTGCTGGGGGCGATACTCCATGCATCATATCGTCCTCAGCGTTGCTTTGATAATCAGCTTCTGAGGAAAGTTGATCTTCCGGAGATAAAACCGTATCTTCTGCATCGCTTTGACAATCCGCTTCGGTCAGAGGTAGGTTATTTTCCAAATGCAAAATAATACCCTCTGTTTCGGGCGATTGTGCTACGCCTTGATATGGTGAGTGATTTGTTGTGCAACTGACCAGAATCGTAATACACATAAACATCACAAACAATTTCTTCATGAGTGTAGCCTCCATCGATGCAATGGTGGGGTGAAAAAGAATTATATTTGACCTAGGTGCGGTTATTGAAAGCATCCTCTTACCCCCATCAAGAGTAAGAGGATGCCTGTTATGACTTAGATGGCCAACCTAAGATTAGTGCCTGCGTTCGCACCAAAAACATGTTCAAGAGGTAAGAAGAAAGATGGCCCATCACCCCAACCGCCAATTATCAATCCTACGACTGTAGTGGTATTGCGAAACAAAACAGGGCCACCGCTATCGCCAGTGATTACGCCAATGTTTGTATGTGTTACGTTATCGAATCGAAGAGAACCCTCTTCGAAGTTAAAGGTTACGGTTATACGTACCGTCTCTATTCTTCCGTTGCGTGTACCGCTGTTAGCCCCATGTGATGTTATCTCTCTTCTGAGATCGGTACTTGCTAAGGGCTGCCATCTCGTGAAAGTTCCGCCATTTCTAAGCGTATTGCCTGGATATAAATGCATATTGTTAGGTGACAACGGTACAAAGTTGATATCCAAATTTGGTCTTAATGTAACACGAGCTGTGCCAATGCTTTGCCCGCTAGTTGCAAAAACTGATTGACCGTTTCTCCAGCCATGACCAACGGTAAGTATACCCCACAACTCACTAGAGGTTCCGTGCATAAACACCGCAGGCACTGTAACTGTTGACCAGTTTTGGGCTGATGTTCTCCGTAACCAGTTCCCAGCACGTATACTAACAGCAGAGGCCCTAGGTTCGATATTCTGGAGTTCGCTACGATGAGCGCTATTTAGCTGGTCAGATGGAGAATTTAATACAATGGCATCGTAAAACTTTAGGCTACTAATCGGAGAAGCTTCAAGCACTGCTGCCTTGTCTGCCTCAGTGGCCCCTTCATTCATGAACACAGCCAGCCCTTCGACTTGAAAACCAACACCCTGTATGTTTAGTGCGACATCGTTTTCCAAGAGATATTCGTAGGCGGCTTCGCGTTCTGCCATAGAATAAACTGTACCTAAGCGTGTCTCTATATCAACAACGATTTGTGGCAAGTTGTTGTTTCTAGCCATTTGAGCCATAGTTACCGCAGCTACAACCTCATCTCTACGCCCAGGAACGGGCGTGATGCGAAAAACATCCCCGTCCCAATAGGATGTAGCGAAAGTTGTTTGGTCTAGCGATTCAACCAGCACAGTTTCCGGGTTAGGCGGTGCCATAGATCCAACCGATGGAGTGATTGCCGCACTCAATGATGCTTCATCGTCTGGTAACTGAGCCTCAATTGCAAACACGTCATTTTGAAGGTCTTCATCCAGATAGTCATTTGCATATACTGCAATAGATGAGATTGACAACATGACAATAACTAATAGAATCGATAACATCTTTTTCATTATATGTCTCTCCTTCGCATTTTGTCACAATTTTTGTTTAAGGTCAACATTGGAATCGCCTCCTATCGTTTAAGACAAAGGCTCTACATCCTCACGATAGTCGAAGTGCGTTCAATCCGCTCAGACCAACGAAAACAACAATCCTAGTGTGATAAGAAACCCCGGTCGTGCCCGTGAATATTCTGCTGGAGTTCAGTGAGAACGCCCTTTTTCATTTCAACCTCTCCCTGCTTATTATTTTCAAGGGTAGAACATCCAGCTCGAAAAATTTTCCAACAGGCAAAATCACCTCCACCTCACAAGCTAAACTTTTCTCAACTGCTGTCCTTTCACTTGTTTAAATTTTAGCGCAAAATTCGGAATAGTACAAGTATTTATGCGCTCAATTGTAACGAAGTGTCGTTTTAATGTAACGTTCGGTATCTTTCTCCCCATTGCCTGACGTAATCGCTGTTTGTGTTTTAAATGTTCCAGGCAACACGCGATGTACCGTCCCGTGGTAAAATGGTTGAAAGATTAGTTCTGAGGAGCGATTAAAACTATGGGACAAATATTACACGGAAGCGCCAGAACGACAGAGGCAACCCGCCGAGCAATACAAAATAGTC
>Ga0123352_10004648_pt1 | contig 20285 bp, 14 predicted proteins | sample TergutLab28metaG_FD_89700 | JGI IMG/M metagenome (GOLD analysis project Ga0123352, IMG submission 89700) | Labiotermes labralis P1 segment gut microbial communities from Petit-Saut dam, French Guiana - Lab288 P1 | ecosystem: Host-associated > Arthropoda: Insects > Digestive system > Gut ...
CTTCACTAGACTCCGCTTCTCTACACTTTTCGATGATTTCCAGCACACTTTACTTCCTTTTAATTCAACTCAATTATCACTTTCCTTACCCTCTTTTTAAAAGTGATTGGTTTGCAGGGGAGAGTGCCTAACACTTCTGCCGGTAACTGGTTCCAGTGTTGGAGGGTCCTATTTACAAAAGAATATTTCCCTATATCTGTCCCTTGCCTCCTACTCCTAATTTTCCTTTCATGATCTGCCCTGCTCAGATAGCGTGGCCGTTCTAATCTGTCACCAATAGGCTTCCATGTGCGTTCCCCAGAGTACGCTTTGAAGAGGGCACATATGCGTGATAACTTTCTATGCGACGCCAGAGTTTCCCGGTTCGGACTGTTCTTAAAATTCCAATGACACCAGCTGGGATCGAACCAGCGACCTTCTGATTTGCAGCACACCACCTTAACCAATGTGCCACCGAGGTCCCCTGAGATGAGAATTTGTCAAAGTAGTGGGCTTTGTGTGTTAGGAAGTTTTGAATGGTGTTATTTGTACGGTAAGCTATTCTTATGTCTGAGTGTTTGAATATATTGGTGATATATGTGGTTTCTTTACCTATATATATGAATGTGGCCCATTTATGCTTGAGAGTTGGAGAATTTTGTTTTCGATTCTGCTTAAGGTTATGAGGTTTTTGTGGATGGATTGGGAAGGAATTATTATAGAGAATATTATGTATGATGTTTTCTTCCTGGTGGTATTCTTCGTTGTGTAACTGGTATGTGTTTAGTTTGTTGTATAGGAATCTAATTGCGGCATATTTTTGTTGTGTTGGGTGGCTGGTTGTGTAAGGGATGATAGTGTCAATGAAGGTGGGTTTTCTGTAGATAGAAGTTTTTATGTTATTTTGAGTTTTGTGGATGGAAATGTCTAAGTAGTTCAACGTGTTGTTTTGTTGTACATTCTGCCCTACTAAGAAAAGTAATCAACCTGAAGATAGCTCATAACTAGAGCCGAAAAATGTCGTTGAGCGAAACAATGTAAGAAATACACCTTAATAAAATCATTAATTGAGTTGTGTTTGACTATATGTTGTTTATATTTATAATAAAATATCTTATTCATATTTTAAACTCTTTGGTAATCACCCTGTTTTTAAAATACAAATTTTTATTTTTATTTTAAACATGGGGTGAAGATCTGCTGACTGCAGATATGATGTGGGGGCAGGTCACTGTTATACTTATGCTGCATATACAGGCCCAAAGTTTTGAAGAACTATACATAAACATTCCCTAAACTTCTGGCAGAAGTGTTCACATAACACAAATTTCTATACAGAAAATGGTTTAAATCTTACATCCATTTGCCATTTTCTCCCACCCTCCTTCTGGTGTAAGCTGTTGTACATGCTCCATTTATACATGCCAACTCTGTGACCATTAGCTAATATTTACATTATCTCTCATGGCAGTAAATTTGTTGTTTCAAGGGGATTCACTTAAGTTTAATTTTTCTGGCCCTGTTTGATCATAGTGACGACTGCTCATGATTCAGTATTGAGCCTTGGAAGATTGACAGTTGTTAGGGGATATCTGAAGTGCTGTAGTGCCACTTTGTCCACAATGAATCCCACATGACTGACACTGGGGTTGAACCAGGGCCTCTGTGGTAAGAAACCGGCAGTGATCTGCCTGTGCTGTTGGATGATGGAGACACCATAATTAAGTAATACCTAATGTTGCAAATATCAAAACCGTAAAATGTGTTTTGAAGTGGCAAGTGATTTTTGTTCTTAGTTCCCATTTTCTCCATTTGTGGTCTTTCCGTTTGGTGTGTTACTTTAGAAGTAGAATGTACATGTATTGGCGATTTTTCTCCAAGTTCAGTGTTTATTCTTCAGTGTCTGTGTTTGTATATATATAAGTATGTATGTATGTATATTTCTCTGTCCTTTAACCCACATTCTGGGAAATTGACTGATGTATGTGAAGTTCACTGAATATTGCGGTTGAGTTGGTAACAATGCTGCTTTGTGTTTGGGTGGAGATTTTGCTGATGCAGGCCTACCATGCTAGTACCGGGATGGTAACTTGCCACAACTGCCTCCTTTCATATCCCCAGTAGCTTATTATTTACTAGTTATCCTCATGTTCATTGCTGTGATGTCCAAAGTCCTGACTGCCATTTGCAAATGTAAGTGTCTACCAGATGTAGCTTGTGTGTGCAGTTAATTCTCTGTTTAACCCTTAGGAGCCAGCATTTAGTGCCCAGTCTACTCTCCGAAAGACCTGGGATTTAAATTGTCACCAGTGACTTTGCATGTTCTTGGCCTGCAACTTAAGTGTACATTTGGTTTTCCCAGTGTCACTCTGTATGTCAACTGTAGTGATTTTTCAGTGCCACAGGCTTAAGAAGTTATCTATGGGACTTGTTGGGGCACCTTTTATAGTAAATAATACAGGAAGTTATGCTGAGGTATCATGGCTGGTCAGTAATGATATTGTGATTACTGATCGCAGCTACATGTGCTGCTGATGTCACTCCTGAAGATTCTGGAAAGGAAGAGGAAGAGTCAGAGGAAGAGGAAGTTTTGCCAGCCAGAAGAGCTACAAAGAGCTCTGGAGGACAGGTAATCAAGAGCCTACCAGTTTCCACATGAACTATAAATTAGTTTAGATAGTCACATTTAGTGTCAAAGGCTGTTTGTACCATATTATTTAGGTGATTACTAACATCTTAGAGGAACCTGCTGCCTTAATCTCCAGAGTACCTTTACCGTGAAGATGGAGGCAGTATTTTTCTCCGAAACGTTGGTGATGATAGCGGTAAAAGTTGTATTGATCGCAGATATGAAGCGTGTAAAGCTTGTTTTGTGCACATTTACTGTTTGACATAGCCACCCTGGGTTATAATAGCCAGGTTCCAGATGCAGTTGTTCAACTGACGACAAATTTATTTTGTTTTGAAATAAGTCAGTGGCGGCTTGTGGAACTTTCTTGTTGTAGGGCAGGGGCAGGATTATTGTACGAATAATCATAAGGGCTTAAGAGAGCATATTCTTCAGCACAGCCATTGAACAACATATGTTTAACGTAGGTAGCAGGTTGAGATTTTCTCACATAAGTTTGTGTTTTGCTTGGTGATGACTGAAAAATAAGAGCATCAGGTGTTGCATAATGTAAGTTCTTAATCTTGAAGTTAATTGCAAAAAATTGATACCCTGTCAATACTTCACACCATTTGCATATGTATTTATCTCAAAATTGCAACTACTTTAATTTAAACATTCCCAAGTATGGCTTTGAATGTAGCTAGATGAGAATGGTCATCAAAATGCCAGCATTTAAAATGTTAGAAAGGGTAAACAGATGTTTGAAGTCCTCCTTGGAACACTGTGGGCTCCATTCCCTGCAGGCTGGCTGTCTTTCCCACCTGCAGCCAGCTCGCGGTCCGCGGCGAAGTCCGTCATATTTGAATTTCAAATTATTTCATTCGTATTGTTTTTAAAAATGTGTATATTCGTACAAAAACTTATATTCGTATATTAAGTTTAATTTTTCTCAAAATTTCTGGGAGGGCTGCAGCCCTGGAGCCGTTATGGATGACCCACACCTGGAATAATTTGGCATAAAGGTTACATGCCAAAAGCTTCAATCAGTTGGAACTTGAGCCTGTACCACGTCAGTAGTGAATGCGTTTGTAATTGTATTTTTGTGTCTGGTATCTGCTTTAATTGAAATGTATCATCAAGATTTTATGTGTTATGTAGGCTTATGGAAAAGCTGGCATCACCAATAAGGATGACCTCAAAATCTCTGAACATTTGGACGTTGCTGATGCAGAGCTGGATGAGGTAAGAGCATGTATTCTAAGTGCTAGAAGGGAGAGAGAAATGTTCTGAATGCAAAATGAGAAGTAAAAATACTTGAGGGTAACATTGTTCTGGGATGTGCACTGTGTAGGCTGGTATTGATACATACCAGTGCTTTAGAGGAACCTTCTGCTTTCATCATCAGGAGAGATTTTTCTTGCTCTGAAATTTTAAGTGAACCAAGTTATTGCCATGAGAACTTCCAGTCACACTTGACAAGATGCTTCTTATCAAGAATGTCCTCTTCTGGTATGTGACACTGTGCAGTTTGGTAGAAGTTTAATATTATTTTTGAGAAATCTGCTGCCTTCATTTTCATTGCAGAATATTCTGCAATGCTGGTAAATTTGTACCAACTAGAAGGCTGAAATCTCCTGTGATGTGGTGCTGTGTCATTGGGTTGGGTAGTGCCCGATGCTTCCAGAGATGATGAGAGTGCCACGTTCCTTCAAAATGTGTGTCACTATTCATCCGTCAATGCAATGTAATGTCCCACTTGAATCTCCTGCAGTACAGCTGTAAGAACCTTTGTGTTTACCACTACCTGGCATCACATCTCAGAAGACAGTACTTTTCATTGGTACTGGTGTAAAAAACTTAACAATCATACAAATTTAATTTTTAGAGTAACAGGGACTAAGGGGGCTCTTGCAGCAGTAATGCATATGGCTTGTTTGGTTTGAATCTTGGCTGGTGTTTCCTTCAGTCTCTCCAGACACCAGAACTTACCTTGCAGTAAGCCATGGCTGTTTTCTCATTGTTTATTGCCAACCATTTATTTGACATTTTACAGTCTGAGTTACTGACATTGTTTTCGGATAAACTAAAAATGAATTAAATGGTAAAGCAAAATGGTGACAAAATCCTCCCTCTGGATCCTGTCCTGAGCCACATGAATCGGTCCACGTCTGTACATTGTATTTCTTCAACAACAAGTTAAATATCCTCCCACCTGCACCAAGGTTTCCCAAATGATCCCTTCCAAAAATTGTGTATGTATTTCTTTGTCTGTGCCTTGTGTGTTAGATTTCCTTCCCATCTCATCCTCACTGAATTAGTCACCCAAATATTTAATGGTGTACAAATTCCAGGAATGGTGCACTTGGTATACACAACACTGAAAATATTAAAAAATGTATTTATTTTAGTACTTCATTAGCTAGTTTCATTTTCTGTATTTCTTTTGCTAGGACCTTGGCATATAACCTCCATTTCCTTTTATTTTGCCTCTCCCATTCTCTGTTGCTTGTCCCCTAATGTGGTTTTTTTTGTTTGTAACACAGGAATGCTTTCAGTTTTGTAATGCAGTGTGACTTGTTGTGTGGCAAAGTCTTTTAACAGTTAAATTATTTTTCAATATATATTTTAATAGCAGACATCTAATGCTGTTATGCCATGACATGTAATTGCTGGCAGCAGATATGACTAGTTCTGTGTTCATTCTTCAGTGTTGAGGCATGGCTCATGGTGACGAGCTGTTTCAACTGTAGTTGCTTCATGGTTGTCATGCACACGGAAGGAACTGGTTTCAAGATGCAAGTTTCTCGCAGTTGAAGTGTCACATTGCATGAAATAAATTGAAACCAGTTTCTTGAGTGTGTGTGCTGCCATGTTGTTTTAAAATTATGGTGTTGTGTGCTGGGTGGTTCACATGGTAACCACAGTGTGTGTTTGTGTGTTTTGGTTTTTTTTTTTTTTTAGATGTTAGTTGCACCTGTTCATAGTTTCAAGGAAGTACCAAGAAATTAAATCTACTGTGTTGTGTGTATTTCAGTATGGTTTATCTTGTTGCTGTCTACTTAATTCTACTTTCAGATGCATTTTAATTTTTGGCATACTAGTAGAATCAAGTTCAATAGGCTGCTTGATTTGTTTGTTTGTAATTTATGTTAGTAGAATTGAAAGTACCTGTTAATTCTGCTATTTTCCAGACTCCAAGTGAGGAATTCCTGTTCTTGTCAGTAATTTGATACAGACTTCCTAAAGTTTTAGGCTCATCACAAATTCACTGTTTTGTATTCAGTATGGCAGCACCTGACATTATATTCTTCCTGTTGAGAATTCTCTGTTCTTTTGCACCCACACTTACCATCTGAAAACTGGACAGAGAGTTTTGCAATAGTTAGAAGTGGTGTGCCTTCTGTAGTGATGACTGGTGAAGCATTGACATGTTGGTACTTGTGCTAAAGATACTTAATGACATTAAATGACTATAGAGAATGACTGGAAACTTGGGGTAATGGAACTTTTATTTCATTATGTACTTGTAACATGTAATATTCTATATTTTAGTTATGTTGGATTGTTTGGTACAAGAAAAAAATAATAATTTATATAGTAATGCCTGATGTCTTTGGGTATGTTTAATTCATGTCATAGTTATTTAACGTTAAGGTCAGAAATGTACAAATAATTTATATTTAGGAGTTTTTTTTTTTTTATTAGTGCAGTCAGTGTTTCTGTGTGAATTTTAAGATATCTGTACTTTGCTGAAAATCCATTAGACTTGTTCTTACAACTTTGACACAATTTTACAAGGGGCTTTCATTAGTTTGGGCATCTAAGACAGGAAAATTTAAGCTTTGCCTTTTTGAATATGTTGTATAAATTGGGATGTTTTTCCTGTTGTGATTGAAATCCCCTGGCTGTGGCTTTGAAGTTGGCCATAAATATCTTCAACAAATGTTTTATTACGTAAGTTTGACAAAGTATGTTTTGGATGTTACGGGATCAGTACCACTTTTTTTTTCTTTTCTTTTCTCTCTCTCTCTCTCTCTCTCTCTCTCTCTCTCTCTCTCCTTTTTTTTTTCCCCTCCATATTCAGTTCCGTTATGGTCATGATAGGTGCCTGCCGTCTTCATTAAAACTATAGGTTAAAATTCTAAAATTCTGCATATCCAGTGTGTTGTAAATTGCCCCTTTTTTATACATTACAGTTGTCATGTACCCTTCGGTACTTTTGGTCCTGTGTTATCTTTTTTTTTATTTTATTTTATTTATTTCAGTGTCTTATCCAGGTATGATAATATACGAATTTGGAAGTTCAGTGCATGTTTTAATGGGGATTGAGACTTGCACAACTGCAACTAATATCACTGATTATGGATTACAAACGCATTAATTGCAGTGATACTGTCAGTGACACGCAATACGATTGAAAAGTGCATGTCCAGTATAGCGTAATAAAATGCTGGTTGTAAGTATTTACTGCAGTGAGTAGAACTGCACCGTGTGAAAGGATTAAAGTTGGTCTGATGTTGTTGGTTTGTGGTCTTGTGTTTTTAACATCTGAGTTTGTGTGTGCACACTAACAAATGTGTTTCCCTTGTAAAATGTTCACTCTTCCCAGCCACTCAGCTCATGATCTGTTATCAATCATATCCTTGCTTGTGACACCTAAACGATCCTGAATGAGTAGAAGCCTGAGGAAGCTCTGCGTGCATTCCTGGCCATCCTGGTGACAAACCCTACGTCGCCGCGAGCTCGTTATGGGAAGGCACGGGCACTGGACCAGTTGGCAGAGAAGAAGCATAGCAATTCACTGCTGCAGGAGGCAATAGATGCTTACGAGAACATACTTTCACTGGGGACATCAGTACCAGATAAACTGTTTGTCGAAGCTGCAGAGAGGTGCATCAACAGGATGCGGTTTAAGGGTGAGGAAAAGAGAATTCTGTTTAACACATTCATTGAAGGCCAGTAGTTCAGGGATTTGAACCTTGGCAGGGACAAGAGATTTTTCTGTCCTCTAAATCATCCAGACAAGCTCTCAGGACTGGCCAGTTCCCTAGTGAGTGGGTACCTGGGTTCTGTCCTAGGGTAAACTGGCCAATGTGTGTGTGAAATTGACCACTTTCCATCACCTAGAGCTGACATTAAGTATAAGTGGAGTTGTACTTCTTCTCCAGTTATGTGCCTTGTATTGGTATGGACTGAGACACAGCTACTTCCCACCCTCCCAACTTATGCAGTAGTTGTGTCTCAGGACGACTCTGCTTGGCTTCACTGATTTTTAATTTTTGTTGGAAGTCACCTAACTCAAATATAATTAATTTTTTGCCATTTACAAATCCCAGTTTTTTTTCTTTTAGGCAAATAATATCTTCTGTAATTTTTAAGTAAATAACTTAAAATCAAGTTGTGTTTAACCTTTTAAAGATGAAGCACAGACCACTTTATTTAAAGACCCAGTTCGTACTGCGCAGTAAACACTTTTCATCTCGGTTATAAAAACCAATCAGTTTATGTTGTAAGTGGCACAAGTCGCTGTTTGTTCTCAGATAAATACAAGACACGTAAATACAGTGTGGGCAGATTGTATAATTCTTAATTATTATACCTATTGGTGCATCATGTAACCAGTAGACTTTAAAAGGTTAATGTGGAATTTTTCATAAGCTAGCAGATACCTGTATGTGAGATGTGTATATGTATTTTGCCTATTGAGCTTGTTCTGTGTGTTACATATCACTTTCATTGTGATAGTGAATTGGTCATATTAGCCTGTTATGGTGTGGACAATTGTGTTTGGAATTTATTCTGCCATCTTTATACTGTCTTTTTGTCTCCTGCTTTTTGGTATGTAATGTAGCGTACCTTCTGTTTTACACGGCAGAATTTTGAGCATGACCGGAGGGAGGTGGGGTTTGAATGAAAGAGGGTGGTACAAAATGTGAAACAGGGACATGATGTAAGATCTGAAAATGAAGTAGAACATTCTTAAAGAAAACTTGGGGAATTTGAGTTTGGAGAGCACTATTGACATGTAAAGGTAAAGTGATCCCGTTACTTGCCTGGTGTGGCCCAGAGGGTGGGTAGAGGTATAGCTCTACTCTTCCATGATCGCAGCACTAGAAGGGAATATTGACATATGGTATACAGTATATAAATGACAGTGGGAGAATTAAAATTGGGGGCACCCAGTTATTGTTGGGGTCAAGACTGAATAGAGGAGACTAATGAAATAGGATAATGGAGGATGTGATAACACAAGAATGAAGAAGGCTTTGCATTCAGGTGTCCATCCATGTTGAATATGTGAACAGACAATGATGTGTGTTGCAGGTCAGTATCATACAGCCATACATGTCCACAAGAAGCTAATCCAGCGATTTAGTGATGACCCAGCTCACCCGAACCAATTGGCTGTCACATACCTGATGATTAACAGGTTGGTAAGTCAGCTATAGTAATGATGTTGATGTCAGTACGGCAATTTTTAAATATTTCTGCCAGGATGTGTCTTCAGAGGCAGAGTTTAGCCAGTGAGGGAAAGAGATAGACTGGCTGTGTTTTCACAGTGGCATTACTCAGTTTTTTGGTACGTGGGATGAGTAATCACAGTGGCCACCCATAAGAGAAATCCGGAACTTTAAGAACCTTGCAATCATTTATTGAATTTCCTTTTATTTTACTCGGCAATTTAAAATTTATTCATCACATAAAATCAATTTTTTTTAATTTAAAATATTCATTTTGCCCATCCGTGGACTCTGCTGTCAGGGGCAGCCACCTTACTTGCCTCCTTGTGGCTGTGCCCCTGTGGTTACTGACAGTACCCGGAACCCTGTGATGTCAGTGTACTGTGACAGTCATTTTGGATTCAGCCTCTGACTGAGAAACTCATTTAAGCTTGTGGGGCAGAAGGTTCTTACAAAATAAAGATTTAGGTGTAATGGGATGTGACACTGTGTAGTTTGGTGAAATGTTCCCCAATGTCACGAAGGATGGCAGTTTCTTCATCCTTAAAGATCACGCAATACAAGAACACTTGCCTGATGACCAACATCACATACAACAAGACTTGAACCTTTAGCAACGCTGCTGTGAGAGCCTCAGATCTCTGCTTACAAAACAGGTATTCGTCTACCAAACTGCATTGTGCTGCATCTGAGAAGACCATAATCTTCATGCTGACTGCTATGATAAGTTTGAATCTTACATCTGAAGTGTTTTGTTTATGCCTGGTGATTAATATTAGTAAGAAACTTTTCTTTCCTCTCATAGTGTTTTTATATGTTCCATGTGGCTCTCAGAGAAAATGCCAATTGTTTCCTTAAGCATTAACTGGTTGATCTTTTAGGAGAGAGAGTGCTATCTGTGACAGACTGCAGTTTTACATTTAATTTAGATGAGCGTCTGTCTCTCCAGTGTCCAGCTTGAATATTGAGGTAACTGATCCAAGTTCTGTCAATGTGGGTTTCTAGACTGACAGATGCCAAACATATTTTGGAGGATTCTCTGAGACGATGGCCAGATAATGGGTTTGCCCAGGTTCACTATGGCTTTATCCTCAAGACTGGTGACAACAACAATGAGGCCGCAGTGGATTACTTGACACGGGGTATTGCCACTCGAGACCCAGGCACAATTGATGGACGGTTCTTTTTCCATTTGGGAGATGCTCTCACACGGCTGGGCCGTCACGATGAGGCCGGCAAGGTAACCAGTTTATAGTGATTTAACAGTAAAACGTTAAGGACATTGGGACTATTGATTGTCAGTGTTGATTAATATTAATGGGCATTCATTGCTGATTTGATTTTCAAGAAAATGTATCACACAGTTTGTCATTAACTTCATTACTTTTTTCATTGGCCAAATTGTTTTGATTGGATGATTAGTTCATAGCATTTTTAACCTCGCATGTTGAATGTTAGAATTGCATTCTTCTGGAATGTGATGTGATGTGATGTGATGCGATGCGATGTGGTCTGGTAGGTGGATAGGGTGGAAGAATTTCTGCTGTGAAGATGGAGGTATCAAGTTCCTCTGTAAAACAGGTATGTATCTGCAGAACTGCAGTACCACATATCAGAAGACAAAGCTCTCTGTCATGTAAATGTTTGATTACTACTTACTTTATTACTTTGTATGTATGTTTTCACCCTTTTTATAGGCCATGCAGGGCCTTAGGGTGAGTAGAGATATAGCTCTTCTCTTCTCTGGGTCCTTCGGCAATAGATGGTGGTGGGGGGTCATCCCCACGCCTGGGCTGCCTCTACCCCCGGGAAAGACCTGGTACCTATTGTACAGGGGCTGGATGGGCAGAAAATCTCATCTCCACTGGGATTCAATCCCGGACTGCCCAGCCTGTAGTCAGTCACTATACTGACTGAGCTACCCAGCCCACTTATTACTTTGTTACATAGCTGAATTGTTTTGTGGTTCAGAGCATTTGACAACATGGATGTTTGTTTTTGTGTCTGTGCAGGTTTACGAACTGGGAGTAATGGAGGGTCTGTTCCTGTCAAAGTACCAGCGTTCATTGTACAATGTCGATAGACTCCGAGCACAGCCATGGTGGACACCAGAGGAGACAACATATTCTAAATATTTCAAGTGAGTTTTCATGTTTTCTTTACTAGATTGTCTTCAGGGGGATTTGGGAGCTTGCCACCAACATTTGTCCAGGATTAGGTATTTCTAAATCTGCTCGTACTAGTGGGATGGTGGCTGTATTTTAACTTGTGGGGAACAGAGTTAGTGGTGGAGCCGTAATCCACAAAACAGAATGTTTATTTCATTGTGTAAGCATTTGGCTTACTGTATGAACTCCACTATGCAGTCTGGACATTGATCATTTTGTGAGATCTGATGTTCACATAGCTGTGTTGCTTAAGTTTGAAGTGTTGTGGGATGTTGTACCTTGTCGAATGATAAATACTACTGATTCAAAGGATCATACTGCCCACATCTTCAGGGTCAAGGACTGCTTGGCTCAACATCCAGGTAAACTGGGATCTTCAGTGATCCCAATGTTTTGTAATTGTAGTTAATATTTTGTGCTGCTTTCTCCTTTATGCATTTTTTCTTTTGAAATAAAGTAAGCTTCCTACTTACCAATATACATTGTCGTTGTAATCAGTGATGTTGCATTCAGTAACATTATGCACATTCTAGGAAGCTGCAGGACAATTGGCAGCATATCAGGGAAGAAGGCTTGGCTGTTCTGGCGAACAAGGTGTTTAAAGATGAGGCAGAGAATCTGAGAGATGTTGGGAACTGGCAGCAGTTTGAGCTGTATGCTCGTGGTGAGTTACAGAGCAAAACCGGACTAGGCTGAGCATAAGAGTTACACAGTGTTCATAATGTGAGAGTAGGTGTTTGTGTAATGAAAGATTTGAGGTTCTTACAGCTGTGTTCTTGAAGATTCAAGTTTTCTGGGATGTAATATTGTGACGATGGATGAGTGCTTCTAGAAATTTTGAGTGATTATAGTACCATCATCTTCAGGGTCAGTCTTCTTGGGCTGAGTCACCCTAAGTATACAGATACTACAGTCCTTCTAAAAGTCTGGAACTGCTTGTCCAGTGACAGACCATCACATCACAGAAGACTTGTTTCTTCATGTTACTGCGACTCTGTCATAGCCTGTATTATTCTGAAGGACGACTGACTTCTATGTTGTAAGTCTTGTCAGTCTGTACTTTTATATGACTGATTACAACTGTGTGGATGTACTTCTCAAACTTGTTTGAGCATTTGTTTGTTCCCTTAGGTCGAAAGATTGCCGCAAACTGTGAGAAGGCTCCCTTCACTTGTCAGTTAATAAGCGAGTTCCCTGCGGCTCGTGACTGTCGCCGTGGTCAAGTCAAGTTCAGCGTGATGCATGCTGGAACACATGTCTGGCCACACTGTGGCCCCACAAACTGTCGCTTGCGATCACATCTTGGCCTTATTGTGCCTCAGGGAACATACATACGTGTGGCTGAAGAAACGAGGTAAGGCACAGGACTACAGTTGCTGAGTGCCAGTTGACAAGGTACAGCTGACACAGTCAAGCAGATTGCTGCAGGTTATTTATTAGAAGTGTAATAACCTGAGAGATCTGTGCTGAAGTTATGAAGCAGAAAGTGTTGGAAGTTAATACAGGGCCCTTATTTAATTGGGCAACTATTGTTTGTCAGGTAAAATATGACATGGTGTACCATCTAATACCCTATACACACCACTGGGACCATAATGTTGCTGCACCCACAGTGCTGCATTCTAACTGTGCCAGTGTCACATGTTCAACTTAAGAAACATATATATTTCCCAAAGAAATGTTATGAATGCATTCAGAGTTGCTGGGTGTATGTTTCTGCACCTGATGGACATGATACACTTCAGATATTTCTGCTGCTTTGTTTTCCATTTATAGAAGAATTCAGAGGCTGGTGCATGTGGCATTTGGCTTACCTTACACAGAGTCAATAAAAATGATGTCCAAAATATTTTGAAACCATTTTTCTATTAAAAGATAAGATTATATATTACCCTTAAACGATTTACATTGCGATATATGAATGCATGTAAAAAAAGCCTCTGAGATTCATTATATGTATTAGGCAATGATGAAATTTACTGCAATTTAAAGACATGCTGTATAATCTCGTTGTTTTCCACAAAATGCCATTCATTTAATAACTGTCTTTTTCTTTTGAAATAATGCTCACTTTTTCATAAACTGTGTGCTAAAATTTAAATACTAAGGCAGTCATAAAATGGCTAATTCTTGATTATTCTGGGTTTCCCTTTTTAGAGAAAGTTTCATAAATCAGTAAACATAGGAGGCAGGGCTAGACTTTTCAGGGGAGTGAAAGGGTTAAAAATCCATCATGCTGAAAAGTGGTTAAGGACAACCAGCCTTAACCTTTTGGCGCCGGATTATTTTTTTAATTTTAGCACATTCTGTATATAAAATGTGAATAATACAGGAACCAAATACATTAGAATTATGAAACAGACAACATTTTGAAGAGAAAAAAATGGAGAGTATATATCATGTTTAAAATATTCAGTAACTGTATTTGTTGAATAAATATATAAAATGCAACTTTAGAGGTTAGCGGTGTGGTACGACCACTATAGTTGACATTAGGCATCAAAAGGTTAATTGACTTACTAATTTCATTTGCTTGGAAAGGGTTGTGTTTGCGGTACCATCAGGAATGTCTGAGGTCACAGAGTTTCTGTGTGATTGTGAAAATTGGGGGAATTCTGGTTTATGAATTTTGTGTTGTGTAAATAATTTGTTGTTGTATGTTTAATTGTTGTTGTATGTTTAATTGTTGTTGTATGTTTAATAAAAGGTTTTCTTAAAATCTTTTTAGGACCTGGGAAGAGGGAAAGCTGTTTATATTTGATGACAGTTTTGAGCATGAGGTGTGGCACAACGGGACAACTACCAGACTCGTGCTCATAGTCGATGCTTGGCATCCAGAACTGACAGAAGCTGAGAAGAGGTCAATGCCTGCTATTTGATATGTTAGATGATGTGGGAGCTGAGTTTTTAACATGGAAAGTTATTAAGTCAATTAACAGCACGGTTATCCTTGCAGCTATTTCTCATAGTGTTATGAGTCTTTTTACTGGCTTGTTCTCTTGTTACCAAAACTGTTGTGGAACCTTCCATGGGAAGTTCTGGGATAATCTAACAGTGAATTTTCCTTTACAGTTACAAATTCAAAAACTGTTTCTTTTTGAATTAAGATCTTTGAAAGCTATTTCAGCTGAAAGAAAAAAAAAAGCAATGTATAAGTTTTGAGATTTTTACAGCAGTAAGTGTTAAATTTGCATTCTTCTGGGACATGCCGCAGTGTAACTTCATAGATGGCTACCAGCCTTTCAGAGGAACGTAGCTCCCACCATCTCTTTACCACCTTGAAGGTGGAGGTGGTAGGTTTCTCTGAAACATCGATACCTATTTGCAAAATTGCTTGGTGTCTCAATCAGTGTTCAGAAACACAGAGGATATGTGATAATGTTAATATATTATCACAAATGGTTATGATGGAGAGCAAGCCTTTGATCCTAATTTCTTATGTGTTTTGTACACCATCCAAAATTCTTCCTTTTCTTCCATGTCTGTGATTTTAGGTAGAATGTTTGGGTCTGTAGGTTACTTAAAGTGGGTCATCATGTCACATTTTTGTAAGTTAAGTTATAAATAATTAGCTGTTTACCACAACTGTTTGTTGTTTTCAACAATAAATAGTTGTGCTGTAGATATTTGGGCAGCTGTTTATCAATTGCATAGTGAACTCAAACTGCCATTCATGTATGCAGGGAATGTTTATATACTAATCACAAATTTGTACAGATAAAAGTCCATTTGTAAAAGTGCCTTTTGGTGATATTATTTTGTATGTTATATTAAGCATCTGTGGTCTATTGTGATATGAAATAAATTACATTAAATTATTTATATGAAATCGTTTCCATTCATAATTCCATGAGGCAGAGTTTTGTACAGGGTCAGCATCTTCAGGGTTAGTGAGCCAGAAAGAGGAAGTGTACCATTCAATAACTGCATTGGTATAGCGGTGACCAGATCACTTGCTAGCTGTTGGGGCTGGTAAGATGGGAAGTTCTTTGCATGTATGTGCCACTGTACACTTTCTGTTTTGGAAACATTCTCCTTGATGGAAGGTATGAATGTACGTCCATTAGAGTACATGCTTTGAAAGTGGTATAGTGAATGATTGATAAATCATAAGATTGTTGTAAATATGGGTAAAAATAACTTTATTGAAATCTGACAACATACAGTCACAGGCAGCCGCCAGCGGATGTAGGTCAGCAGTTTTGTGTGGGGAGACACATCGCACAATGTATCGCCAGTGGGCAGCTTTGAGGCTGGCCTATTGTAAGGTCACTGGTGGTGTATATTGTCATGTGACATTCTCAAAGCTGGATGCTGGGCGGAGGTCATGCCGGAAGCATGCTGTCTTTGGGTTCCGAATTTTGGTCGATTAACATTTGCATAGCAATGTGTCAGTTCCGCTCGGTACCTCTTAGTGCGTATTTAGAATTGTGGTGCAGTGTTTTGTAAAAGTGAATATTATGATGGTGCTGTTGTTGATGTTCCAAGGTAGGTGTTGTTAAAGGAACTGACTGTATGACTAAATTAATACTATCCTTTGGAACCTTTTTAAGGAGCCTGAGCATTTCAGGTGCTCATTAGAAATAGATCTGGGAAACTTGTGACCCTTTATTGGCATCAGTACCACAATTGTTATCCTAGAGAGAGGTGGCATACAATCAGTGCACTGTACATTTGTCCAGTATATTATCAGTCTGGAGAGTAATGTTTGGGTGATAAATTGTGTTACTTTGGTACAAGTAGTAGCTAATGTGAATGGTGGAAATAGTATTAGTACAGTGGTTAGTACAGACCCTAGCTTCCTGAGCTGGCAACAGTACAAATTCCTTCCATTCCTGTCCTGGTATCAAGTAGCTACACAGGTGTTGTGTCCAGCATGGACATAGCAACTGGTGGCAGCAAATCTACCGATCTTTTCCCCACCCCCTTTAGGGCCAAGCTACCAAACAGTGATCAGACTCCACTGACCTCTACAGTGATATGACATTGCCTTATTGTTCCATAATAAGCTTGCCATTGACCACCTTATGCTGACTGCAGCAATGTACAGTGGGAGGGACCTCAGCTAAGTAGTTCCGTAGTTACTACTAAGTAATGGGCGGAGGTGGGGAGGGGGGTTGTGGACTGTGGCTTTCTTCAATGGGAAGGAGCTGTGTGGATATGGAGGTGTTGCAGGAGAGGAGTGAAGCCAGATGGTTTTTATCTTTCAGGGCATTTTAAGTTACGGGGGTGTTTTCACTGCAGCAATGGCTTCCTTCATGAGTCAGGGTTGGTCACTGTGAATTACTGTTTGTTGTTTTGGTATGAAACAACATTTGTAGCATTTATAGCCTTCCTAATTTTTGAACTCAATACAAGCTTAATGTTTGTAATTTATTGTGCAGAATGGAATGTGATATACTAGGTCTTGCCATAAGTTCTGTTACAACTTTCATTTTTGCAAGAAAGGGGTGAAACTGGTGTCTGAGTGTATCAAGAGGACATGTTACAAGGAGTTGTGAAACATCTTAACATGACCTTCAGTGGTCAGGAATCGGTCTTCCAGCAGGACTCAGTTCCTGCCCAAAAGGCCAAAACAACTCAGGAGTGGCTGCAGAAGAACCTTCTGGCCTTCATCAGTGCTGAGAATTGGCTTTTGGGGAGTGCAGACCTCAAAACACTGGACAATAAACTGTGGGCTGTTTTGAAGAATGTGGCATGCCGAAAGCGGCACAACAGCCTGGAGACCCTGAGGAGATCCCTTGTGAAGGCAGCAGCAGAGATCCCTCTGGAGATGGAGCATGCGGTGACAGCAGAGTAGCCGGAGCATCTCAAGGCTTGCGTCGAGGCTTAGGGCGGCCATTTTGAGTGACATTGTTATAAATAAAAACCTAAAACTATTGCAAATAAATTATTTGGCACGAAAAGTGGATGTTTTGTATAATTTTCCTTCTAGGTCACATTGTACATGTCACAGAACTTTTGGCAAGACCTAGTAAAGTGACTGATGTAATGGGTTTGACACCCCTTTTGCTGTCTGTCATCATGACCCTGGTGCAAAAAGGCACCCACCTCATCTGTTTTGTCCCCACTGCAGAAAAGTTTTCTTAATGCCAGGGCAGTCAGAGGTTACGAAGTGACATAATGTTACTGGATGACAGTCTCTGTCAAATACAAGCCACACACACATGCAGTGTATTTGATAATGATTGACCAACACAACAGGAAGATTTTGCCCAAATTCGGATGACAGTCTGTTGTGTTAGGCGATTCTCACGTGGCTTGTACTTGCTTTCATGATAGTGGCGGCATTCGTACCTGAGGTGGGGTCATCTGTGAATGTGGGAAGGTTGGTAAGACTATAAGTGGAGAGGTCAGCCACTGCAGCATTCAAATGGGCAGCAGGATGACAGGACTGTGTGTAGTGTGTGCTGTGCAGTGAGAGGTGCATGCAGAATGTGTTGCAGGAGAGGAGTTTCATCGTGCATACAGCATGCCTGTATACTTGTAGATGATTTGCAGTGGGGAGATGAATGCAGAATTTGGTGTGGGAGAGTGGGCATTTGATAGACCAGCATGTAGATGGTAGGATAGTATTAGTGAGGGAAATAATGTGTGGTAATTTGAAATGGAGGTAATTGCGTGGAATGGTGGAGAGTGATAGCAGGACATTGTGTCAGATATTATGCTGCATCGTGGAAAGGAGAAGATTGTGGTGATGTTAAAAACAGTAATTTTTAATTTATTAGAGGGCTTGCTAATAGCTAAAGCCTAGAACAGACACACTTAAGTCAATATAACAATTTAAAATAAAATACAAAGCAGTTCTATTAGGGCCTGGAGTGACCCACAGGGTTCCAGGAAGTTAAGGTTCCCAGATTTCATGATGGCACAGGATGGTGGTAAGGTCAGCCTCACACACCGGCCGCCTTTACCCCCAGGGAATGCTCCTGGTACTCATTCTGTTAGAGGCTGAGTCGACCCCGGTGCCATAGTGCAATCAGAAGGATTTTTTGTCAATAAAAAATTCCAATGACACCATCTGGGATCGAACCAGTGGCCTTCCATAAAATAAAATATAACAAATAATAAAAAGCTGTCACTGTGGTGTGGTGCATCCTCAAGTTGTGGGTGAACTAGATGGCTTGCGGATTTGAGGGGTAGTTGCGGATATATTGAATAAGCAATTACAGACAGCTGATAAGGGGAGTCCTCCAGCTTTGGGGTTGTTCGAGAGGCTAACAATCCATCACCACAAAAAATAAACAAGTTAAGGAATGTTACACAAGTCCGCAGACTTTGATAAAATATATATGAGATATAATTGTATAATGTAAGGTAATGTGTGATGTAATACAGTAGAATATAATATTACTGGCCAGTCATCATTCAGTAGTGTCACTGCAGCCCATTAGTGCTGTAAATACAACAGAGCTGTTGGATGACAGTTGATGGCAAGGAGGATGACACTGAGATTTTTTCCAACCAAATAGTTTTGAAGTGATGAAAACTGCTGATGTGGTATGTTTACTGTTTTGACTGAATTATTTATTACAATTGTAATAATAATGAATTATGCAGTGATAACAGATTATGTGGACAGGATGGTGTTTCTGATTCAAACGAGAACCCTCAGGGCAAATGCAGTCAGTGTTGTGGCGACCAGAAATTGTCGGGCTGACACTGAGTCACCTGAACACTTGTCGTGTTTGACATCCTTCAAGTCATCCCCTTCAATTGACACAGAAAGTGTCTTGTTCCTAGTTGCCACATACCGGACAGCTGCAACAGCAACACATGTTACAGGATGTGGTTACTATATATACCACCTTCTTTAACACTTAGGTTCTCTTAATTTTTACCCACACAGTATGTGAATTTTGTATGATTTTTATAACAAACTTTTTTTCTGTAAACATCAGGATTTGTATTATGTAAAAGTCACGTGCATCATGTGAGGTGGGGAATTATATTTTACATCGTATTTATAATATCCTCGCTTTTCCCAGGAAACTCAATGAGGGAGTTCAATGTTTTTGGTGGTTCTCTAGCAGATGTATTGATACTCGAATTCCATGTAACTATATGCTTCTTCCCACATGCCATTCCAAATATTAAACATCAAAACTGCATCCCAACTGCAGCTGTCCTAACGTTGACAAAATTCCATTATTATGCTGCTATATTAATGCAAGTACTTATTCCCAGCTATATACTCAAAACCTGTCAACTTACCACTGTTTTATTCAGTGCTTCAAACTACCTTAACCAGAAGGACGAGTGGGCTGCGTCTGCGAATTTTCAGAGCTGTAAAATTTTCTGTAAATAATTTGTCTTTCCTGTTTCCCCCACCCTTTGTTTTCTGTTTGCTGTCTCTTCATGCCCCAAAAGTTTTGTTAAAATTTTCTGTTCCCTTTCAATAATCTATTGTCTTCCCTTTTCCCCCACCCTTTGTTTACTGTTTGCGTTCTCTTCCTGACTCAAAAGGTTTACGAAAATACGAATTGGTGATCTATCAGCATGTGTTTATTCTGTGTATGAACGTGCTGTTTTAATATGCTCACAATAACAAGGTCCTCATGGAGTTAACCTTGTTAATCTTGAAAGTAACAGTGGTTACTATGTGTATCAGCTTTCTTATGATTAAAGCTACTTCAAATTTACTTACAGAAATTACTGTATGTTTTGTGTGATTGTAAATAAACAGCCGGAATTTGTCTATAGTGCAATAGCCAAGTGTTCTTCGTAATACGAGGGGGTGCTGATAAGTCCTTAGCCCGAGCAGGAAGGAAACAAGCTACAGCGATCAAACTCGGGATTTATTCAACATACTCCCCACGAAGCTCAATACACTTCTTAGCCCGTTGCTCTAACTTTTGGAAGCCACGCAAAAAAATTCAGAAAGTTGCCCGTCCAACCCGGTTTCCGCGGCAGCAATGACCTCCGCGTCGGAAGAAAAATGGCGACCTTTCAACTGTTTTTTTCAGTCCAGGGAACAGGTGGTAGTCCGACGGGGCCAGATCCGGAGAGTAGGGTGGGTGATCAAGACATTGGAAGCCCAGGTAGGCCAGTTTCTTCTGGGTTGCA
>Ga0123352_10004649_pt1 | contig 20284 bp, 15 predicted proteins | sample TergutLab28metaG_FD_89700 | JGI IMG/M metagenome (GOLD analysis project Ga0123352, IMG submission 89700) | Labiotermes labralis P1 segment gut microbial communities from Petit-Saut dam, French Guiana - Lab288 P1 | ecosystem: Host-associated > Arthropoda: Insects > Digestive system > Gut ...
GAGGTAAAGGCGGCCGGTGCGTAAGGCTGACAACCTTACCACCATCCTGTGCCGTTGTCACGAAATCTGGGAGCCTTAACTTCCTGGAACCCTCTGGGCCTGTCCAGGTCTGTAATGGGACTGCTTTTTTAATAAGTATCTGATGGTGGCCACATAAAGCCGAAATATGTAATATATTTCGACTTTAAATGATATTGTCAGCGTTGTGTTGTGACTGATGGTTTCGTTTGCCCTGATTTATATATCGTATCACAGCGGCATGGTCATACTTAAGTTCAGGAAGTACTGCATATGAAGCATTAATGTTTATAGGCGTGTTCACATAATCACGAAAAGCACCTTTTGGCTTCGTCATGTTGTCCGTCGGTCCGCCTGCCCGCATGCTTGTATCAGTGCGGCTTCTACTGGAAGATTTCCTTGAAATTTGATATTGGAGACTCTTATGGAAGTCTGTCGAAATAATTCAGATTTCGTTAAAATTGGTAAAAAATGTCGCGCACTTTGCTTGAAGACCCAAACACGTTGTCTTTTTGTCGGCGTAATTAAATCGTTATAAAAGCACTCTCGTCGAGTGAAATGGTCTCAGGCTGTTAGTTCGTCCGTCTGCACACTTGTATCAGCGCTGTTGTTACAGGGCGCAATTCCATTAAATTTAATATTGGGGGTTTTATGAAAATGTGTGTAGAAAATTCAAATTTGGTTAAAATTATGCAAAATTATGAGGCACCTTACGTGCAGACCTATATAACTTGCATTAAATCGCTATACAAGCTTTCCCTGCTAGTGAAATTGTATCAGGCTGTTCGTCAGTCTATCCGTCCGCTTGGGTCAGCGGTTCCTACTGGACTGATTTCCGTTAAATGTGATATGAGGGTTCTTATGAAAGTTTGTTGAGAAAGTCTATATTTGGCTGAAATTGGGCAGAAATATTTGTAACTCTACATGAAGACCTAAATTCGTGTTATTGTTGCCGACGACAGTAAATCGCTGTAAAGGCTCGCTCTTCGTATGAAAATCTATCATGTGCTTGGGATAGCTGAGGGGTATAGCATTACGCGAACGCTGTACAGTGTAACGTTATACATGCATTGCCTATCTTGTTAATAAAATCGAAATACATTTTTAAGCATACAGTACTTTCAGTGATCGAAGGAGAGCCAATACATAAAGCACGAAAGGAATCAACCTTACTTAGTGAAAGGCTGAACTTGAACGAGCAGATTGTGCTCTGCACCGTAGCGGGAGAATGGGGGAAGCCAACTCGCCGACCACGGTGTCTTATCCCGATTTGTTTGAATCAATCATGATGTGTGGAAGTTCACAAACATCGTATCTCTGCTATGTCTTATTTCATTGATGAAAGACGCATTCCTGTTATAATAACTTCTTGATGTAAGGAAATGCCCACCTGATTTTGGCAGTAGGTGCGGAAACATGTTGTGAGAATGTGTAAGTAACATCTTTACTGTGCTACACGTCGAAAAATATAGTAATATAGGACTTCATACGCACACAAACAGTATATGTAAATATGCAGTACCAAATCAAGTTATAAGAAGTCTTGCACCCTCGGCGCATGTAGTATCAGTGGCAAAGCTGAGGAAGTTAACACCACTCTGTAACGTTTCTTGGTACGGATTGTGCCGTGGCTGTGATTCTAGGAATAACAGCAATCCGTGAGTTCTGAGCGCAAGTAGTTTCATTTGCCAGGCAGTCTCATCTCGGCGCTGAATTGACATTTCTCCAGTGTTTTAATTACGTCTGACGGGTGACTCGTTCATTGCAGGCGGGACGTTCCATGGTGCGTGCGTAGCACGTGCCATTGCCAGGAATAATTGGGTGTTGATGCAGCACTATGAAGTGGGCGGGCTCCAAGCATTTCCTTGTTAAGCTGTATTTCTCCGTGGCGGATGTTTTAGTTTGAGCTAGACGCGTCGTGCAGGGTACAACCATTAGCTTGACACACCCAACCCCTAGTAATGTGATGGACAAGTGATAAGGGTTTAAAGCTGCCTTTCAGACATTTAGACGAATATTGGTCGGTTTTTACGCCCTTTTGGATCATACCACATAAAATATATGGGTTATGTAGAGATCTTTGTGTCCGTAGACTTACTTCCATGAAACGCCACACTTCTGCCGTTTTCCGTTTTCTCTTTCGGAATAGCAAATGTGTTTTCCGCATTATTATTATTATTATTATTATTTGTAGTAGTAGTAACAACAGCAGCAGCAATAGCAGTAACAGTAGTGAAGTTTGTGCTGTAAGACGGGATGGCTGTGTACTTGACTGTCTGTGGCCTGAATGGCAGGAATTACATTTCCGGCTGGGACAGGCACTTCTGTCTTCTTACGCGGACCTTGTTTAGGACCCACACATCCAGGTTATCACTTGGCAACGGAGATGACACCGTGGAATCAGCCATTCACGTTTACCCAGTGCTTTCGTTAACACTATTTTAATACCAGTTTCCGCTCCTCATTTATTCCTTTGTAGTGTGGCGTTTGGGCACGGAAATCTTACTAGACCCGTTGTTTACTGGCAGTTGGATCCTAAGTTTCAGGACCCAGACGCCACATCGAGTCATGTCATTGGACACGTCACCATCATCTTTGTTGTAAGTAGATGGTAATGTAACCCGAAATTAGAAGACCGATGATACTTAATTTCTCCAGTGGGCACTTTTTACTATCATTATCGGCGCCGTTATTGTCGTCATAAATGTTAGTCTTCCCTCAGTATTCTGAGAACCCGCCTTAGAGCCTTAAAGTGCTGCTGTAAGTCATACGTGTAATTTAACAGTTATAATACGTTGTGTCGAATGATATGACGTCATTCGACATATCTCGCTTGGCACCTGTAGCATAATTCTAGTTTTATTTTGCACCAACTTCACTTCCTTCCGTGTGAACTATGAAGCATAGAATTGATTCCGCAAGCGTAAGGTTGCTGGTCGATAAAGATCGTGTGAGCTCACCCTATACTATTACTGCAGGCATCAGGGCGGGGGATGGTGAGCTTTGTTCGGCAGTAATTAGGGGAGGCGAGTCTGGGCATTGTAGGCCCGTCACATCTTGTCATCGCCTGCTGTTTGGCTAATTTCTCCTTTTACGTGCCCCTCAACCATCGGATGACTGCTGTGTTAGAGTTTAGCTTGCCCGTTGTCGTATTCCTCTACGAATAAGATGTGATTTAATGGGTGAAGAAAGTAAACATGGCGTCTTTTTCTCTGTCACGTTTGATTCACTTTGAATTGTATCCAGCGGGTCGAAGGTTATCCAAGATGTGAATAATATTGTATAATATTGTCAGTACTGCAGAAAATGTCGGGGTCCCTGCATTCTCATATAGACTACCTGAAGGGTTCCTCAAACTGCCCATGGAACCCCTTTGTTTTAACCATGCTACGCGTCACTTTTCTGTGTGTCAGACGTCCCAAGTTCGATTCTCTACCCGGACGACAGTTTCCCTGATTGTGGTTAATTTTCTTCAGTCCCTGTAGGAAAATTTTGAAGCAGTACCTTAAAAATTTGTTACCATTTCCGGTTTGTTATTCACAGTTACGCATTCCATACCTTAAGGGTTACTGAGAGAGCATCGTTGAGGAAATAAAGTCACAAAGTTTGTATTGAATTGCTTATTTAGAAACCCATTAATTAATTACGCCACATATACAATCACCATAAAACCAGTATGGCTAATTGCAAGATAAACATGGTTGAATTGCAGTAATTTCCTGAGACGCGTGAGGTGTGAGTAGGCCCTGTGTCAGAGCGTGGATGAAGACTGGAACACCCCTATTCACCCTTAGCTTACAGGACAAGGCAAACTCTATCATTCCTCGGAGATCAGATACGGTACTCTTGAGTCTTAGTGTCGGTATATGCCCCCCCCCCCCTCCCTCTCCCCGGGTTGTATTCGCCCAACCACTTATTACAACTGTGCGGCTATATTTTCTAACTACGTACGTATGTATGTTTCAGAAGTTATTTGTGCTGCATTGGTGAGGGCACATTTGCGAATGACGCAGATGTGTCTGTTATTTCTTGTTATTTCTTTCGTGATATGTTAAATGGCATTCTGAATTGAAGGGTCCACGTTGGAATGAGACTGTAGACATACATAATTTGCAAAACAACACGACATAAAGCCGTTGTGTTTCTTGAAGAGTATCACTTATACGAACTTCGAATTAGTATGTTCGACCCTTAAAGGGCATATTTAATAGGGTGTCAAGAAATTCTGAGCTTCTACCACAGATCGCACTCGTCTCGGCATGGACTCAATTAGGGATCGAACATAGTGCTGAGAAAAAGTTTTTTATCCCAATCGTCTTACACAGATGTCTAGAAACAATGAATGTATTGCGGAAGGTTGATGGACCAGGTTTTCTACATAATTCTCTGCACCTCGCTCCACATATTTTCGATAGGGTTGGTCATGGTGGCCAGGAAATGAGTTCGACATCAACTTGCAGCCGTAGTCATTCTTAATTACACTAGAAATATAAATGCAAGAGTGGACTTGTTGGAACTGGATTACTCCATTTCAATAAAGCAGTCTTAACGGAGGGGACTATTGTCTTCTTCGAAGTCATGTTATTGTGCACGTCTGTACAGTGGAACATTCCAGCCCCATCGTGGGAGCTTCAGCGCCAGAGATGAACAGACACACGACTACTGCCTATGATTGTCGTCACATATTTTAATTGCTGTTTGTAGATCCATCAGAATGTGACCATCCCAATGGCGACTTACACTACTGTCTGCAATTTCTGGGCGGTATAGTATGTGTTCATCGGTTAGCGGGTCGTTTATCCCAGCGTTTGCTCCGAACCAGCTTCTTTAAGTCTCGAAATAAGCTTGATTTTTGGCCCAGAAAATTAGTAGCAGCCTTAAGCTCTCTTGCGCTGATGAAAGGGTTCCTTTGAGCTTCGGCTACTAACGGTGCGTATTGAGCTGCGCTGCATACTCGCTATAACCCATTTTCTTGATGTTCCCAGCTTTCCCGTACATCTGATATTTCTGTAACAGTGCTCTGGCCATCGTTTTTGGGACACCGTTCCGTCCACCCGCAGCGCTTGCACTTAATCCTCCCACCAAAAAGCGTGATGACGCCCCGAGATTACATCTGTCTTGGTGATCCATTTTGACGAGAGTGAGGAAGGAATGATCCGATCTTCATAATTCAGTTGTATTACAGTAAAAATTCAGCGATGTTCGAATACGCCACTCTGTATTCTGAGGGGTAAACAAATCGTTGCACTTCCACGCGATAAAGAAATAAAGAGCAGATGTAAACAGTGTAGAAAACACTGACCGAGTCTGTCTTGCATAAAAATTGGCCGTTCTCAAGTGTGTCTTAAATCAGAAGTAAATACATATTAAATACACGATTAAGTTAGTGTAGAATGCTGATTTCGACCCCTGATTGAGTCCATGCCGAGACGAGTGCGATCTGTTGTAGAAGCTCAGAATTTCTTGACACTATTAAACATGCCCTTTTAGGGTCGAACATACTAATTCGAAGTTCGTTTAAGTGATACTCTTCAAGAAACACAGACTTTCTGTCGTGTTGTTTTGCAAATGATGTATGTCTGCAGTCTCATTCCAACGCGGACCTTTCAATTAAGAATTAATCGCGAAAGAAATAAGCTAAGGTGAATAATTGTGCTCCAGGCTTCATACACGCTTTGGCGCGGGGTCTACTCACACCTCACGCGTCTCAGGAAATTACTGCAATTAAACCATGTTTATCTTGCAATTAGGCAGACATATTGCTTTTGTTTGGTGAGTACACATCTGGCGTAATTAGGCTAATTGTAATGAATGGAAGGTAGAGGAGAACCACACACGGACACATAGAAGGAATCTTATGTTTATTGGACCGTGCATCATTGTAATAGTTGAAGAATAAAAGACCATCTTGATGCCTCTTGCTATTTTATTTCACTTCTTATGTACTAAACATATTTCGGACATTAATATATCCATCATCAGGAGCTTGCTTCAGCCTGCAACACGGACACTACTCAAACCCAGCCGCACAAAATCTCCAACACACAACGAACCGAGGACAAAACGATCGATGTAATTCAACAGCACAGTCGCAAGCTCCTGATGATGGATATATTAATGTCCGAAACATGCTGAGTACATAAGAAGTGAAATAAAATAGCAAGTGACATCAAGTTAGTCTTTTATTCTTCAGCATAGAAGAAAAGTACGAATAATTGGAAAGATGACGGCAGATGCGTCACTTTCGGTGTGGGACTTAAAGAATCCTAGCCGCCTATGATGATGTGAAATACAGAAATTAACAGGATGCGGACATTGTTGCTGGTTCAGACGTGGTCCAGTTGCGGTCTGTAGTGACGACGGTACTAAACTGGCGTGTTCCGTGACATGGGTCAAACCTGTTGTCATTTTGCGTGGGGACGGTCTTCAGTTATCCGTTTTTTGTCCACTACCTGGTAATAGAATAGTTCTTGAGGGTGATGGGGCAGTGAGTCGGTAGTGAACTGTTGATCTGGCGGTCAGGTTAATCAAGTTGTTACGCGAAGCGTACACATCTGTTTGGTGTCCGGTAAGGAATCCCTTACAAGAGAGATACCAGTGGTCTGTTGATGACAGATGCGGAAATGGTCAGAATCTCCTTCGGCTCTCTGTCTTCGATCCTTGCAATAAGACCGTCATTTGTTTTGATTAGCTTGTGTGGACGACTTACTGTGATCAAATCAAGGTGGGTGAGATAGGTGGAGCATATGGCACGCTTGGGGGATAAGTATTTATCATGAAACCCTGAAGGAAGGAGGTATTTGGAAAACAGCAGCATCGATGGGTGGTTAATATTAAAATAGATTATTAAAAAATACGATAGGAGGCACAGACTGGATTAGTCTGGTTCAGGTTAGGGACCAGTGGCGGCTGTTGTAAACACAAAATGAACCTGCCGGTTATATAAAATGCGCGGAATTCCTAGAGTAGCTACGGGCATATTAGCTTCTCAGTAAGAATTCTGCTCCGTAGAATTACTTGATTAGTGTGGACAAACGTACTCTATTTATCTTAGTAATTAACCAACTTGATGCACAACATTTTTTGTTTTACAATAAGTTTATTTCATTGTATTTCATATTTCTGGTATCATCACACCTAAGATGTGATGATGCCGGAGGCTGTATAATACAATTTTGACCTCCTGATGATGAGCACATGGTGCTCGAAACATGTAGAGGCATGAAATAAACTTAAAGTAAAACAAAAAATTTTGTGCTTCAAGTTGGTTAATTACTAAGATAAATGTACTGAGACGCACGGTCAGCAAAACACCAAAACGTACTCCAGTTCTGTAGGTCTACACAAATTATCCAAATGCATTGTTTGCGTTTTTGCATACCCGTTTGTTTTCTCTTTTACAGCGGATACACATTTGTTGCCGCGGAGTTGATAAAACTGTGCATCAGCATATAGAGTGAACAGTCTATTTCTTGTAACCATTGGCCATTAAATATTTCCATATTATAAACTTGAACGTGAAGACTTTGAGCTTAACGAGGTCTAGCGTATGTGTTATATCCTGTATGTTTTTTGTGAGTTTATGGGAATTAGAGGTTATGTCTATCATTGGTCGATAAAGTGATCCCGTTACAGGCCCGGTGTGGCCCAGAGGGTGGGTAGAGGTATAGCTCTACTATTCCATGACCGCGGCACTAGAAGGGGGTGAGTGATCAGCAGCACGCCCCGGCATCGTTGGCCGATACAATCCAAAATTTAATTAGTTGTCCAAATGTAATCAACGTTTTTCAGTTTATAAGAACAGGCATGTGGATAGTTATCATCTACGGTATGGTGTGCCTTTAATGTATTCATTTGCGCATTTTGTGAAAAAAAAACGCTTAAGAATTTCCGTCCATCAGAATGCTTCTTGAGACTATAATATTCGTTCAGTGGGCCAAGAAATTCCCTGCCTTTTGTGGAATCTCATGATTCCACACTCTCTTAAATTTCAGCATCATTTTACAGTAAAGACCAACAAATTACACGGTATGTTATGGGAAATAGCCTAAGTTTAATATTTCTGTTACATGTTAAGCAAGACTGGCGTATAATCAGGGAGAGCTGTTAAAATACAAAGTAGAAATTGTTGAAGTTTTGCATTACAAACTACTGCTTGAAGTCGCCAGGCCATTTACTGAGCATAATGTTGCTGTATTGTACTTCCAGACTCTATATAAAACGCTTCAGTGTTCCCGGTATATTTTACTCTTTCTCCCTGATGATGGTCAAGCCTGATCGGTACATGTAGGAGGAATAATAAACGTACGTTTTTTTCCCCGTAACGTATTATGTACTTTGTTGATCGTTGGTTGAATAAAGTTATCATTGTGCTTACAAGGGCCTGCTGCTAATACCTTATTCTGAGCCACATGATTTAGATACATTTAGATCGTTCATAGAATCTGCCCTAGTTCGAGGCTGCTGTGTAACACCTTGCAACACTTGTTTTTAACGGCAAGAGGCTGCTTTCCTGTTTAACCCGCAAGTTGAATGGCTGTCTGTTGTCGGTTCGTGACCGCTCGTTCTGTATACCCGACTCAATAACCGCAATTTACTGCACATGGGTAACAAAATAGGTATATTCCGTACATGCTACTTACTGTTGTAAAATGTCACAATTCGAATTGCCTGTAGACTCTGAAAACTCAGTCATGCGGACGGTGTCCACAGGCGATGAGTTCTACATACACAGTAGTACATTCCAAGAATTGCATTATATAAAAGAGCTATGAAATATTATGTGAATGAAAACCGTGTCTCGCCACGTGTAAACCCCAAATATATTACGGCATGAGGGAGTCCCTTCCAGTCTTTTATTCGTCATTGAGGGAGGAATCGGTAAGGTTGAGTTGCTGGGCCGGGGTCCCCTGCTGTGTCATGGAAGAAGACCACTTGAGAAACTCACGCAATAATGCAGCAGCGAGGTCGGGCAAAGAAAGGAGGCGGGATGTTTAGAACGAAGCGTGATACAAAACGTTTGGGAGGGGTTGGAGTTGAATTTCTTCTGATGTCATCCATCGTTTGTGTCTTTTATGAAGTAAGGTAAGCTTGAGGTGGTGATTATTAATAAAATGTATAACTCCGTAATCCAACACGAAGTGATACGATTCCATCGCTTTTGACTTGGTAAAATATAACTTAGTCCCCATGCGTAATTAAGCACGACTCTGTGAAGTTTTGGTGCAAAAGAATTGTAACTGCACGATTCTTAGTCTGGGCACTAGATCCAGGTGAGTTCGGTTTCGTTGTCGGGCCGCTTAACCCTGGTGGGAAGAACCAGCACAAGGTCGAGTGGACTGTGGAGCCGTTCTAGATATAGTTGCGAAGAGAAAAATCCATCTCTGGCAGGGATAGAACTGCGATCATCAAGGTGATATTTACTGTTGTATTTGCAAAGAAAATTGCGAATTGTAGTTTTGCGCTTGTGTTGTTTCAGAATGCGAAGCACTTTAATCATCATCGTGAGGTTCTGTTTTATCCAGGCATGCGCACATAAAAAAAAAACTCTCCGAGAATGAATTAGAGCAAACCTAACATTATTTCTGCAACTTCATAGTAATCATCTTATTGAACACCTTGCGCGTTTTGTTGTAAACCCAGTTCGCCTCAAGAATGCGTGTAACTTCCAGTAGACATCTTTTTTTTTTATTAATATTAATGAAATCTTCCTCATGAAGCACTTCAGACATGAGAAGGCTGTCGTCATTAAGGTTCTCAAGACCTTCCAGGAACCACATTGAAGATGCTCAGGACCTATTAGGGAGTAAAACTGAAGATATTCGTTTACCACCATTTATAGTCGGTGTACTGGTACCTTACAAGAGCATAAGTTAGTTTTAACGAGGCGTTATCTCAGACGAATGCATTCCGTTAACTAAACTAGGAGTTATTTTAGTGCAATTTGTCGACTATAAGAGACATGTATAGAGGCATAAATGAATATGACACTGATTCCAGTCTAGAACTGACTTCATAAAGGACAAGAAGTGTGATGTGCTAGCAGATTTCAGTGGTATTTTAGGTATGTCGAAGCAGCACTTGTGGAATTTTCATGGTGTTAACCATGTTGGGCACTGAAATAAATGCAGCTGGTGTCCAAAGCTTGTGCCTTTGAGGGTGAGGTGGCCGTTTACAAATTAAAAAATTACAGATCTCCAAATGTTCATCAAATTCAAGCAGAGTCGATTCGCGCTGGAGGTAGAAGAGTGTGTTGAGAGATGCATAAACTTATTAATTCTGTTTGGACTAAGGAAGAATGGCCTCCACGACGGGAGAAGGCAGTTATTATGGTGACAAAGCAGATTATATTTTTGTCGAGGCGTATCGGCGTTATCATCTACTTACAAAATTTAATCCAACATACTTGGGAGAAGGTTAACTCCACATGCAGACAAATTATTGGGGATCATTAATAACGAGTTTGAAGAAACAGTCTAACTTTGGTCACATAATTTGCATTCATCAAATACATGAGAAGGAACTGGAATACAATTGTGCATTACATGAGTTATGAATAGATTTAAAAAAAATCTATAATTCTGTTAGGAGAGATTTGGTGTATAATATTCTAATTTATTTTGATTTACCCATGAAACCGTGAGCCGTGTAGCGTAGTCGGTATAGCGACAGGCTACGGGCTGGACGGTCCGGGGATCGATTCCCGGTGGGAGCGAGATTTTCCGTACCTGTCCAGACCGGCCCTGGGGCCCACCCAGCCTCCTGTACAATGGCTACGGGTCTTTCCCGGGGGTAAAGAGCGGCCGGTGCGTAACGCTGGCCCCTCACCCCCTTCTAGTGCCGTGGTCAAGAAAGAGTAGATCTATACCTCTACTCCCCCTATGGGCCGTACGGCCTGTACAGAGCCTCAGTGCCTGTGCAAGGGTGCACTTTACCTTACCCATGAAACTAGTTAGGTTAATAAAAATGTGCTTAAATGAAACCTGCACTAAGTTCGGATGGGCAATTGTTGGACATGTTTTCTGTTCAGAATGATCCTCATCAAGGAGATGATTTTTCGCCATTGCTTAACAACTTTGCTTTACGGTATGTCGTTATGGAGGTCCAAGTAAAGTGAGAGGGATGGAAATTGCGTGGGACAGAGCAGCTTCTGGACTATGCCTGGGTGAAAATATACATGCTATAGAGAACAAGATGGGTGGTGTACGTATAACATAACATTGTGGCGCGTTCATGTAACCATTTTACAGTGGAAACAGTGTCATCGCCAACAGTGAAAAAATATACGTACCGGTTTTTTGAAAGAAATTATATTCCTACTGATTTGCACGCTTTTACTCTTTGCATATAAACACCGCATTGAAACAAAGGAATGTTCGTTTGCTTATGACGTTCTTCAGACGTACAGTTGGGCCAATCAGATCGTAAAGACATGTAAGGCGCTGTGCTGTTCTCAGTTTTTAAGTGTTGGTGTAGAAAATTCGACGAGATTAGACGGAATTAATCGCTTATGAAGCAATAAGTATTAAACATTTTGAGTGTGTCTTTATCGTTAGTTATCCGGCATGCAAATTTCATGCACCATATTGTCATCTGTGGCTTGTCTGGCGCTACCTTATTTTTGAACATTATCGGCACAATTTTCTGGAAAAGTTATTGTACATAAAATGTGTTTTGATTTTCTCTACAGTTTTGTCTCAGACATTTCTCATTTCAGCGAGATATTGTCATCAATATACATAGGCCTTGAAAAGTACCAGTTACTCATGTCACTTGAAACTTAATTTTTTCGACAGATTTTTTAAAAATAATCGAATACCAAATTTCATGAAAATCCGTCCAGTGGGAGCCGGATGGTTTCATGCGGGCGGACGGACAGACGGAGAACAGACATGACGATGCTAATAGTCGCTTTTCGCACTTTTGCGAACGCCCCTAAAATTGCATATGTATTTCTCCCCAGTAAGAGGGCTGGTCTAGAGGTAAATGCTGAGAAACGAACTTTATCTTCATTTCCTGTGGACGAAAGCAGTACTGAATCACAACCTAAGGATAGCTAACAAAGCCTTTAAAAATGTGGCAAAATTCATATATTTGGGAACGAACGACACTAACCAATCAGAAATGCATGAATGGGGGTATTAAGAGCAACAGGATTCGGGGAATGTGTGCTTCCGCTCGGTCCAAAATATTTTACCTTACCGTTTGCTGTTTAAGAATACACGGATTTTAATACACGGAACTATAATGATAATAATATTAATAAATACCATTTCGGTACACCTAGAGCTTTGTGTTAGACAATAGGCGTCCAACCTTTCGATGGCAAAGGGCCACATCCTTTATTTTGGGCTATTTCTTGGGCCGCACGTGCAAAAATAACAACAGGTGGTATACCTAACCGTCTAAATTACTGTGTAATTTGTATAGTCTATACATAATTTACAGCCGGTCTCAGTAGCCACGCGGTACAAGGCGTAGGTCTGCGGCCGCTCGCCTGCTCAGATTGTAGGTTCGAATCCTGCCGGGGACATGGATGTCTGTCTCTTGTGAATGTTGTGTGTTGTCAGGTAGAGGTCTCTGCGACGAGCTGATCACTCGTTCAGAGGAGTCCTACCGACTGTGGTGCGCCGTTGTGTTCGGTCTAAAAACCTCATGAATCAGGAGGCCATAGCCCGCGTTGGGCCGCAGCGCCCAAATTTACATGATTTATATGGGTGGTCGCGGAACCCACACTACATCCGGCGGACCGCGGGTTGGAGGCCGGTGTATTAGACTTCCTGCATTTGTTTATTTCCGAAACGTTTCGACCTGTGCTTGGCCAGCATTACGCATATCATACACATATAACACTGAAATTACTGCTGGCTTGGCATTTGTATCATAAATGCCTTAACAATGGGATATTCTGCGAGTATATAAATGCGTATTATTAAGATTGGTTCGGTATATGTAGAAACGTAATTGTCAGGACCGTTTTTGATAAATTGTTTTAACAATTTTAATGGGTCTTGAGAAGTATCTGGTTTGATATAAACCGCAGGCTTGATTATCCTCGCAAGGATTCTGTTTCATGGAGTTAGTTAGTTATTCAGTCAATTAATTAGTCAGTCAGCTGTAATATGAACATGTCCATTTTCGGTTTTTTTTAAGTCTTCCCAATTGATCTTCCTGCGGTTTTTTAATGGAGTCATGTTGTTAACTTTGGGCCCTACCTTCAAAATGGGGAAAAGCCACTGTCGTCTCTCCGGGGTTTTATTTTTAAGTACATTCCATATCTAGAGATCGCCTCTTTCGTATGCAGCCTGACACGCCATGCCGTGACGACAAGGGGCCAACTTAACCTTTTAAAGCCCAGCGGTTTCTCTATGTATTACTAGGGTTAACATACAGTCATTTTACATTGTAGTCACTGGTTGCGTTTATCTGTTTTGTATGGATCCCAGAAAACAGCAAGTTGTGCCACGTACATTAACTGACTGCGTTTTTGTAACCGAGATGTGGAGTGTTCACTGCGCTGTACGCGCTGGATATTTATATCAATCGTTGTGTTTAATTCTTAAAAGATTTATCTGGTTTGTGGAGTAATATGCAGGTCTAGACAGTTTCGAAAAACGAACGTGAAAAGCCACTTTTAGCTTTATCGTGTTTGTACGCTTAGAACAAGTCTGATCCCACTGGACGGATTCCCCCCCCCCCCCGTTTTATGTCGGGGAAATTTCTGCTAAAATGTGTGGCCAGATGCAGTTTTGGGCATGCGGTGGCGCATTTGGTTGAGGCATTGTGTTACAAGCCTAAAAGTGCCGGGTTCGGTTCCCGATGGTGTCACTTGAATTTTTCGTTGACAATCCATCCGAACGCGCCCAGGTGTCGGCTCATCCTGTAACAGAAATAAGTACCAAGTGTATTTCATGGGGGAGGGGGTTGTAAAGGCGGCCGGTGCGTAGGGGTGACGTGCAGATTGTTTTGAATTCTGGGAGCTTCAACGCCTGGAACCCTCGGAGCCTGTCCAAGCCTGTATTTGGGATTGCTTTACCTTCACGTGGTTCTCTTGACTCACAAACTCAGCATGCTAAACGGTGAATAAATTGCATTTTGCCATTGCATTGTATTGTATTAGAGTGCCCAAAATAAAAAAAAAAAACCCTAAAGATTTATAAGACTGGAAGTTTGCATACTGTAGGAACGTAGGCTATTATTTAGTAGAGTGAGATGGCTGCGTAACTTGAAGGAACCATTAAAGGGACCAACTTGAACTAAGCTATATAACTTCCAAGACTCGTTAAAGTACCGGCTTGATTCAGACAAGCACTCTGATATCTCATCTTAATTAGACCTACCTATATCTGCCTAATGGCTACAGTGTGTCAACTGCACAAGTTGATTTCTGTGGACGTCGAATTTTAAACTCTACACTATCGCTCCCTGTTTGATACCGTTGATTAGTTTTTCCGTCTGCAGTGTAGATGCGTAATATACAGGGTGATTCAAGAAAGTATGAACACTTTCTTGCGGACTGATTTCTAAGCAGTCTCGCCCTGCCGTGGCTCAGGCAGTTCGTCGTTGTCCTGTCAGTGTTGAGGACCGGGTTCGATTCCAGCTCAGTGTATGTAGGATATCTGATTGACTAAGTGACCCTGGTATAGGTTTCCTCCGAATACTTCCGTTTCCTTGTGAGTATGATTCCACCAGTGCCTGCGACCGACGCAGTATATTCTTGGCAGGTGACAGAGTTTTTAAATAAAACGCTTCTTTGCATGTGTAAGTATTTGTATTGTGCGGACTTTGCTTCGTATCACATAAAATATTTGCTGAGTCAAATTTTTCAGAAGGCTGCTTCCGTTAACACTGGGGTTTTTTTTGCAGCAGGCCACCTTTACACCTACTCTACGAACAGCTTTCTTGTAGTAGCCAGTTCCTCCTTGTACCGCAGTTATTTATTAATATTGAAACGTCCCTCCAAGCCTTATAAACCAGGGATTTTCAGTTTTTAAAAATAGTCAGTGACTTCATCTTCTGTGTAAATTAGCCACTTTCGTTGTTTTCTTCTATTCTCTTCTATTAGTCTTCGTCATGAGGTTACAGACTCGTCCATTTCATTTAATGCTTCATCTTTATCGTTTTACTGTTCTTCTGTCTTCCTCTTTTGTTTAATATATTGGGCTTAACTTATTAGTTCAACTGTAACGCATCATTTACATTTTATGTTTTCCAGTAGAAACTATGAACAAATTAGAACCTTTCCATCCTGCTTATAGCTATAATTTAGTGTGTCCCCTTTTCCTACATTTGCCCATAAAAAGTCATTATATCGTAAATGAGCACATATTTTTCCTTTCATTCAACTAAATAAGTCACTTTTAAAAACTAACCCACATACGCCTAACCGTTCCACCCCACTTTTTCTGTTACATAAAATTCTGTCGACGCCGTACTTCATGTAGTCCAGGTACGTCCTCCATCGAGGTCGTACCTTTGATCCTTGCCACCAAACTCAGCTTGCTTTTTGCTTATCCGGCAAAATTGAAGTTGCATATAGTAACTGTAATTATACAAAATACAAAACTTCATAATATCCTGATTTAAAGAAGAAATTCGGTCTTGAAAATTACCTTGTGTTCTCGTGCGTATGCCACCGACATTTATAACTTGAAATTTTCTCTAAACAAACGCACGATATGCTGGTAATAAACCCGTTATCTTATTGCTCGATTCTTTGTCTTAATTTGTCAGCCTACACACATTATCACTAAAGAACCGGGATAGCGTAATCGGTATTATGACAAGGCTACCTCCCGGACAGTTGGGGATTCGTAGTTCGATTTCCGGTAGGGATAAAAAATTTTACTGTTAGCCAAGGCGTGCAGATCGTCGCTGGGGCGTACCTAGGCTCTTGTTCAATGGGTATCGGGGAATCTTCCCCTGGGGGTAAATCGGCCGGGGCTTAAAGCTTACCACTCCCATCTAGCACCGATGTTAAAAATGATCGGATCTATACCTTCACTCCCTCATACACCTCTATGGCTTGCACAGGTGCACCTTTACCTGTATTTCATAAGCTATGTGCGTTATCTTTCCGTGTGGATAAATAGACCGCTGTGGTGAGGCATACTGCTAACAGACAAATAGAAATAATGTTGTGGACCAAGCTTGGGAAACTGCTCAGTTCCGATTGCCTTCGCAGCTGGGGGACTGCCATTCGTACAGCCCCCAGCCCGATATTAATTATTCTGCTAGCATGCACTTGAATGGGACAGTTACATAGCGTATGATGCAGTGAACATAACAGTCGAACACAATGAGCCGGATAAAATTAGACGGTTGTTATTCAAAATGCTGTAGGTTTGTGTTCGTTTGTTACGAAATATTGCATGTTTTCAACGCAGCCTTGCACAATAATCCTACAAGCAGTAATGAAATGTTTTCTCAGCCATATTGGTAAAAAAAATTTCTTCGCAAGCAGCTCTTTTGAGGACCGGTGTGGGGGGATAATGTTAAAGTGAGGTTGCGGTTGTGAAATGGATTGAGCTGGCTGACGATTATTTGTAGGTAACTATTTTTGGTACACTTGTGTTATATAAACGATAATAGTGCTGGATGTGTGTGTGTTATTTCAACGCCTGAAGGAGTTTACTGACTGCCACAAACTTGGTATGAATTTTATGTAATTGGAGGATATCTATCCTCCTAGCTTTTCAGTCTCCTACAGTGCATAGCAGCAAAGGGCGGACGTAGAAGTGACACTAACGCCACTTTCTCTTGGACCGTGAAATCATGTACGAAAATAAAACTTTGAAACCCATGGCTCCTGTATCAACATAATTTTTATGCAATATAGAATAGCATGTTGCCGTCCATGCGAAAACAGCTTTAGCCTTCGTTATAATCGTGCTGACTAGTGAATCAGTAGAGCTAGGTGTATGAATTGGGTATGTGATGTATTAAATGTTGTTTACACGTCACAGGTTATAGATGCGGCGATGATCTGCATCGTTGGTGTTACATCCAACAAGTTTAAAGTATACAGAATCCGTACCTATGTAATAGGTTTATCACGAACATAAAATGAAACGTCATACGTATATGGGCTATGTTGGACAGAAATACGTGCAGTAGAATATCTGCTGCGCATTCCTGTTGTTTATTGTTTATGTTGGGCATAGAAAACTAAGGTCGGAAATGTGCGGTTGTATCATGGTTTGAACCATGGCCTCCCGCTGGTGGAAGGAAATAAAAGATGTAAGTAGCTCAGTAAATTACTCATTAGTCATATCATGTGAATAACTGCAGCACTGGTTATTCGGCAGAATTCGACGTTTGGGAGTTTGTGTTGGTTACGTCAGTCGATTTCCGAATTTCCAATTGTAGGCCTGTATCTTGTTTCGTTAATACGGCAGCGTGCCTCACTAAGTGGAAAATTACTCCTTATTAATATTGTATTATGTAAGTCCTTTAACATCCAGGTATAACGCAGGTTGAAGTTCGTCGTGGGGAGTTTCTATTGTGTCTTATCACAAGACCTTTATCATTATATACGCCTTATTACCTCCATCCTTCTAGCCTAACAAACACCCTCGCTCTGCTCCTGAAGCGGGGCTGTATAGAAATTTGACTGGGAAACCACAAAAATCTGGCTCCCCTTACTCCGTATATATATATATATATTTTTTTTTTTTTCATAAAACCATTCACTTCATTCAATAGAAAGCTAGGCACAAGTATGTACATCCCAACCAAGTGAATTCACCTGATGACCCACGACCATGAAAAGAAGCCTGAAAACACATAATTGTGTTTACTTGTATTCTTGGCGCTGTATCGACTGCTTCGAATATAATATAACTGTTTTAATATATCCCATATTCCGTGCATTCATTACATTTGTAAAATGTATAAACAACCAACAAATGCACTTCAATTATACGATGTACTTTTATTCAAAATATCTTCACCAACATGTTTCGGCCAGTAGTCCGGCTGTCTTCAGGGTGATGATACAAGAATACAGTTGTAGTGAAATGTGTCACTATTACTCCATAATATTAAAAATGTATATTTCCGGTTAAAATTTTGCTTTTGAATAATAATGTAAAATAATATAGGATAAAGTGGCTAATTATAAAATAGTGGAAGTTAAAATTATTTAGCTTTTGTGGAGTTATGTATACAGCAGTTATATGGTGAGAACTAACCTGTAATAGAAATGGTATTGGTATGTGTAAATCTATGCCAGTACATTATTAAATATTGAATAATGGAAAACTGAGAAAAGTGAAACGGCAGTTGATGAAGTATCTAGCAGAGTGTAGGTGATGTGTTGTCTGTGTGGTGGCCGAAACATGTTGGTGAACAAGTAGTATAATTGCTTCTTTTGTTTTTAAGGGTGCCTTTTCAAGTCTCCTGTGGGTTACGTAACGTCGGTTAAGGAGTGAAAATATGAGTAAGGAGTCAGTTAATTTATGAAGGTCGCTGTCGTGGCTAGTTTGTGCGAGTCATGTCATCACTCGTGTAGAAGGCTTGAGTAAAAACTTAAGGTGATTCATCCCCGTTGTGTTATTAATCAGTGTGTATTTCACGATAGTACAGTCACACCCAGCACCCCAGTATAATCAATCAGGCGACGAGTTTCGGCTTATTCCATGGCCTGATGATGGCTGGGAATAAGCCTAAACTTGTCTCCTGCTTGATTATATTGTAGTGTTGTATGTGACTGTAAAGGCAAAGCCATCCCATTACAAGCCTGGACAGGCCCTGAGGGTTCCATGGAGTTAAGGCTGTCAGATTTCAAGACAATCGGCACATGAAGGTGGTAAGGTTGTCAGTCTTACGCACCGGCCGCCTTTACCACCCAGGTGATATTCCTGGTACTCATTTCTGTTAGAGGATGAGTTGTCCCCTGGGTCATAGTGCGGCCGGAAGGATTACGTCAATGAAAAAATTCAGTGACACCATCGGGAATCGAACCCACGACCTTCCCGTCTGTAGCGCAGTCCCTCAACCAACTGCACCTCCGCGTGTCCGTGTATGTAACTGTACTATCACGAAATACACATATAGACTAAAATCACTAAAACGTGGATGTAGCAGGTACCCCTGCAAAGATTCGAGCTGAGTGATCCTGCATTACAAATGTGCATTACGTCTATGTCGATCCTCTTGGAGACGGACATATGGCAATCGTGTGTAGACAGAATATTACAGGCAAGCCATTGTGACCTGTTTTGATATACTGTCATGGGTGTTCTTAGTAAAACATTTCATCATGTAAACTCGTGGTGAGATCTTAGTTTTGAAATTCTCACGACATTAACTCTGAAGAGTACCGTCTTTTGTTTTCGTTGGTAAGATGTAACATAAATTCCAGTGACCTGACTACATGTCGTGGCTTTTCAGTTGGAAACGGCAGGGCCTATACGCGTGGTGCAAACTCTCAGTAACTTTGTGTGGGTACGAAAGTTTTGCTGTAACGAAACGCAAACACGTTTTTCCTGTGCACGCCTTGAAGCATGTTGAGTGGAGGTTTAGCTCCACTCGTTCGTAACCTCGACACTAGGTTGGGTGAGTGGCCAGCTTCTTGCCGCGGACGCTTTGCCCTGGGGAAAGGCACGTGGAACTCACCGAGTGGGAAGCTGGGTGGCTCCAAAGTCGATGTGGATGCTACAGAGAAGTTGGAAATATTGTATTGAAAGGCGGAAAGTAATTGGGCCCACTGAGGAGAAATTTAGGTTTTGATGATGGTAAAGTGACATAAAAGAGTTGATACAAGTACATTAACGTGGAACTTATTTTTGCTCGTCATCGTGTGTTGTTAGAAGCTTGTATTTCGTATGGGGAAATGAGAAATGCGGTTCGAGGGCGGAGTGTTAGCTGGGAAACCGTTGCTTGTGAGAGAATGGTATTAAAAGTATGTCTTAAACAAACTGTGGTGATGGTGCGAAGTGGCCTGAACCGCCAGAAATGAGACTGTGGACTTTACTCTGCAAGACACTGGTGCTTCTGTAATAAAATATTACTACTTATTTCTCTTGGTCATATTGTATTCTTCACAGTGAATTCAGTTTTGTTTTAACCGCTGTCAATTTGGTCGATTTCTCATATAAATTGTGCACACCTGATAAGGGTTGACGCCTACTAAATGTATAAAGCTGTTCAAAGTACAAATTAGGTTTATACAGCATTTCAAGGGGGGGGGGGGGGCTGGAACTAGAAATATAACAAGTGGGACAAACATTACATATAGGACAAGAAAAGTATGAAACTAAAATAA
>Ga0123352_10004652_pt1 | contig 20282 bp, 14 predicted proteins | sample TergutLab28metaG_FD_89700 | JGI IMG/M metagenome (GOLD analysis project Ga0123352, IMG submission 89700) | Labiotermes labralis P1 segment gut microbial communities from Petit-Saut dam, French Guiana - Lab288 P1 | ecosystem: Host-associated > Arthropoda: Insects > Digestive system > Gut ...
ATACCTGGGGGGGTTTTTTGGGAAATTCCGAAAAAAAAATTTTAACGGGGGGGGAGTCCAATGGGGAACGGATTGAGACATTTGGGGGAATGGGGGGAAGGGGGGGGGGGGGGGTGTTACATCGCTTAGAGGGTTTTCTGGCATGGATTTAGTTGTCTGCTCTACCTGAACTGCGAAATGTGTCTGTGGCTTTTCAAGATGAGAACTTCATGACATTTGAGGCTTTTGCAAAGTGAAGATTCATAATGTAGTTATCAAAGTTTATGATATCTACCCAGCAAATGGAGGCAGGGTTTCTACCATGACATGTCGGTAACGATCTCACCAGACTATGATACTATACGACGGAAGACTACGAAATGAAATGTGTCCATGGAGCAGAGTTCATCTCAGGAATGAAGTTCGTCATTTATTCGAGAAATTACCCACATATTATGGAACCAACTGGTTCATTACCGTGTGTGTTCGTGTTCTGGGCCAGATGAATCCAATGTATGACCCCCATCCTGGTTCTTTTAAGATCCATTTTAACATTACTCCCCACCTACGCCTAAGTCTTTGAAAGGGCTGCATTTCTTTCCGGTTTCCTCGTCGGTACTGCCTACACTTCTCTTCGGCCCCATGCATTTCGCTTATCCAACCCATCTCATCCTCCTCAATTCCATCACCCAAATGATATTTGGTGAGGAGAACAAATCGTGAGGTTCCGTATTATACACTTTTGTTCATCGCCCTTAGGCTCAGATATTGTGCACAGTATGCATTGTTACCATGGTAATGTACTAATACAGTAGAAGATGGTTTATATTGAGAAAAATAAAGTGCGAAGGTTGACTGGCAAACATGTACTGGGATTCCGCATGCAGCATGTTTGGAAAGTTCAGTCTTGCATGTGATCGGTGCCCTATCAGTTGGTGCTGATAATGCCAAATGATAAATGCTAAGATAGGAGTGAACTTTTAAACGTTTATTTCCAACAGGAATTTGAATTGCAGTTATAATATATGATAAGATGGTTCACTATCAGCATGTTTTTCTTGAACAGTGGGGTGTACTAGAAAGAACGTACTGGTTCTAGAACCTCTTTTGTTATAGCATCTGTTCTAGCATACATTGAAATATATGTATTTAGGGGTAATCCGTTCCATGCCCACAGCCTAGAGTAAAGTTACCATCCAGCTTTCTCACTGTGTTTGCCGACTCATGGCTAAAATTATATAGCAGAATGATAAAAATATTTTCACTGCCAAAGGCGCAAATAACTGAACTATCAAAGATGATAACTGACGCTCTAATCAAAGCGGGAAGGCCCGACACGTCATGTTCACGCGCCATCTACGTCGGCCGATACTGTTTCTCCGCGTTTGTTGTAGCATCTGTGTTCGTTGTAGTATCGTGATTTTATTGATAAAAACTGTTCGTTGTAGTATCCTGATTTTATTGATAAAAACTGTTCGTTGTTGCATACCCGACTGTAATGACAGACATGCAAATGGGTATGTAAACTTTTCGAATTGTCTTTGTGAGCTGGAATATGATTTGCAAGCGCTGGGCATATTTTAAATCACAAACTCCAAGGAGCACAGTCCCTTTATGGGTCGTTCGCCTATCACAAAAAGCGCCGATTAACTTCATGTCCCTCCGTCTGTCCGCATGTATCACCGAGGCTCCCACAGGACGGATTTCCGTGAAATTTTATGACGGGGACTTCAATTAAAATTTGTTGAGAAACTCCACATTTGGTTAAAATCGAGCAAAAATATCGGGCACTTTACATGAAGACCTAAGGACGGTTCATTGTTTCCGGCTACACTAAATCTCCATACAAGCGCTGTCTTTGTGTGACGTGGCATCCGACTGTTGGGATAGCGGAGGAGGTAATGACATCATGCGAACGTGCTGTAGTGTTACGTTTATGTACTTTGCCTCCCTTGTTGAGCAGCTAATATAGTCACTTAGGTAGACTGGCTGGCTGCACTAGGGTTGAGTCCTTCGGCCGGCCTTTTTTCTCTTGGTATCGAGCCATGTGTGTAAGCTTCTGTCTGTACTATGAGCTCAGCTAAACAAGAAATTTCCCATCTTCTATTAAACCAAATATATCATTACTGAGTTCCCTATTCTGACCCAGAAGACACACACCCATATTATTACACCCTACTTTAGTAAGGTCTGTTTTACTGTTATAATATCAAGTTGTCCCAAATTGTCTTTTCCTTTGACATTTGCCTGTTAAAATTTTGGGTTCATTTTTAGGCGCGTTCAAAAATTACGAAAAGCGACTATTAGCTTCATTCTCTGCATGGAACAACTCGGTTCTCAATTGACAGATTTTCATGAAATTTTATTTTTGAGTGTTTTTCGAAAATCTCTCAAGAAAATTCAAGTTACATTAACATCTGACAAACACAGCAGGTACCTTACCAGGTACATTACATGAAGACCTAGTTACCTCGGTGAGTTCTTCTTATAATGAGAAATGTGTCAGACAAACATAGTAGAGAATTTCAGAACACACGCTTTATGTTCAGTAACTCCCCCCCCCAAAAAAAAATACTGCTTATAGGAGATAATGTGGAAATACGTGGTCCATATAGGCCACAGAATACAGTGCATACACTTTGCCCCCTGGATAACTAAGGCTACAGACACACATTCAGAATATGTAGTGTATATTACTTTTCCATGGCAGCAGCAGTTATGTGAATGTGCCTGAACGTTACATTATATGAACATTTGCTTTTCTGTTCATCTCTTCCGTGCATATTGCACGTCCTGTTTATCTCATGCTTCTTTGTTTTATCACATTAATAATATTTGGTGAAGAATACATATTAGGAAGCTGCTTCTCATTCTGCAGTTTTATCAGTCCATTGGCTACACATTCTCAGTATGATGAAGTGTTCCAAGTAACAAGGTCAAATTCTAAGATTTCCTCAGAAGCTTATATCAGTTGGAAATGCCCATGTGTAATTGTATAAATGATTCACATAGGAGTATAATAAAATAAAAATTAATATGGGTTCTTTACATGCCAGGTACCTGTACCTGTTCGCACCATAAGAGGCATCTGACAGTACCATAAGGAACATCTTCCCTGAAGAGTTCATCCGAAATTCATATTAACCACATTGATCAGCCAAAAGTAGAAAAATATTGCCATCAGAAGTGGTAAACACATGTCAAGTTGCACACACATTAGTTTCTAATTTAAAATCAGATTTGAAGTGTAGGTGGGAAAAGTGGCAGAACAGACTTTGTTACTGGAAATATAGGGGAATTTCTGTCTTTATGTGGTACAGCATATGCATTTCTTGTTTTCCCACACATATCAAAATGTACTTATTCTGCCCTCCATATCCTATGTGTATTCAGCCTAACAGGCAGGCCTTTTTGTTCTGGCAGTAGAGAACAGGAGAGCATTGTGGCACATTGGCACATAGTGTAATAAAAGAAGCTGAACAGCAGCAATGGGATGACAACAAAGGTGGTGGTGATGAAGATAGGAATGAGGCAGCAGTGGTAACAGCAGCAGCATTGCCTACTACTACTACTACTACTACTACCACCACCACCACCACAACTACCACCAACACCAGGAACAACAGTTATTCTCATACTGCTTCATTTATTGTGATACCAACTTACAGTGCATTTGTAATGTTCTCATAGGAATTAGAGAAGTTGAATGTGGTTTTGGATGAAGAGAAGCGATGCCTGGAACAGATGATTAAAGAATTCCAAAAGGAGCATGAAATTATGAAATTAGAATATGAAGAGACTCTTGCAGCCATGAAGATGGTGCAGCAAGACAAAGAGGCACTTCAGAGTACAACACAAAGTCTTATGGTAAGTACATACACCACACCTAAAAAATGCAACTAAACAACATGTGAATTATTTTACTGTGCTTTGCTTGGAATTCCTTCATGTCATTCAGTATGTTTTTTGTAGAAAAATTTGTCAGAACTTGAAGAAGAAAAGAAGAAAATCCTCCAGAGTTTACATCAGACAGATGGTCGGAACAGTCAAACATCATATGCAGCCCAGAATTTGCAGATTCATTTACAGGGAATTGAAGAAGAGCAGCGGTGTCTGTTGGAAGAGAAACAAGAGATAGAAGAGAGGTATTGTCTTGCATCCTCTTAGTATTCCTCTCAATACCTGCTTCATTTAACTTCAATCTTGAACCAGATGTTCAATGGATGGTCTGTAGGTTCTGTATTTCTATAGCATCATTTTGTCACATGGTAGTCTCACTTTATACAGTCTGGATATAACCACAAAGAAATGCTAAACCATTAATATGACAAATAACAAGGGTATATTTAAACATACAGCTGATAAAGTAACTGTGCATATGTGTGTATAGTATATCAAATGAAATCTATACACCAGTTGCTAATAAACAGAACAGTACTAAGAAAGAGAAGATCAACACCTGTGAGTCTCAGTCCCTCCTAGGCATTAAATCAGCAGTGTCTTCTGATAGTGAATAAATAATGAATGAACAAATCAGGGCATTGTCAATACGAAACACATACATAATAATAATTTGGACTGCCTAGTCTGCATAAGTCTCTTGTTCCTGGCCCCATACCTCCCAGAAAGACCACAGCATGGTTGGATTTAAATTCCCATATGTGCTTATCAAGTAACAAAACTCAGAAACTAGCCCCAGACAAAATTAATACAATCCAGCCTACATATTGGCTAGTCTGGGCACTCAGCAATACTTCCCCCCCAGAACCAAGTGCATGTACCTTACATATAACATGCAAAATAAGAGTGATTTGCAACACTTGCTCTTGGAAGGAACAGACCTTCCAACCTGCACTCCATTGCTTTCCTCCTCACTCACACATACCCAAAGGATAGGGCTGAAGGGACAGCTGTGCAGCCATAAGATAAAAATATCTGGTCTGGCTTGAAATTGAACTACACTTCATTCACCATCCAGCCTACAGCCTAGCCAGTATACTAACGGAGCTGTTCCAGCTTGATACACGTTCTGTACAAGACACTAAGAGAACTGATGTAGAAATGCTTCAGAATAACATAAACTCCACTGATTCATACATTATTTAAATACTTTAACTGCAGAAGTCATGTAGCATCATACAAGATGCAAAGATGATTACAAATAATCATGATATAAGCAATTATTATTTGTAAGGGTTCAGAACAAAGTAATCGTATTCTATATTTTCAGTCTGCAGAGACAATTTTGCTGGCACGTGTTGTCACTTGTCAATATTATTTGTACTTAATTGTAAAAACATAAGTTGTGGGACCTACAAGGCATTTGTTTGATGGTTTAGAGATGAATATTTTTATACTGGCTGCCTGTGACTACTCACAAATGATGAGTCATCAACACTGAAGTTGCACATGAGTCAAACTTGATAATCCAATACCAAGGATGTACTGGTATTGCACAAATATGCACTGGGTAGACTGAGAACAATCACATTTACCATCAGCACTGTCAGGAACCTGACCAGTATTTGAACCAAGGATGTCCCAAATACAAACCTAAAACATCACCACTACACCATCTTGATTAGTTGCATTATTATTCTGAACTTTCATTATTATATTTCATTATATTTATTAAATATTATATTTCAGTATTGTTGTTGTTGTTGTTGTTGTTATTATTATTATTATTATTATTATTGCAATATCACTTTAACTGGACTTCATCCCATATCACAGGGGTCCACAAATTTTTAAAAAATCAGGAGCCACCTTAAGATTGTAGGTGCCACAATAGTCACATCATGTGAAGTTCCATACTGAGGACACACAGATATTAGGTGCAACCATACACAATTTAGTCACCCAAATGACCTGGCACCTGTGATCTGTGCACTCCTGCCTTAATGACTGATTAAAGTACAACATTCTAAGAATATTACATCCAGAGATTGGCTCTGTCCCCAGCCTCAGGTGAAGGACAGATAAAAGAACCTACTTAGCTGGGCCTGTGATATGAAGCTGATCTTATACTTTGTTGCACAGTACCTTCCGTATATTAAAATTCCTGTTTTATCCTCTGTGAAGCAAAACATTTATGGGCCATAATATTTTGCAGTTTGTCTTACAGGAGTAATTATTTTGACCACAGTGTTTTAAGAATTTCTTTTACAGCATATTTTCTTTGTTGTAAGTATGAAATTTGTATTATGTTCTGTATCTTTTCCAGATTTCAAGAAAATGAATTGAGAGCTAAAGTTTTGGAGGAGGAAAAGCAAATCATTTCCCAAAGTTCTAAACAACTACTCTCTTCTTTAAATGTAAGTTTCATAAATATATGCTGTTTCGACAACACCTAAGAATATACGAATATTCTGCCTCTCCCCACCAAGATATGGAGTCTGTGTTAAATTTTACATCCATCAGATATTACTGATTTCACCTTATATCTGCCTTCACCCCTCCTCCCAATTAAAAAAAACCCTTCACCATTGCCAATCCAGACAAAGATGAGGAAAGTAGAACTGATTTTTCAAAAATTTTCCAGCATCTTAAGATGGTTCTTTTGTAAAATGTAAAGCAAAGTGGAGGACCACTTTAATAAATGTATCCACCTTAGGTTTGATGGGAACAACAAATAAACAATTGGATTTACACATGTGAAATTGTGTATAGATATACAGATTGAACAGACATACAAGTTTTGTATGAACTGTTTCTTTTGAACAAACTGTCAGTGGTATAAAACTTCATGGTTGTATTGATTAAATTTAACATAGTTTGAATCTGTACAAGTGGAGATTATGTACAGAAATGAATAACTAAATTGTGTAATTATTAAGTCATAGGTCTTGCTAGCCAAGCCCTACACATTGGAGCATTTAAAAGAAAGTGGGCACCATCAGCTTCACCCCAGAACTTCTTTAAGACACATGTATGTTTGTGTGATTGTAAGTTGTATGGGGTGTGCAGGATTTGCTTACGGAGCAAGATTTGCCAGAAGCTGAGCTGCGTTTGGAAGTTACAGCACGTTTAGAAGCAGAGCGCCGGCTACGTGTGGCACAAGATTCGGTACACCATCTAGAGGGTGCACTACAGACTGACATTAGCCCATCTGCGCTGCGCACAAAAATACTTCCAGATGTGAAGAAACTGCGACGTAGGTACAAGGGAATACAATATTGCCTTGATATTATTTGTATCATTTTTCAGTCAGTATTTTCATATTAATATGGATCGTATTTCAAAATAAATTTCAAAAATCTACCCAGTACTTCTTAAATTTGTATACTACAGTGACTACCTACTAAAAAAATAATTTTGACCTACATCTGATGCCTTTACACCACATCTGTATTAAGGTCATATTTTTATTTTTTGTTTTAGAATTCTTTGAACATGTTGCTGAAGAAGCACGACTTGATGCCAATATGCCTGTGATAATGAAGAATGCTGTGTATGCACGCAAAACATTAGCCAAAAAGGCACGGTCCCAGTTGCTGGAACAGAGCAGGCAGGAAAATGCCAAGACACTGGGTAAGACCAGGACTAATACGGACTATTATATATCACATATTTTTTTCCTTGGATGTTGTCTTTTGCATGGTTGTCCTACTTACATTGCTATATATGTTTGACTTTTGCATGGTGTTGTAGATAGTGTCAATGGAATGAAAACTGTTGTTTTAGGGATCAGCCTTGATGGTATACCCACTACTGACACACCTTTAAAGAGGTCTTTATCAATTATGATTACTAAGAAAAGTTTAAATCCTCGTCTTAATCGGACCAGGTCAACTAGATCTTCAAATGGTAAGTGTGCACAGTTCATGATTATTAGACCCTACATACTCCAGCACTCATCCTTAATCTTTATTTTCATAAATGTGTTTGTGTTAATTATAAGTCAGGACAGTTGATTTGGCAGAGTACTGACTATGGCATGGACAACCAAATGTGTGATTTCTGGCAGGGACAGCAATTTTTCATTTTGGTAGTACATCCAAACTAGTTCTGAGGCCCACCAGGTATCACAGGCCCTTTCTATGGGAAACAGCAGTTGAAGCACAAAACTAACCACTCGAACTTAATACCCAGATTTAGGATGTGGTAATATGCTATACCACTCTCACGCAAAAAAATAATAATAATATAAAATAGTAGGGATTATGACGTATCCAAAAACTCATAGCACAATACTTGCACACTGCTTTAGCAATCAGCTGTCATGCATATCGGCAAGAGTATGGGGTCAACTTCCCCAACAGTGAAACACATTATTAGTTTTGACATTATGCTGACCGTGCATCTCAGTATATTTGTCTCAGTAATTAACCAATTTGATGCACAAAATTTTTGTTTTACAATAAGTTTATTTCATGCCTCTACATGTTTCAAGCACATGCTCATCGTCAGGAGGTCAAAATTGCATTACACAGCCTCTGGTATCATCACACCTGATGATGAGCACACGTGCTCGAAACATGTAGAGGCATGAAATAAACTTATTGTAAAACAAAAATTTTGTGCATCAAGTTGGTTAATTACTGAGACAAACATTATGAGTGTTTCAGAGGCTTGCTGTATCTACATCATCAGGGTTATTTTGAGGAGTAAGCTTATCAATGTGATGCCTATTCCTTTCTAACATGCTGGGCAACTAATACAAGAGAAAAGTCAAAAGTAATCTGCATCTACTGACTGGCCTTCATCTGTCATATATGAGAACAGTAGTAGTGATTCAATGGGGAAGATTCATGCTTGGCCCTGATAATACCATTGCACAAAAATATTTTAGTGCAGGAAATATAGAGTACATTTTTATATACCTTGAGAGTGGATGAAGTGACAAATTTTGTTTGATGAAGGAGGTCACTATGAGGAAAACAATGGCTGTTTTTTAAAAAGGAATAGTATTGAGAGTGTTTATTCATCATATATTGGCTTGCTGTTTTACAGGCATAGCCTTCGGTGTTCAGAGCAAGAGTAATGATTCTGATGATAGGTTACCAGTAAAGGAACACAATCTACCTGCCTGCCCTTGAAGATGGTGAGCAACTCTAGTGTAAAAGGGAAGAAATGATAGAAATTTCACTCCTGGACCTTGTGGCTTCACATATGTTTTTGTTGCACATGGGTTCAAAACCTTATCTTGCAACATTTGATTTAGAAAAATGTTTAAGTAATACACTTTAAGTGTAATTTGAGAGACAATGCAGTAGTTTAAACATACAACCTTATTATTATTATTTTTATTATTATTATTATTCAGGGAACTAAATTATAGGTGATGCCACTGTACTTGAGACATAAACAGTTGTTAAATATGGATAGTTTATTATGTTGTACTGTACATGGTGGTGAAAGATGATAATGAGTTTATATTATTTACAGCACATGAATACCAGACACATCACAACAGATGAAACCATTTCCATCATTTATTTTTTCTTATTGCATTGTTGATTGAAGTTCTTGGAGATGATTACTGGATATCAAGGGGATTTCATTACAAGATGTTGATATTAGCATATGTTAATGGGATGATATAAACAGCTTTTAATGACATATTGCTGTATGGTGGTTCTCAGTACCCCCAGCCCCCATCCGGCGACACTCTTGAAGAATGACATCCACGTACCCACATATTTGCATGATAATTCGAAATTTTAATGAAATAAAATAAGTGTAAATGCACCATTTCTATTACTAACGAGACAGGAAATGTACATATAATGTAACTTTGAGGCATGTTCATGCAAGCATTGTTGTAGTGGAAAAGCAATGAGTATTACACAACCTCAGTGTGTGTATTTGTAGCCTTAGGTATACAGCATGGGCCATATTGTCATCTGTGGCCTGCCCTGCTCCACATTATTATTCCATGTTATGTCATAAATGGCACGATTTTTTAAAAAAGTTACTGAACACATGATGTGTGTTTTAATTTTCTCTACAACTTTTGTCTGAAACATTTCTCATTCTAAGAATAAATGAGCGAGATAAGATAAAAAATGTATGTAGGTATCCATGTAAAGTACCCTTTATTCTTGTCTGATTTTAATGAAACTTGAATTTTCTTGACAGATTTTCAAAAAACTCTCAAACAAATTTCATGAAAATCCGTCTAGTGGAAGCCGAGTTGTTCCATGTGGTTGGATAGTTGGACAGACATGAAAAATCTAATAGTCGCTTTTTGCAATCTTGCGAATGAATGCACCTAAAAAACTGTCATTCAGTGACACACCTTCATTGGAATATGAAAATTTTAATGACACAAATAAATCAATAAGCAAATAAATAAAAGTAAAGAACTTTGTTTCTTAGGGAGTTATGCAGTGCCATGACTGCACCTGATGTACGAATACATGTGTCGAATGCTTGTCACTCTTCCACCAAGTGACAGTTTGAGGATATGCCACTCAGTGACTCACAGTGCCATGATAATTTCAGTACTGATGTAGTGCATTGCATTGTGGGTGAAAAGATTTCTTGCAACACACATAGAAAATGCTTACAACACATAGTTTGAGAAGCTATGTGCTAGACAATCACAATACACCACATTAAAAGTTGTATAAATTTACCAAGCTGAACATATTTCAAACCATCTAATTCATCTTCAGGGGCTATACTCATACATGAGTTACTGCAGTTTACAACTTATTACAGTGATTTGGACATTACTCTTTGTGTTAAACCTCATTAATTCTTAAACTTATGTTAATTATTTAAAGACAGACTAAAAACCTTAATGTTTTCTTGACTTGTGGAATTGCTAATTACATAGTTATTTTCCTAATTTCCTCCTCTCGTGTAGCCATTACAGTAATATCATTGTAATTTATCATTTCCCTTGTCTGTTGTTGATACTTCCTGATTATTACTGTTTGAGTGATCCAGGTGATTAATATTCGGAAAGAAAATTAAAATATAGTTCTTTAATTTCATGTGTAATTTAGTTTGAGTGGAACATTCAAGTCTTCACAGTGTAACAGCACCCTGACTGCATTCTTGAGTGTTGTGATGGGAGACTTCATGTCTCATGTTCCATCAGTTACCTGGCTTGGTGATTTTGCTAAGGGAATTCTGCAATGAGGAAACCTGTTACCTCCATATCAACATTATGAAAGGCAAAATTATAACCTACCAGTAAGTTCAGTCCAAGTATGTACCACTATAATATTTGTAGAGTTGGTTAATCATAAAAATGTTGACTGTATACACTAAAGTTTGTTTTGGGTGTTAGAATTTTCACCATTGATTTCCTTGAACATCATGCATACTTCTGCCTGTTTTACCCCACAAAGATTCTGGCTATATTCATTAATAATATTTAATTTTATCAAAATTTGTGATGTGTTTCATTATAGACTGGACTGTACTGCACATGAACTCTAACCCTTTAATGTTCTGTTATGCACTATCAGTTCCTAACAGTGGCAAATTTTGTTTCTGCACATGAATCTCTTATATTTAAAAAAACACCATGAAAGGTGTTATCTGTGTGGTAGAATTTGCAGTATGTGTTGCATAGCAACATTAGCTTTTGCAATATGGTATAAAACTGTTGTCTTAGGTGTGGAATTAATATTTGTGGAGTATTATGAGCAATTAACACATTCCTGATGTTGAATTCCAGTTGTAGGCATATAAGTTGCTACACACCATGTGATATTGCCTTAGTTTGAATATAAGGTGACCTGTTTACCATTGTTGGCATTCCAAGACTGAATGTAATTTTGTAAAGAAAAGCATGTATTATAGTAAGGTGTCTGTCAGTGTTAAAATCTTACTGTGTAATGTGATAATATTTTTCTTACTATCTCTTACATTATTGGGTACTACTTTATTGTAATGCACAGGTGCCTCAGTAGACATGTTATCTGCACTTACAAGAAACAAGAGACACCAACTGATTTACAAGTTCAAATATTTGTCAGTATGCAATACCACGTACAGAGAAGGGAAGAAATTTACATGTTCAGGATCCGTTAGTGAGTCTTTCATGTGCCTGAAATTTATTTTATCATTGTCACTGGTTCTAACTTTATCCCCTGATCTTCTATACATAAATTTGTTGTTCTATGCTGTAATATTATGTAGCCATGGTTAATGTTTCTAGAATGAAAAAGTTGCTTGTCCTACATTCTGCTCTGTTTATATCAGGTGATATATACTAATACATTGCATTATAATGATCGAGCAGGTATTCATACACCCCCTGTAATAACTTTTAAATTACTTCTGGGTTCTCTGTTGCTTAAGTTTTTACCATCAGCTATAAACCTCCGTGTTCTTATGCAACATACTATATTTCATTCTTATAATAAAAGCCAACAAGATGCACGTTTTTCAAATTTATTTTGATAAAGAACTGTACATGTTTCAGTCAGATCTGCTATCCATCATCAGGAGTATCTCAACACTGTATAAACAGCAACAGGTATTTGTCATGCTGGTTATGTTGACTGTCTGCTAGCGAGGTGACTTCGCTAGCAGACAGTCAATTTAACTAGCATGACAAATACCAATTGCTGTGAAAACAGTGTTGAGACTCCTGATGATGGACAGAGATCTGTCCAAACATGCAGAGTTCTTTATCAAAATAAATTTGAGAAACAGTGCACCTCGTTGGCTTTTATTATAAGAATATATCACAATGCACGGTCCTCTGAATGTCAAAACCGTATTTCAGTTATGATTCTCAACCTAGAAACCTAGTACTCTTCAGCCTTTATGTCAATCCCTTTAGAGAAATGATGGTACAGTACCTTGAAATAGGCTGTGACCACAGCCCATCAACATCTTTTTCCACTTCAACATTCACTGTTATCCTGCTATGAAGTACTATACACCCCATTCAATTCAAAGATAATTACTAAATAAACCAGGACATTATGATTGAAAATTAACTGATCACTGTTTATGAAACTCAGTATGAATACTCCATCACTGGAGTCCTGTTCATTTGCTGCATTTTATCTGTCATTTTATGATGGCAGAGTACATCTGGAGCATACGTTCTAATTCTTTGGATTCCTGAAATGTGTCTTGCTAATGAATAATGTATGTAAATTAAGTAGCTGATAACTGGGAACAAGGTATTATAAACTCTTGGTTTTTGAGACTGTTTAAGAAGTAACTGTGTGAATATACAGTATTAATCTGTGATGTGGACACTTGCAAATTAGTTGGTGTTGATGCTATTCATTGACTGCAGAATGCTAGGTGTTCTTGTTAGCATGTAAGACTCAACATAGGTTGACCTGTGCCAAAGCATTTCTGTGTCACAGTATGCTCATTAGTACTGAAACACAATCTGAGGTCACTATATTATATGCCTAGCTACGTTGGTAGTAACTGTACATAGAATGTCATAGTTTAAACCATTAACACCATATTCTACTGTTTTGACTCTTAATGTATCTACTCAAGTGGAACCATGCTTTGTCTGTAAGAAACAAAATGTCCAACACATGAACCCCTTGTTAAAAGACCGTGCTGTTAGTTACAGAATTACCGTGCAATTGGTAGCCAGCAAAACTGAAGCAAGGTAGTGAGCTTGTGCCAAACAGCTTGGCAAATGGCAGAGTTGTCCACTGCAGTGGAGGGGCAGCTTCTTATATACATCTTGGAAGCGTGTCATCCCCGTTGTGTGTGTGTGAAAATTGGAAAGGGTATGTAGTCAAACACAACTATGTCAATTAAGATGTATTTAATGGCTATACTAGACAACATGTTTTGGCCTTTACTGGCCATCTTCAGGTTGTCTTCAAGAGAACTTACGGTCCTACTATATACATTGTGCACGCATGTGGTGCATAGATCTCTACATACGGGCCTTATTGCGTAATGTAATTTCTATATGTGGTGATATGTTCTGACTAGAGGCACGTTAGGCTGTGGTGGCTAGTGTCAAGTTTGAAGGTTCTTGGTGCGCTGGTATTACGAAGAGGCGTGTTCCTCTTCCTTCCTCTTAATTGGGGTCGTATTGTGGGTGGTGGCACACACTGTTGTTGTTGCCGTGTACTGTTTCTCACTGTGTGTAGCTGTTTTCTTCTCTGCACTGCTATTGTTCACTGTGAGACGCTTTGTCACACTATTAATCGAATTAATTCAATTAATAGTGTGACAAAGCAACAGTGTGTGCCACCACCCACATGGACATACATCCACCCAGGGGTAAAACCGGAGCGAGCTGGGAACACACTAACACCTGGAGCGTAAGTACTAAGCTATTTATGTTTTCCTCCAATACAGCAAACTTTCCCATGTACAATTAGGCCGGATTAATTCACCACCCTTCTCACACACATCTCTGTCCCCACAGGCAAGGGACCATACATCCAAGGTCATTCAGGCCTCCCCACAATATGGCCCCAATTAAGAGGAAGGAAGAGGAACACGCCTCTTCATAATACCAGCGCACCAAGAACCTTCAAACTTGATACTAGCCACCAGACCCTAACGTGCCTCTAGTCAGAGCATATCACCACATATAGAAATTACATTACGCAATAAGGCCTGTATATAGAGATCTCTGCACCACGTGCGCGCACAATGTATATAGTAGGACTTTAAGTTCTCTTGAAGACAACCTGAAGATGGCCAGTAAAGGCTGAAACATGTAGTTGTGTAGTATAGCCATTAAATACATCTTAATTGACATAGTTGTGTTTGACTACATGCCCTTTCCAATTTTCTTATATACATGTTTCAGTATTTACAGATGTCTGATCTTTGGGTTGCATCGTATACAGTACATCGTATATTGCCAATACACTATGCAGCAAGTGAACACATGATGCAGTATAATTATTTATGTTGTTTTAAAGGTGATGGCCCTTAAGAATCAGATACAGTTGAGTACACAGACATATGCTGTTTTATTATAACAAATGTTATCTCAGTTATTGTCCATTGTGTGAGGTATACTTGATATATACAGTATTTTGGAAGCTTGTGCTGCTTTTGTCATCAGGTAAAAGTAATATTAGACCTATAAGTAATTACACGTAACTACACATCACTGTAAGTATATACCTTTACTTGTGCATGAAATATACCTCAGACAATGGGCAGTATCAGATGTAATATTCTTATAATTCAATAAACACTATCACAAACACCTAAGAGATGATTGCTATGTGTTGCATCTAGGGTTTCATATAGTATGGGAAGAGAAATTGTACTTGTAGTCCCTCTGAAGCAGTACCGTCTCTTATCAGCCAGGTTCATAAGCCTACATGATGGAACTGGAAAGTTCAGAAATGAACATCTTTGTCATCCCATTTCATTACTTATAATGTATACTGAGACCTTATTACATTCCTGTAATATGAATGACATACAGAGAAAAGTAATGTACATAACTGAATATGTATATACACATTATTTTTGTAGCAGCATTTATAGCTGAAATACAGCACAATGTCTTCACAATGCAAAATGTTGTAAGTTCCTTTAATTTTGAGCATTTCTTATCCTTCCACCCCCCAAATCCCTATTTAGATTTGATCCTCAATTATGATTACCAGATTTTCAGCATGTATTGTCTACGTGACAGTATCTATATGCTTGGCTTTGGTCAGTGTTATATTACTGTGTAACAATGAACTTTTAATATTTTCTGTGGCTATAACATTTTATTTCGATACTGTGCACAAACTATGTTAACCCTTGACAAATGGCTGTGGTTTTCTTTCTATAGGCAGAGGTTGTGAAAGGGGTGTAAATTCACTGGAGTTTATCTGCTCAGTATGGGAATAATCTGTCAACTCAGACGAGTGTGTGTGTATGCGTGGACTGGGATGTGTAAGATTGGCTGGACAAGTTCAGCCAATGCAGAACGCTCAGAATGCCCAGCCACATCAACTGACGAGACCCATGACACTCAATGACTGAGAAACAAGGGATACCGTGACACAAGCATACTGAGAGGCATGGAAACTATGTAGAAAAATAATACAGTTGTAACTGTTCATAAAAAGTAGAACATAAAAAAATAATTGTGGATAATTTTTTAACCTTTATTGTACGGCATTTAATTTAGTCTTCGTGCCCCTGGTACGGTGTTTATATTAGACAGCCCTTTAAATAGTTGCGCGTGGTTGCCTATAACCGTTTATAAATTATGAACCGAAGGTGATGAAACAATTAAATAATCTGCACTGTTGCGAATAAATCAGAGATATTTCAGTTCAAGAAAAGTTTCAGTACAGTAGTGTACCGAGGGGGGGTGTTGGGGTGTTCAAACCCCTCCCCTCGAAATTCGGAAGGCCCTCCAAAATCGCGCCAAACTCAACCAGATTTGAAAACAGTCAAAAATTGCCACATTTCGGATGCCAATGCCCCAAGATTTTCGGGAAAAAGGCAGTAAAATTCCAAAACTACCGCCGGTTCGCAATTGTTTTACATTAGCAATGACAAATAAATTGCTTGTCATCGTAAATAGTCTTAAAGTACCAAAAATTAAGAAAATTTTACAATATGAAATGAAATTTCTTGTACCAAATTACAGCTGCCTCCTGAACCCCTGACTAGTGGGCTACCGCCCACAGATCTCCATTCTCTCTGTCCTCAACTGAATTTCTTGAACCCCCTCCACCGAACAAAATTCCTGGGTATGCCACACTGATTCAGTAGAAATGTTTAGTGCCTACACGCAGGAAGTTAATTTAAAAGTTTTATAATTCTCAATTTATTTTACTTACGTTTCTGTTTCGGGCCTGATGTACGCACAGGAAATTTCAGCGTGAAGATTTGTGGAGTTATGCCTTTGCCTGGTAGTGTCAGAAACACCATCTTACATCACATGCACACCATACTTTCTCAAAACTTCACTAACAGCTTTTTCCTTCACACCAATCAGAGTTCACGCGCCACATTTTGGCTGCGTCGCTCTCACGAACCGAGACTGACCAAATTTTGTTGAGTGCTGTTGCAGTCTACCGACTTGCACCATCATTTCCAGTATATCTTTCGCGAGGAGGAATTGAGAGTTTCTACATCACATTTTCTTATTTTGTCAAGGAAAGAGAAACTAAAACAGAGATATTTTAGCGGTTGTCTAAAAGTGCATAAAATTCCATTGCCTAAATAAATGGTGCAGTTGCTCGATGCCCCTGCTTCTTCACTCTCACTGTCCCAAACCATTTCAGATATCCGGTCTGGGGACAAGAACCCGGCTCTCTTATGCACAGACATTGCAGAGTGCTGACTCAGAAATTAATATTCAGTTCAGCTAATTATTATGAAGTTGGAACAATTGGTAACGCATTGAAATGCCATATTATTTCAGCTGGTTTATTGCTCTAATATTTACAGATCAGTCTGTTTATTTCTATATATCAAACTGCAGTTGGAATTGTAAGCCAGCGGAGTTTGCGAATGAAGCTTTTCACATGTAGTAAGTTCGGAGAAAATAATTTGAACTGCCAGTAATAACGTATATTTATTTGTAGGGCGAATATAAGCATCCTGTTTATCTTCGATTTCAAAACATCCTTCTTGAAGAGGGCAGAATCTGAACTGAAATGTAACACAAGCATTACATAAAGTTTAGCATTGGCAGTTTATCATATACAGACAGTTGGTACTTAGTCCCTTTTAGCAGTAATATATCCTGCGAACGTCGAACTAAAGTGGTTTTCAGTACAGTATTGCGGCCAGTAAATTATGTCGCCAAGTGACATAGAGCGGGATACAAAGAAAGAAAATTCTTATACGAAGCATGCCTTCAGGAAGAGATTTCCTGTAATAGCAATGCTTGGCAGAGTGAATGAAGCTTCACAGTGACATGCGTGGGGTCTCCTCAAGCGCTAGGTGAACGAAATAAGATCCAGTGCAAAACATTTCTCCATAAGGAAATGAATCAGTGGGTTACCATAAAAACAAACAGAGAAGGTTTGCAAAGATTATAGGGTGGCTATAAACTGCTATTCATGACGTGCATATGTACAAAATTGGGTACAGTGGCCGGAGCGCAAATCTGACCACAAAATATTATATAATGTGGAGAAAACGTGTGGGGCTATAATACTAAGCCTATACATGACTGTGCGGGGCATTTAAACGGCCGCAGCGCACCCATTTGGTGTGTTCGTAGGAACACCGATTTAAAGGGATTGGGTGCGTTCGCCGGATAAAGGTTAATCATGCTTGTAAATTCTGGTAAAGAATGAAATTTATTACTTGTGTTACTATCATTACAATGGTTATTGTGAAAACAGCATTTCAGAAGTGACACCTGTGGCATTCCCACTCCACAAGTTGGTGCCTCTGCCAGGTTGTTATCACTAATTGCCTGAGATTTTAAAAAAATATATGAATTTAGAGTGGTCTTCAGTGGCATTACATTCATATAACAGTTCATCAAAATTCAGCAAGTGGTTCTACTAGACAGACAGACGTGACAATGCCTGTACGAAATATACAGATCTGAATTACAGGCGTGTCAATCACAACATTCAGACAATATTGTTACTGACAAAGGTGCTGTGTGTTTCAGCTTATTTACAAAGTAAAAAATACATATAAGAAAAGCGCATATATACAACACAGCTGTTAGTTAGAATGAGATTTCAGAATTACACTGTTTAAATAGGAACTTTAAGTTTTTAACAGAAGTACTGAAACAAACATACCATACAATTGTAATATATTATTTTAATATGTACTTGAATATTAATTTAACAAAGTTTGGCCAATAACAACAATAAAGCCATTGTGAGACTGAGATATCAATTTTAATTATTAATTGTGGTATATATAAGTGTTTGTTCTCATATATTTTTCAACCTGTACCTGATACATGTGAATAAGACAAAGCATGCAGCACATTTTAACAGTAAAAATATTGTCCAGGTATGATTGTGATTGACAGTCCTTTGATTGGTCTGTTTGCTAACACATCTCAATGGGATGTCTTACTGTAAGATTATATATGTATTCTTTTTATGCACAGTTCATTGGATACATTAAAAGAAATAGGGGCTACTACTACTACTACTACTACATTCTTATCATCGTCAACACTACTATTTGTGAGAACCTAAGGTGAATGGTTATATTTACAATGTGCTACACTCCATGTTGTCATGGTGTAGTCCAGCAGTGACAGAATGCCTACTGGCTGGGTGGTGAACAGCTGCAGACACACTTGACATTTGTAACAGAGGAGCAGTTGTGGAAGGAAACACTGTACCCTAAAGTCTTCTCTACAGGAATCATACATGTTATGTAATGCTGAGATACATGCCTCGGTCATTTGGGTGATTATTTGGAGAAACAGAGGATTTTTCCATTATTCCTTGAACTGTTTGACATATATGTTGAAGTATTAAATGCCAGTGTAACACACTTTCAGATGTTTCATATTGAATACCCCTCATAGATTTAAGGATTCTAAAGATCAGCAGGCAATATAATTCTCAGAGATTCCTGTCGTAATTTATACAATAAAGATGTTAACAAATTTAATTACTGCAGTGGGACTGTGCTGTCAGAAAGGAACTGGTACTTACACAGTACACAGAATGGACATCTTTAGGACAATGTGCTTCCATTATGCTGCAGCATGGTTCATTATCATTTTCTGAAACAATAAATGATTAAATCAGTTTTTTTGTTAAAAATTATACTTCTTAACAATTTAATATGAGTTTGGACCAGGTAATCAATACTGTGTAAGCATGTTTTATGTATGGATGAAAACAGGATTCCCGTAAAAACACAGAAAGCTTATATGGGGGGCATTTGAATGGCCTGCAGCTGTGTTAACAATTTGCACTGCCCTTCCAGTGCATTTTCCCATAAATCAAACAATATAGTAAATAGGTATCATCAGATATTTAATGATCACAACAGCTATATCCCTGTCATCTTTCAATAAAAAGCAAGAAGTAAAATAATGATGATACTCAAACACTAATGGGTGAGACACGTTATTGCCAAGCATGGACTATATGACTTGTCATTCTCACAAAATGTGTTAAAGGTAGATATCAAGTAAGGGAAGATACAAAGCAGAATACAAAAACAGTGGATTCAGGTATAGATAAATGCCTAGGGAAGGATAGATAAAAATTAAACACACTTTGTCAGACACATGATTCACCCTGACAAATGATAATGATATGAATACCACACTGTTTATCTAAAAACTGCTTATAATATAGAATCCTTAACCTTTACGCAACGGGATTTAAATGGCTACAGTCAACCTTCACGTACGACATTATTTTCGCTTGGCATTTAAATTTTTGTACATGGTTTACAAAAAACTTTATTATTTCAGGAACCAA
>Ga0123352_10004653_pt1 | contig 20280 bp, 20 predicted proteins | sample TergutLab28metaG_FD_89700 | JGI IMG/M metagenome (GOLD analysis project Ga0123352, IMG submission 89700) | Labiotermes labralis P1 segment gut microbial communities from Petit-Saut dam, French Guiana - Lab288 P1 | ecosystem: Host-associated > Arthropoda: Insects > Digestive system > Gut ...
CTCTTTAGTGTGTTATATCACAGTTTTAGACTTTTCCATAGGTTATTTAATGTTGCACTAAATATTTTTGTAACCCCTAAGGAGCAATGTCCCCCCCCCCCCCCACCGACCTTCATTAGCTTCCAGTCTATTTAGTTCAATTTCAAGTTTGCTGCACATTATAATAACTGTCCTGGATATCAACTTGGCACATGTACTTTGTTGCCAATTCTAGCATTCTGCATTCATCCAAAAAATATCATGATCATCAACTTCTTTTTATTTATTTTTCCCTTCATCATCATCCCATACTTCTTCAAGCCTGGTCAACTGCTGGTCAAACACATGATTGACACTATGAACTCCACAAACTCTGAGAGCACTGTCAAATGTTGTGTAGTCCACAAACCACAATCCAAGAGGTTCCAAACTATGCCACTCATTTTCTTAATCTTCATTATGTTTTAGTGCATGGTCATCAATGTTCAATTGTAAAACCATACTTTGCAAAATGGTTCTTGATAGCAGTTGGAGTTACCAACTTCCAGGCTTCTGCTAAACAATGCAAAGCAAACAACATATTCAACTTCGCACATGAAGCATCTTGGAACTGTCCACCATCTATCATCACAGCAGAACTGCTTCCTGTAATGGCACTTGGAATGCATGACAAAGGATGTAGATGGCTCGTACAACTAGCTGGGAAAAATGCAACCTCTATGTTCCTCATAAATGTTGTGTTCTTTGAGTGAGCAACACACTGATCAATGAAAAGCAGGATTTTTTTATATTTTAGTACCCACATTTCTGTCTAGTTGTGTAAGTCAACCTTCAGATATGTTGCTGGTTACCAAGGAATTTGTATTTGCATCATACTTTGTACGAAAATTTTTTTTAACATTCTTACAGCCATGCAGGCTGCAACTTTTGCCAGTTACAAGTGGTGGTAATTTATTATCATCATCATTACAGGCAAGGAGTACTGTAACCCGCTGTTTTGATTTTGTTCAAACATGGCAGGGGTCTCTATGAAAATTAAGACTTTTACTTGCTTTTACATTAAAAAATGGACCTGTCACATCAGCATTATATATACATCACAGGAGTCATATTCTTTAATCTCTTAAAATGGTCACTCATTTTTCCAGTTATCTTCTGTTTCTCAAACCACGTTCCTGCTCTCACCAGCCAGAGTTCTATAAACAATGTTGTGTCTTCTCTCTTATCTTTTTATCAGACCATCAGAACCTGTAAAGTTGTCTCCTCCCAATCATGCAGTGATAATGAAGGCCTTGTCCCTGATGATACTACCCTCTACAGAAGAGTGCTTGCACATGCTTCCTTGTATCATGTTGCAACAGCTGATTCCATTTCCTCCAGTAGTGTTTCAATGATTTCCACTACTTGTAGAAAGTTCCAGACTGGATGTAAACTTCTTTCAATTCCCTCACAGTTTTTCACAGCTGTGTTTAATGTGGACACCAAAATCCTGACAGCAATGCTAGGTCAACACATGCTCCAGGTACATATATCAACTCTTAAAAAATATCTATTTTATCCCTTATTCCACAGATTCATGCTCTCTTTTATACACAGTTCACCTCTTTCTATGATATGACACTTGTATACCATATAACTTGGTTTAAACTAAACTTGATATAAATTAAGTTCAATGTATTGAAACTTGCTATTTGTTGTTACTGAACCTACTACAATCTTTACAGAACCATCTTTACTCATCATCATCATCATCATAACCACCACCACCATCACGATTTAATCTGTCTTACAATGGAGCCACAACCTCTTCCAAGTTCTTCAAAGAGTGCAACCTTGTGCTTCCTCTTCCCATTTCCAGTATCTTGTCATTTCCTTAAGGTCAGCCCGTAGCTGCTTATGTGTGCATCCTCAAATTTCCAATCCCTTCTACCTTTCCTTAAATAATGTGTTTTCGAATGCAACTCAAGATGTGACCTATCCAGTTAGCCTTCCTTCACTTAATTGCTGTAGTATGTTCCTTACCTCCCTGGCTCTTTGTAATACTTCACTTTTCATACGACTGTTCCAACTGATCTTCTTCATCCTTCTCCAGCACCATAAGCAGCACACAAGCACATAATTCTTCATGTCACATCCAAAGTTCATCCGGGTATTATTCTTGGCATCCCAATTACATTTCTAGTTCCTTTTCCCCTTCTGAATCCAAACTGATCTTCTCCAAGCACATCCTCAATGTTCTTCCCAATTCTTCTTCTAAATATCCTTGCTATTACTATTGCTGCATGTGTGATGAGGTTGTGTGCAAGTCACTGCATTTTTCAGCTTTCAGCTTCTTGTTTAAGACAATCATTGCAACTGTCCTAAGTACTTCAACATTTAGTTCAAGTATATTTCACTGAGATGTTGATAGCCATGACTATACAAATTCTGAGAAGAATGCTATGAAACATAAAATTAGGTAAATTTCACAGTTAGGACCTAGGAAAATAACTGCAAATTCAGGGAAAACATAACATCTATGACCATGACATCCATGACTATGTAACAATGTTCATATGGCCGTTTGGCCACGAACTTACAAGTGTGTAAAATCGCCTAAAACTCAGACTGCTAGAACATAATATTGGGGTTTTATTGTAAGTAGCAGGCGTTTATCGGCATCGTTCATATATTATGCAATGGCAACAAAATATTGTGTAAAATGAGCTACAGCTGAGCCCATGGTCCAAGCCTTACCATCACATTTCAAGAATGGTGCCCGCAGTATTCTAGAGTGGTTCACTAACATTCAGCTTGACAAACATGAATTACAGCTTTAAGGCTTGAGTTCTGATGTAAATTGTCCTAAATTACACAGAACATGTTGAGAAGTACAAGAAAGAAATTCAATTAGTCAATAAGTAACACACACAACATAACATCAGGAATTCCACCAACCACTAGCAAGTAAGCATGCATTAAAAAAAGTCAGATAATTCAAAATGGCATCATTGAAAGCTTAGGTTTTTGGTCCTGAGCACTTCAAATTAATGAGGTCTTACTGTCCTAAGAAACTGAAATCTTCTTTGAACATTTATTTCGTTTAGTGAGTGCCAAAAGTTTAGCAAGTAGCGACATGTTGTAAAGTAATTTATATACGCTGTTTTACTGCTCAGTGAAAGTAAAGCAGGCTTTATTGGCTGGCTGAACTGATTCAAAGCAGCAAGTCAGGAGCAAGTAATAATGAAACTCAATGATACCTAATGGTTGCACAAAGGAGGGGGATGAAATGTACTCTGAAGACTTACAGAACATGATGTCAACCTATCAACAAAATGTGTCCTGAAGGGCAGAGCTATTGCCAGTGAATAGGGCAAAGAAAGTACACAGTTGTATCTACTACTGGCTATGCTTCCAGTAGATGGGTGGACAGAATGGATCATTATGCAAATGCATAGTACAGTAATTAGCGCAGTTTTAAAACATGTCCATAAAGTGCATGTTTAACAGCAAGCACCCCACACCTGTTAGTGCAGTGCAAGCGCAAAAGTATCCAGTGTACGACAGTTGTGTAAGCACTGTATTATAAACTAACTTCATAAAATACAGGATTCACACAACCTGCCTAACTGGAAACAATGCCTAGCCTGTGCTTCTGGTATCTCATGACTCCTTGAGGCAAATTTAATTACAATCAGTACAAGACACACACTGACAGATTTTAAACTTTTTAATCAGGACATGTAGCATTTCAGACTTTAAAAAAGGATTCAAATCCAGACAAAAGTTGATAAATAACAATGTCTTGTGATGTTTTGAAAAATGCACTTAAGAAAGAGAATAAGTGCACTGAAGCATTAGACTGTAATTTACACAAAATCAGATTTCAGTGTGTGTTTCAGCTTAACACAGACATGCTCAATTTCTTCTTCTTTATCTTCTTCTGTGGCTCCACTACCCAAGAAGGATAAGTGCCTACCTAGTTACTCTCCTCCATCCATCCCTATCCTGCACTACTTGTCTCCAATGAACAATGCCCATCTTATATGCTCCATTTAGAGAACAGTAAAATGCCAGGAGACTTTAACAAAATAGTACATTTAAACCTCTTCCATCTCTTCCATTTCCAACCTGACTCCTACCAGCTACAAATTATTTTATGCAGCAATTTAAAAGAAAAATATTTTAGTATGGTATGGTTGTGCCTATCTGCAAATTACTAGAATAAACGTACAGGACCAAAATGTAGCAGTAATTTTGTATGTTAATAGCAAAAAATCTTCTGACATTGGACAGTGACCACACATGCTTCACTTACTGACACAACTACTGCATATAATAAAGTTGATTCTGGGTAACACAGTTATTCAAATTTACATTTTTGTAATTTTGGTATCCCCATTTTTGCCTCCTTTCATACCCACTGATATTCAAAATTAAAACAATTGCAATTCTCATTTTACAAATTCAAAATAGACATTTTTTGACATGAGAACAAATCAATATTTACAAACATATCCCAATTTACCACTGTTAATTCACATTTAGCAGCCTAAATTACCCTATTGGATAAAAGTTTTAAAATGGCATCATCTGGTATTACTAAACTAGACAAATAACAACACTTGAAACTGAAGCTGAATGCACCCAAGGCTTAATTCTGTGTACACACACTGTCAAAAAGTTTTAGCTGCTGTTATACATAATACAGAGCCATTCTAAAACTCAGAGCCCTTCATAATACATTAAGCCCTGCAGCATCAGAACTTCAGTGTGAAAACAACTCACTGTGTATGTGTACTTCAACCTTCTGCTTGCCATTATTTCTGGCATGCACCAACATTGAGTCTTATATGCTGTTTAACCATATTAAAAGTGTGTGCAGGATGCCAGAGCTCAGTTTTACTGCCAAGAGGTTTGTCTGCGGTTGTAAAGTTTTACTATCCTCTTTGATTTGCATTTCTTCTCAACACGTGCAGTCTCAATAGCAAGTATCACAGCGAGAACAAGTATCTGAATCCAAGACATTGCATCAACAAGCTGACCTTGGAAATGGCATGCAAAGGCTAAACCACACTACAAGCAGGAACTCCAAACCCTGTCATATTACTCTGTATGAGACAGGAACATACTCAACTGCTTCTAACCTGTACTACTCATTACACCATCCACTGCTACATGAAATGTTGTTCTCATTACTATTCATAAATCTTTATAAAAAACTTTGGAACAATGCATAATATAATTACACTTTTTGGTTAATAGCCAGTTGCAGAGGTTTTTATACCTGAAAAATAAAGCTATAGCATTCAAGTAATTATTGCTTTGGAATAGTTATTAAGGACTTTGGGTACGTCTTTCAGGCAAAGTGAAAATGCCCAGATATTTAGCAGTCATATTATAAAAGCACTATTCAGCTTATGTTACTATCAACAATGCATACAGTGAAAACTGTTTACCAGCGCACTTGGTGGTTCCCCATACTTAGATGCTGACACTCAGGATACACAGGTAACAGGACATGACGAGTGTCAGCTGCCTTTGTGATAAACAAAAAGCACTGTACACAACATTACATTTCAAATGTCCAGTTACTGTATAGTCACGCTCAACAACTAAAAATAAATTCCTAACTTGCTTAACAATCCGTATCTCTGGATACAAAACACTGCATTTAACTATGTCCAAGTTATATTTCATAAAAGTATAAAAATATTCATAATGAAACTTTCCTTATCAGTAAGAACCGACTGTACTGCATTTAACCTAACAACATCCTTGCAGAGAACAGCAACATGTATAAAAAATTTACATAGCTGTCTTGTATTAAGTTCTCCATTGTACTCCATAATTAAATTTCAAGAATTTCCTAACTACATACTAACCACTCTCACTCTTATACAGTTCAACCACAAGTGGCAGCAGTATCAGAATGATGGCCTGTCTTTCCAATGCAAAGTTTTCACTGAATGGTATAAAGACACACTGCTTCCATGAGAAAGCTTAGCAGTCATACTGATATCATAGTAAATATGTTGTGAACAAAAATAAAACATTGTTTTAAATCACTTCTGTTTTGCGCATCTTATTTTGTTCACCCTCCAGACATCACTGAATGTGTGTCAACTAGAAACCAAGCCTCTCCAGCTGTTTATGTTTTCCTAGTACTCCTCTCCCCACAACTTCCTACCATGTGCTGCTTTATTTGTGTGCAACATCTACCCTGAACTGTTTACAGTTTCAAATCCAAAACCAGTCTTTGGGACCATGTTTTAGTTCACTCTTAAAACATGCCCATACCAGCACATGCTGTGCCTTACTCATTAACGTTGTACATATTTCCCTTTACATTCTCCCTGTATTCACATTTCTATTCCCTTTCTTACTTGAGTTGTGTTTCCCACATGAGTTATGATCATGCATCCCATACAAGTTACTTCTCTACTACATCAGCAGAACATAATCTCTACAAAGCAGTGTGCATGAACATCCTCACTGAAGCTGTTAAAGTTACTGAATTACAAGAACTTCACTACTTAACTTCCTTTACACTCATAATAATCAACAATTTATATCCCTTGTTAGCACAGCCAACAGTTATTCAAAAACAAAAAACAATGGCTATTAATATTGCTGAGCAAATTAAACAAGAATGTTTACATTTCAAGCCTGTGGTATACACACAAACACACACACACACACACACACACACACACACATCATCATCATCATCAGAACCATTATTTTTAAATAGTGACCAACAGAAATCAATACTACCCTGCTGAACTAAAATGAGGCATCTCCAACAAGTATATCTATTCCACTATATTCAGACAACATATTACTGCCATATACATAGTATATGACTACTGTCTTGCAGCTTTGAATATGTCTAGCACATTGCAGTGGTTGAGTGTGTTATACCTTTCATTACATTAGCAGTCTTATATCATGTTTTATGATGAAATAAAGTGAGACCTTCACCACAAAATTTCAGAATATAAATGGGTCAGCTTCCCTACTTCCAGTAACCATAAATCCATAGTATTCATGTCAAAACCTCAACGTAACTTCTCAAAAACACAAGCTTCAAAATTTTAAGATGCTCCTTGATTTCTGCCAAGTCATATTCTAACCTCCAATTTCAGTTTCAATAATAATAAAGCCACAAGCAGACACTTCTTTTATAATAGAAGTATAAAGGTTAAAATTTACAGGCATTCAGTCACTCTGACCCTCCACGATAAAAAACAGAGCCTTGAAATATTATTACAATCATCACGGCAATCAGTTACGTACATTTTTAACTACTGCAAGATAGCATTTTATGACACTTAATGATTAAGGCACTTCATGAAGGAACTTACAAAATTATGTATAGGTATACTGAAATAATACCTAACAAAATGTTACTCTCTTAGGCAGTCCACAAATTTGTGAGATGTTTCAAATCGTTTATCCTTATTTCATGTCCGCTGGGACAGCAGGATCTGAAAGCCATGTATATAAACAAGTTGAATGTTAAATCTCTGTACAATACACTACATACTGGTACGAGGCACACATATAATCGTGGCACACATGTACAACATGAAATGGTTTCCTTTTGTTGAAGTTCATGAATAATAAATGTCAATTTCTTTTGATTCATTTTTGTGCAAACTTCATGTTTTCATGCACTGAACAGTGTATCCAGCCACTCAGCTCTACAATGATACAATGTTCCTCTCTTCGAAATTTTCTCTTCATTGCCATGTTTCATGCTATTAACAAACATCACTATACCATAAACACATACTCCTAGCCAACCACAAAATGTATGTCACCATTCTTATCACCACAAATCTGCAAGAAAAATACAATGATTCATAAAGGGTCTTTAAACAAACACTGCAAAGTTGTGCCTGTGCACTTGAAGGCAAGAAATCAGCTTCATAACCTGGCCACTATACACCTGGAAAAGTGCCTCACACCTGCTGAATATGAGAAGGCTGGGTAGGCCCTAGAGCCCATCTAGATGCTCTGGAGAAGAGACAGATATCTTGCCCCTGACGGGAACCAAGCCACAACTTCTCAGTCAACCAGACCGTAACCTTGTCACCATAGCACGCTAACTTAGCTCCATCTTATAACAACAGATGTTTTCAAATAATACTAATTTTTCTCATAATCGCATGAGATTCATCACGCCAGAACTTTTAAAGCTAAAGTGTGGCAACCAATTTGCATTCCCTCTCCACAAGAAACACATTCAAAAGAATTTGTCTTGATCTAAATCCGCACGAATATGTCCATTTAAACTATGGCTATTCCTTTTAATTGTAGCAGTTTCATATTCTGTATGAGGTTTAGTGAATAACTTTGGTGTCTGTGCAGTCCCACTGAGTATCTTTTGTGATCCCATTGTCAAACCATTACTGCTACTGGCAGAAGAGGAGAAAGACAGGGTACGTTTAGTGTGGTGACTTCCAGCATCTTTAAGAGGAACAGTAACGTACGGATTCTGCTTAGATGAAATGTAATGAGGACTGCCTTGTATTCTTGGGCGACGTCGGCGAACATACATATAGCAGAAGAGGCCCATCAGGAGCACACCAGCTAGAAATGCAGTCATGCACAAGCCTAGTGCCAATCCAAGAGACATTGCAGCTGTATCTGGTCCACTCAGAACCCCAAGGGGGTTTAAACCTGAACAATAAGTAACAAAACAAAATTACTCTTATAGCCAATAGAATAATCTTGTCTCATCAAATTAATAAGACTGCAAAAATGAACAAGGAATTGAACACATGCTGAAACTGTGAATAAAGTATCAGCCTGTGTTAAATTCCTTGTTTCATTTTTGCTGTCTTGTTACATTGATGAGACAAGATTAGGAAGGAGGGAAGGACAGAGGGAAAAGAAAGAGAATAAACTACACTTTGTACTAAATATATTACCTTAAGACATAACACAAATTCTTTAACAAACTCAAGCCTTCTGGCAGCATACAGCAAAGACAGAAGACACTTTCAGCATGTATGTGACTTGACTGAAATGTATTCATTACATCAAATGCAGAACAGAAAGCTCAGATTCATACATAAAATATTCATTAATATCTGTTAAGTCATCTTACAAAACCAGGGTTCAGATCAACAGAACTTGAAATTCTATGAAACAGAGAAGAAGACAAACTGTACAGTTATGAGTAATGAGAAAAGTGTGTAACATTCATACCCTGTCTTCTCAAACACCACTTCACACACATTTTCCTTAGCATCTTATAAAGATGAAGATAATCTTTATTTCTGAACTCAGCTGATGCAAAGGTTGGTTTGTCATCAAGAATAACAGCCACCAACAAAAGAATCAAACATACAAGGCTTATTCAGAAAGTAAGTACCGTTACGCTGAAAAAAAAAATCGAGTATGGTTTCGTACAAAATTTTATTGTTATCAAATTCCACATTCTTCAAACTATTTTTCCACATATTCGCCGCCATTATTGAGGCACTTATCGTAGCGGGGCACAAGTTTTTGTACACCCTCCTCATAGAATGCGGCCACCTGCGATGTTAGCCACTTCTGCACTACATCTTTCAGGAACTTCTTTAGTTGTAGGAAGAGGTGATAATCACTTGGCGCCAAATCAGGGCTGTATTGGGGTGGTCCATTCGTTCCCACTTAAATGAGGTGATGAGGTCTTGAGTCTGAGCAGCAAAGTGTGGCCGAGTGTTATCATGAAGCAAAAGAATGGTGGCACTCAGCATTCCATGCTTTTTGTTTTGAATTGCACACCTCAGCTTCTTCAGCATTTCACAATAAACAACAAAGTTTACTGTTGTGCCTAGGGGCAAAAATTCTAGGAAGAGCACCTTGTCTGTCCCAGAACAGGGTGCACATGATCTTCCTTGTTGAAAACGTCTGCTTGAAGTTTTTCCTTTTTCAGCAAGCCAGTATACTTCCAATGCACGGACTGTTGTTTTGATTCAGGTGTGATATGGGGCATCCATGTCTCGTCTCCTGTCACAATATGGCTCAACATGCCATCTCCTTCCTTGTGATAGCGCTTCAGAAATGTCAAAGCACATGCAACACGCTATTTTTTGTGTTCGTCTGTGAGCATCTTGGGCACCCATCGTGCACACACTTTCCGATAACCCAAATGACTACTGACAATGTCACAGAGTAGAGTCCTTGATATCTGAGGAAAGTGCAGGGATAGATCAGAAATTGTGAAACATCTGTCGTCACGCACTCTTTTGTTGACCTTACGCACCAAATCATCATTCACCAAAAACAGACACCTACTTTGCGCCTCATCGTGCACATTCTCTCCTCCTTCATTGAACATTCGAACCCATTTCCTGACCATGCCATCATTCATCACATTGTCACCATACACTTGACAGATCTGGTGATGACTCACTTGGTAGCACATTCTTAGCGTTCAAAAAACGAATTACAGACTGTATTTCACAGTTGGCGGCTGATTCAATTGTCTTAAACATGTTTAGCGCACAGGAACAAACATAAGCATAACAAGAATTTCACAAAATGGCATCTGTGGCTTCTCAATTGATACAGGAAGTCACTGCACATGCGCAAAGTGACAGTCTTGAAGATGCGCGAGAGATATGTGCAGACAGTACTTACTTTCCAAATAACCTATGTATAATTACGATTGTTTTAATGGGGGTGGTTGGGTAGATGGAGGTATGTGTATATGCATATACAGATAAAACTACTTTGCAAATATGAACATATCTTACAAAACTGAATATTTTCTCTACATGTCCAAAACTCAAGTTTAAACCTCTGAAAATTTAAAAAAGTTTATAAAAAAAAATCCTTGTTTTACAAATGAAATTTTAAACTGCACTGAATTTCCATCATAACCCTCTGACACCTGAACAATTACTTTTCTTTCTTGTCGCTTACTTGTTGCCAGTACTGCACACTTTTTGAATGTAGATCCCCAGACCTCACCCACATGCCCTGCTGTTATTAGTAGCTTCAAAGCTGGGTTTGGAGCATTGGTATAACAATACTTACAGGGGAAAACCAAAGCACTTGAAGAACAACATGTACACTCTGTTCAACAAAAACCAAGTGGCCTGATATTTTGTACGTCCCGCTCAGGCAGTGATGTGACGTACAGCTGCCATCATAATTCGAGTCGTTTTACTTTCCCCATATTCGTGCATTCATGGCATTTCTCTATCTTCCATTCATTACAATCATTCATGCCACGTATATATTAACCAAAGACACCAACATATTCCCTTAATTTGAAGTTAAAGCATGAATTAAATGTCATTAATTTTCCGAGGTGTGTGGCTTGCTAGCTCTGCTTCCACGGATGGATGTTGCGAAAGGGTGGTTGTTTGCCGCACCCGGAGGTAGCCAAGCGCATTAATGTGTGATAGCAATACTCTTCAGAAACATATTCCATTGGTTCGATTCCCAGTGTCAGCATATAATTTTTTCTTTTTGAATATGTTTTATACTCACAAACACTCAATTAAATTATGCAGTAACACATTCATTATTTAATTATATGTTTCAAAAGTTATCTTTGGTGCATTGGCAGGGTTAGAAATGTGAGTGACACAGATACGTCTGTTATTTTTCCACAATTCTTTTTTCTTTGTTTACCAACATTCTGATTTAGAGGGTTCGTGTTCAAATGGGACTAAAACTAGGCATGTGAATCTTGTTGTTGCTTGCGGACTGTAGCGGGCCACGAGATCTGACACTGGGCTGCACGATTTGAAACAATGACAGTAAGGAACTGTTGAGCGTATGATGCGTGTGCCGGAGAGGTCTGGACTGAGGGTGGTTTCACTCCCGCCTTGTTTCAGGGGTGGGGTGTGGAGAGTGAAGTGCTGTTGGAACAGGTGCAGCACGATTCTAGCTTTCGAAACAAGTTCATAATTCTTCCTCCATGTGGCCTTCTAGTATTGCATTGCTATCATGCGTTAATGCGCTTGGCTACCTCTGGGTGTGGCAAACAACCACCCATTCGCAACATCCACCCGTGGAAGCAAAGCTAGCAAGCCACATGCCTCAGAAAATTAATGACATTTAATTCATGTTTTAACTTCAAATTAAGCAAATATGTTGGTGTCTTTGGTTAACATACACATGGCATGATTGATTGTAATGAATGGAAGATAGAGAAACACCACGAATGCACTAATATGGGGAAAGTAAAATGAATTGAATTATGATAGCAACTGTATGTCACATGTTTTCCAGTTCGGGTCTTAGAAAATTTCAGGCTGCTTGATTTTTGCTGAACAGGGGTACCAGTGTTAAAACAAGTATGCTCTAAGGGTTAAAAAGTTCCATTTTCTTAAAAGGAATTTTGGAGAAGGCCTACAGTTTGTTTGAAAGCAAAACCAACCTAATACAGTGTCACAGTTTAAGAATATGTAAATATCAAGTAAAAATTAAAAATTTGGTGAGCTGTTTATAGACATTTACATCTGTACTAACCATTTTCAATTGGAAACACACACATTCTGGTTTCTTGGTCACGACCCTGACAAAAGTTGGGACCCGGGTTTGTTGTAAGGCACGTCCTGCGTCTGTGCTGTTCTGCCTTGTTGTCACACAGCGACCAAACTGTCCATTGTTCCCAACCAAGGAGTGCTGAAACAAGAATGTTGGCTAATACAGCATTTTAAATCTACCTAGACTACAGGACTCATTTCCAGAATTAAACGTGGGGGAAAATATAATATTATGAGAAAAATGCTATTTTTGGCTAGCTGAATCATGCACATGTGGCACTGCAATAATGCAATACATGGTGCTAATATTAGAATTACAAGCAGTCAATTAAATTTCATACTAAATCAAAAGTCTCAACAAGATCTGACCATCTTACATATTAACACCAGTTGCATCCATGTCTGTTTGCTTTTTCATACTCTCATTTTCTAAGAGATGGCATAAACAAACAGCTCTGATGTATCACCTGATAACATATTATGACAGGCACTATGTGTCTATATGGTTGCCCATGCTCACAGAGCACATAAAACTTGAGAATCCTTTTTAAATAACACAGTGCTTTCTCTATTTGAAATTACATTCAATTTAAACTGTTTCAGCAGCCTAAATCACCAGACATATAACAGTGTGTTTGTAACTTCACACTTACATCCACAACTAACGAGCTCACAGGGTTCCTCTCCTGTAGCTGGTCCTTCACATCCAGAGCCCACAATTCCATGGTTACCGAAACTGAGGCACTGACGAGTGCGTCTCCGCACCCCTGTACCACATGTCATTGAACATCCAGACCAATCTGTCCAACAGCTCCATTCTCCTGAAAATTATTACTTCACACTGAAATTTATTAAACACTGCATACTTCAAAATGACCACAATGAATCACCATTACAAATACCAACTAGTTAATGATGTTTATACACACATCCATTACACATTGTGAGAACTGTACAAAACACACACAGTTTTTCTAATATTAACGTAAGTGGTCAGTTGTACATCAAAAGGCAACTATGCCTCAGAGACTCTTGGAGTCACCAGAATTCTGACTGGCAAATATGTGGTGATGCTAACAAACTTGGCAGTAAAGAACTGGCACAACTACTCCATTGTTTTCTTGCAGATAAAATTCATAGCAGGCATGCAACCAGAAAAACTCAGCAGCATACAGAAAGACAGCCAATGGTACTACTTGTATAAAAAGCTGTTTGCATGAAGTGCATAAAATTAGCACACAATTGAAAAGTTAGCTCTGTCCCTCTGCATGTTTTAACATCTCCACTTACTGAATACATGTTTATGGCATTTTGTATTAGGCGTCTGCACAAAAGCTGTGCATGAAACTGAAATATGATATAATTATAAGATTATTCATCCCTAATGTGTTTACAGTACAAATAAAGGTACAAAATATTGTCTAAACGCAACTATTTCTTTCTCAAGGAAATCTGCAAATGTTTCCTTGAGAAATACATAGTTCATGTTTGGAGTGAATATTTGTACTTTTAATTGAAATATGGTACATATCAGTCACTGTAAACACTGCTTCATTTCAAGAGTGTGGTCTTCTGGAATGTGATGCAGGGTAGACTGAAAGATGGAATTCAATGTTATGAAGTAGCTTTCTGTATTCACCTTCTGCGTAAGACAATGTGACTATATAGAACAGAATACATTAGGGTGGACACCACAGTGACCCCTGCAATTTGACCATTTTCACCCTTCTTTGTAGCCCTTTTCCCTTGCTGATACAGATGTTCACAGTCACCTGGTTTCAAAAAACGATGACCCAGGTGCTTAAATCTTAACATTACCTATACCTCACAATCACAAAGAACATGCCAGGACACTTCAAATGTCTGTTTATATCTACTGCATCTAGCACTGTCTACCAGCCCCAGTTTCCATAAATGTCCGTTTAAATGACGGTAACCTGTTAACAGCATCATCATTAATCTCAGAAGGTTTTGGCTCAAGCCCTGCCCATATGTAAACACCATACCCATGACAGAATATCATACAGTAACAATGATCTATACAAATATTTACACAAACCTTTACATTTGTGGGTGTTGCAATTACGAGACATGCGTGATGGGCCATCACACTCATCTGCTCTGCCCTCACAAACCCGTGTTCGATTCTGGAGTCCTCCACCACATTCCACAGAACAATCTGACCAGTTAGACCATTCAGACCAGGCATCATCTCCCTCTCCTCGACCTAGACACAATTTAGACCATGCAACTTCTCCTCAAGATAAACTAACAAATTTCATGAAAACACAACTGATTTAAATTTTAATTCTGCACTTGGACTGTTAATAAACCCTCACTCCAATATTACTTTTGCACTGTATTTGCCAGTCACAGCTACTAGACCAGAATGTAATTTCAGAGAATCCTCTTAGACCAAATACTGCATAGCACAAAATCTGTACAGACCAGTAACATACAAATTCCATGTCGCATGCACATCTGCAGTGGCATATTATATTACATAAAATGTGCATCCATTTGTAAAATGAAATCCACAACTCCTTGTTGCAGAAAAATGAACCACATATGATTTCAACTGTCATTTGATTTGAGTGTACCTTCTTAGGCATGGCAGGTAACAGCAGGTGGACAGTAGTGAAGATTTAAGATATCTGATTTAATGTTTTCATGAAAATACTTAATAGGATTACAGACTTGTGGGATGTGACACCATGTACAAAGATAGAAGCAGCACTTTAAATGAACCTGCGACCTTCATCTTCAGAACAGTGGTATGTACCTACCAGAAAACATGGAACTACACTCTACAAGATCATTTCAAAATAAACTGCCTTCAGACCTCCAACAGTACATTTGTGTACAATAAAAGTGAAGTAATTGAACACCATGTACAACAAAGTTTCACTTTTGGCTAAGTGTAACATGTAGTATATTCCTAAAATGCTACTTTCATGTGTTAGGACAAAACCACACCAGGTTTTATGCTCTCTGAACTTTTCAGGTTAAACGTTAATATATACAAGTCACTATTTAACATAATCTGGCCAAAAAGTGAATTAAAAATGAGAACCTTGGTACTTAAATTTTGTAGAAATGTAAAAAATATTATGACAAAAGCAGCTACTGTGACAATGTGAGCTGTAGTTCCTTTACCATTAAGCGTAAGAGGTACAGTCATTTCTGTGCACACCAGAAAGGCACAAGAAAGAGTTGAGAAAGAGCTCCACTTCTTCTTAACCTTAGCACTATTGATGTGAACTGAGATCTTTAGACATGCAGAATGAGTAAAGAGGGCAAGGAGGAGGAAAAAGGAAAGTAAATGAGTCAATGAATGAAACCCATCCCAAATACAATGGCTGCTAGAATAGCAGGAAAGAGATTTCTATAGTGTGTTTACCATCTAACCACAACAAACTCTGCAGTGTTGTGTTTATGTTCTCTGTTTGTGTTTGCTTGTTTGTTGCTTGCATTTGTGAAGAATGTAAAACACAATGTCACCCACCAGACAGGAAGCTATTCACCAATGGGGCATGGAAATTAGAGTAAATACCATTCAGACATGTGACAAGGAAGCCAAAACAAAAACAACTGCTTGTATCACTATGATAGAAAATGATATAAAATGATATAACCTTGTTAAAAGTATATACAACACATTGACACCAAACACATTATTGCCCTTCCTGGTGCTCTACCTATGGTGTGTACTGAATACAGTTGCCACTGTCTTTAAAGAACTCATATAAAGTTCAACTCTCCTCTGCAACAAATGGGTACTATTTCATTAGATCCACAAATGTTAATTTCAGCTATTAGATTAAGTTCCTGACTTAATACCACAGCCACATGAAGAAGCCCCATGAGTGGTGATAAATGACAGTCCATAGTGCTACTGTCACCCAACCCCATGCCACATTAAACTATTCAGAGTACAGATGGCATAACCTGACATAATGATTGAGTTGGTTACTATACACCCAATCACCTACAATGCAGCACCATTTCTTATCACACCTGAAGCTACTCCATTTTCTACACTACTTGGAACTTCATTCTTCTTCTGCAAGTTCTTTGATTAACACCTTTCCAAATTCATCTTGGTCTGGTATTTAAAATTACATTCTTGCATGATGAGCTTGGGAAAAGTTCCTTGCATGGTCAATGGTAATGGAAGTTTTGATATTTCACTTCTATGGTATATCCTTACAACTACAGGAAAGCGGTTGGTTCTGTTTGTGTTTGTCAATGACAGTTAACTTGGACATTCGCTCCCTGTATCACTTTCATAACACAATAGGGGATGTTTGTTACCCTGCTTTACTTCTTTAATACATACTATTATTGCTTTAAATTGTTAAACTGATTCTTACATGGGACTACATATGTTGTCCACATGCCTTAGCAGCCACAGGCTAACTCAAGTAATCAAGGAGTGCTGATAAGATTATGGTAGCAAAGGTGGTTGGGGGGAGGGGGTCACTACACCCCTCTGGTCTACGTCTAAAAGCCCAAAGCACTTTTTGCTAATGAAGGTTATCATCTTGTTGTCTACATCATCATTTGTTTAAACAGAATGGTTAGATCAGTGAACAAGCACAGGGGGAAGGATGCTGGAGAGGAAAGTGTAACAGCTCCAGATGCAGAGGTGGTTAACCCATGGCAATTCTTTCTGTAGCATCATTAGAGATTCTGTTTGCCTCTCTCAGCTACTTGTAGTACTGCAATCACTTTGTACTGTTGCAGCAGTTAGTGGGAATATTGAATGAGCACAGCTCCCATTGATAAGATTAACTAAAATCTGTATTGAGCTAACACCAGTTAAAATAAGGTTCCTGATCGATACACCCACCCAGTATGGTGTTCTGTAACTAAGAAGTAAAGTTCACATGGTTTATCACCTGTGCGGATACAGTTTCCATCACTGTGACAGAATCTTTCCTCTTCCTTTGCCTGAGCCACCTTAATTAGAGCAGGGTCATTCACAGGGGCTCGACAAGCAAATCGGAACCGTCTCTCTGTATATCCAGCAGCTGAATTTGTGGCACTGGTTGCAAGCCAGGGTGTCCATGAAGACAGACGCTTAGCATCAGGACAGGCATGTGTATTGCATTGTTCATAGTCCAAATGACAACCCTGGCAGTCCTGGCCTTCATTCTGTGGGGCAGGGTTGTCACATCTTCTCCTGCGTATTCTGTATCCAACTCCACAGGGTGCTGAACACTCATCCCATGGGCCCCACGAACCCCACTGACCATCAAGTGGAGCTAGAGTCATTTCTGAAATTATAAATAAAAGTAAACATATATTTCTAAATAATAACAGGAGCATAGAGATTTCTTAATATTCTGGACAAGTTGCATCATTTAGCTTCATTACAGAAACACACTGTTTTCAAAGTTGGTTGTGTTTCCATCTTCTAACAATGGGGAGTAAATTTTGTGCATCTATTGGAATCAACTAGTCTCAAGCGCGCGCGCGCACACGCACACAACACCACACACAACACACACATACAACACACACACACACCACACACTCACTCAAGATGTGCTGTTTATAAAAATTATACCCATACTAAGAAGCTGGCTTCATTTAATTTAGGACACACAATATTCTCCTTTCACATTTCAAGTAAAAATCATCCTGCTGCCTGGCTAATACACCACTCTGTTAAAGGATTTATATTTTACAAACATGTGACTGTTATGACACCTCAAAGTATGTGGTTGAGAGTTCACGGTCTTCTGGAATAGGAAGCTGTGTTGTTGGTTAGTGGTTCCTGACATTTCAAAGGACTGTGGCATCTTCATCTTCAAGGGTACATCGTGCAACAAGACTTCTCGTACTGCTGACCCAAAAAAAAAGTGCCAGATCCCAGCTGAACTAATTCTCATGTGACAGTCGAATGGAAACATCCACTGTTACTGAAGACATACAAGAGTACCCATTCACTGCCTAAGTAATTACAAAACAGACTGGGTAGCATACTTAGTACGGAAAGTCACTTTGGGCTGAGCAGTCTGGGGATCAAATCCTGGTGGAGGCAATATATTTCATATCCATCCAGACCGGCCCTGGGGCCCTACCAGCTCCTATAAAATGGGTAACAGGTCATTCCCGGAGGTAAAGCAGCCAGGGTGTGGCATTAACCATCCACCCACATCTAGCACCAAGGTTAAAGAAAGAGTAGAGCTATACCTCAACTCCTTCTCTATGCCCTAATGGCAGGTTATAGGTTGAAATTTACCTTTAATGTGAATGAGAATTCAAAACATGTCTAAAAATTCTACTACTATACTTACATATCATTTAATAAATCTGGCTAGTACATATACAGGCAAAGGTACAAAGTAAACTTTAAAATACCTCTGAGTGTTGTCCACTGGGTCTGCAAAGAAATTCAGCTAATTATTTGTACCTATCTAATAAAAAGGTTATCTTGAGCAACAGAGAATAGAAGAATGCTACTTACATATGGATTTCCTTCTTCAATCAGTCATGTGGGAGAAACAGATGAAGATATTAATCATTTGCATTCACCTGGGCATGGTGGATTTGAAGAGCAGTAGATTTCATTGCGGTCCTGTCCAACACACACTCTGCCACCATGCGTTGGTGCAGGATTACCACATGTTCGTCGCTGCGTTTTAACAGCTAACCCACAACTCTGGGAACAGGCAGACCAACTGGACCAAGCTGTCCATCCTCCATGCACTGTACAGTTGGTAACAGCTATAGCAATTCCTGCACATGGTGAGCCACCATTCTGAGGTGCCGGGTTATTACACTGTCTGGTCCTACAACGGCACTGATCCTCCGCAGAGTCTGAACTTGAACTGGTTTGATGAGAGCAAGGAAACCAACTTGACCAGCTGCTCCAACCACCATCCACTGCAATAAATGAAACATCAAAACTTTGTTTTCAAAATCTGAAAAGGTTTGTCTTCAGTCCACACCAGTGGTGCTGAATTGACAATACACATATCCTCCGAGAGTACCTAAAGCCTTACAAGGAAGTATGTACGAAATATGTATGTCATACATCATAACACTGACCTTCAAATAGAAATGAAAATATTAAGGAAATTAATTCTTTACTCACATAAATACATTATTAATTCAGAACTAGCAATCTGAAGAAGATACAACTGTAATAAATGTAGATGTTTTTTGGAATATTTTTAACGTCAAAATTCAGGCTATATACTTCACATCAATTGAAGTTCTTTGTGCCTTAAAAGAAGATAATCAATGTGTTACCATATATTTATTTATTGACTACTCATGCTCTTTAATACAGTTTTTCATACAAATTTTACTCATTATATATGTTATATATATTAGTAAATACATTTTTCTTCTACCTTTACGAATAATAACATTTAATATACTTCTATGATGTACTCTGTAAAGAAATAGATGTCTTCCTAATTGCAGTCATAAGTTTTTATTGAATGGTTCTTAAAAGACAAGGCCTGATGATGGCTTGTAATACGCTGAAACTTGTTGCCTAATTGACTTATATCCAGTGTTGTGTGTGACTGTACACTGGGAAATATATATATATGATCAACAGCACAACAGGATGAATCACCTAAAAATTATACACTTAAGCTCCCTTGCACTGATGAAAGGGTTCCTTTGAGTTTTGGCTACAAACAAAGCATCCAAAGGTGGATTGGATTTGTGCTCTCTGTTCCATGGCACATTCCAACTTACCCATCTGGTATTTCTGTAGCCATGCTGCCGTCCACTTTGGGACATGACACTAAACACCTGCAGCACTTTCACTTATCTCCCAACACCCCCCCCCACCCCC
>Ga0123352_10004654_pt1 | contig 20280 bp, 4 predicted proteins | sample TergutLab28metaG_FD_89700 | JGI IMG/M metagenome (GOLD analysis project Ga0123352, IMG submission 89700) | Labiotermes labralis P1 segment gut microbial communities from Petit-Saut dam, French Guiana - Lab288 P1 | ecosystem: Host-associated > Arthropoda: Insects > Digestive system > Gut ...
ATACACTCACACACACACACACACACACACACACACACACACACACACACACACACACACACACACACACACACACACACACACAGACAGACACACACACACACACACACACACATAAACACACACATACACATAAACACACACATACACACACATGCACGCACACACACACACACACACACACAGACACACACACACACATAAACACACACACACACACACACATACACACACACACGCACACACGCGCGCGCGCGCACACACAGACACACACACACACACACATAAACACACACAAACTATGGTCATAAGTACTTAAATTCAAGTACCCTATTTATATTGATTTAAAATACTATACAAATAAATGACATTTAAGTTAGCTTCAATTTACAGTCAATTTAACAGTTCAGCAAAAATATAAGATAAGCAGTGTGATGTGCCAGGGACAAGCAGATAAATATGCAATACATATTACATAATTAAGTATATATTTTCATTTCAGTTAAAACAGATATTTGTTTATTATGATTATATATTCAAATGTACTCTATAGACAATTTTAAATGCACTCTGTCTAAAACATAGAAATCTTCCTTAGCAACATACTTTCACTACACGAGTAGCAATATATTAAGATATCTCACTGTTTTCTGTTGTGTCATTCATGTATCTCACACATAACAATGTATTTATTTTCGGGCTGCAAATCAGAGCTTATTATGCAAGTATGAACAATATAAAGCAGTCAGTCATAGAAGGCTAATTTACCCCACTTGTGTTACAGTACTAATTGCTCTGCATGTGTTTCACAGTGTCACCAAAAACATACTCCATTTTGAATGGAAATAAGAATAAAAAACACCACAGATAAATTAAATAGACATTTTTCAATATTTTATATCATCACCTTTAGTTTTAACATACATTATCAACAAATCTTCTTACTTTCACTCTTAGCCTGTTGAAACATGAAATAAGTGCACATTTAATGGAGTGTATTTTTTTGTTACTATGGACTCATAGGAATTAATTACATCTGATCATAAGCTGTGTACAGTAGTTATTGTTGTGTATTAACTGCGTATTATGTTATCTATGATGATACAAAGAAATGCATAATTGTTTGGTAACACAAAGGATTCAGATTTCATTGATTGTGAGGAATCCTGCACTGCCTTGTTTACACAAATATACAAGAGTTTTTTTTTACCATAAAAAACATCAGGTCAACTGTGTGTGAAGATGTCTAATCACTATTACAACATGACTTACAGGGTACTGTAATGAAAGTCATGAGGTGCACACTTGGAATTTGAGTCTGACTACAAAAGCCTGATAGGAAAATCTGACAAACTATAAAAAGTCTTGTTAGCTGTATGTCCTTCAGTTATGCCATGCCAGATATTCATCTTCCTGGAAGCATTAAGGCTAAGACCATCACCATTTCACAAGTCTCCTTCACATAATGATATGACAAGGTCATTAGATACTGATGCCTTACAACAGAAAAAGCATTAGTGTAATGAATGACATTGTATCTTTGACAGGAGGCAAAATAATCAATGTAAATTTTATATTTAAATATCTGAATTGTGTCAAAAAGTGTTAGTGGAGCAGAAGTGGAAATTGATATGGGAGTGAAAAGTATGAGGCTGATACTGCAAATTTATACATATTTTGAATATAGTTTTTCATTTGTGTTGTCTACAAAGAAGGTAAGAAGCATCATTAGTTCCGTGCCAATTTAGGGGTCTGTTTCCTTCAGTTCATTTCCACACATATTTGGAATGTATTTACAACATATAAAATCAGTATTTTTGTATCCTTGGGTAGGTGTTAAGGTTCTAACTTACTCTTGGAATCCTTTGTGTACAGAAACATTTATTTTCTGGAGAGGTACAAAAAGCACTCAATCATTTATTGGTTGTGGCACATTTTTAGTTTGTTTGTAATACTCAAAGCACAAAGATATTGCCTTATTGGGAGTTCTAATGAGTGAAAAGAGGCTTGTTTTAAATTTTTAAGTCAGACATTTAATTTGCAAGCAAAATAAAAATTTTGATTTGGACACCTGGTATGGTGCATTTTCTGTGATAAATTTGGAATATTCAGCATAATTGTGAGTGCCTCAGACTGCCATTACTTTGGCTGTTGATCAGAGTCTCTGGAAACTGATAGACCCAAATTCAGTCATAATTTGAGAATTGCCAGATTTTGCACTGCTTAGGTTGCACTGACACATCACATGTGCTCTCTTTTATTAAGGAATTGATGATAATAGTTTTGTCCCTGTGCTTGTGTAACAGATTTTTATAGGGATGTTTTTTATGAATGTTCACCTTATTGATGTAAACTAAAAAACGCTTTTTGTCTATACATGAAGTTTCCCCACTTTTTGTGCCACATAGAAAACATATTCAGTTCTGGAAAATTTTTGATTTCACAGCTATAATCATTGCATCTGTAAAGTTCTGTTACTTATTCTTAGATATGTGAGTACCTAGCAGATTTTTGGATTATAAATTTCATATACCATTAACTGAGGCAGTGTCTTACAGAATATTATTTCAAGACAGAATGAATGCAACTGTTGAGTTAACTGCTGCAGTATGTAACCTGTTTAATACATTTTTTTCATTTAATGTAGCAAGGGTTTTCAACCATACATGTCCACACATACACCAGCTGTGCTCTATATGTAAAATATACGTGTACTGAAAAAGAGATCTGCTTAATATCATCACATGCTTAGTCCTCTTTTTAAGTCATCATCTTGGGGCGAGGTAAGGGAAATGGTGTATTGTGAGATATCCCTGTTAATAATAATAGTCACAAACTGAGGGTCATCATTCTTGGTCCAGACTAGACATTTTATTAGATTCGTGACTCTTCGTTATTTATGAAAGTGGAAAAATTTCAGAATAAATTAACATTATACATAGATTGGACGTCATCACTGGTGATATGAAATCTAACCATCATTAGATTAGGGTCATCAGATCAGAGGCATACATCTTACAAGCCCTAACACACTTGTTTGTTCTAAATTAACCAATACACTCAGTACAGATGGGGTTCAGACAAACAAAAATTTGTGAATCTGATTTACACTATGGATAATTGGTGAAGAATCTGCATACATTGATTTTAGTATTTGTAGTTCTACTCTAGACTTGGTCCCAGAAATTTATACAGACCTCTGCATTTTCCTTCTAAAGTGCTTGTTTGTCGGAATGTCTGTGTGCTACTCATGTAAAAGGTATTTATAATTGATATGTTTGAAATTATAGTGTGTGCGTACTTATGGAAATAGTCGGATAGATTGAAGCAGATACACAGAATTTGATTATATGCTGATCTTGTTTGTTAAATTGATAGGTAAGATATGCAAATTTCCAGATTAAGATGAGGGTCTTTTCGGGATGCAAAGCCAGTTGGTTTTGTAGGCAGATAGCACTCTTTTGAAGCAACTTGCAAATTCTTCTAAAACACTGCTACCTGTCCATAGACTGCATAACATGGAAAACCTGCTAACCATCATCAAAATGCCAAATATCAAATCTCAAGATATTTTATGACACTTCATATGTTGATAACTAGACTATGTCTTTAATTAAACTTACTATTCAGTAATCAATTGTATTTGATGCACTTAGGGTCCTGGAAGTATGGTGCTGTGTGTTCTAGCTGCATTAACCATGGCATAGGTCTTGAGATAATGAGTAATACGCAACAACCCTCAGTAATAAATTGGAAACTATGATGTATTGCTTTAAAACCATCTAAAAACCATCTCGCTTCTTAACCAACTGCTGGCCAACACTATTATCACATGAACCTGTTTCTCAGTTTATGCTGACCCTTGAGTTTATTATGTGTGATATAAGAATATTTCACATAAGAAGAGCATTTTTCGGCGTGAATGTCATGGTTGGGTTGTTTGTAGTTCAGTTTCTTATTTGGGAAGTCCCGAGTTAAAAACCTGAGGCCAATTATCTTGGTTTTGGGTTTGGCTTTTTTTCTTCAGACCATTCAGGTAAATGCCACAATAGAACCTCACACTCGGCCAAGACAGCATCCTTCCACATTCTTTCCAGTACAGTATTCACTGAACATCCTACCATCAAATGCTATGTAATATAAGCTACTACTGCCACTGTTAAATATGCCATAAATTAAATCTTAATATTCAGGACTACGTTACTAATGTTACTACCAGTTAATCTAATCCTCTCATACAAAACGTCCGCGTTATCAAAAGCATCTTTTTTAAAAATGCAACAAAACTGGTATAAGATACAAACATGCATTTATAAAAGCAAAGCACACTGTTTTTATAAGAATTATAAAACCGTAATAATGACGAGGCGTTTTTGTGGATGTTATCTTAAATATTGTCACTGTGTACAGGGCAAACAGATAAGTTACTTTGTCTTCGGCGTTCTTTGCAAAATAGTTCCAAAAATAAAATACTTGTATTGCTGGTGCCAACGCTTCAAGGACGTTTCTATAAAAGCCTGTGAAAAATACTTAGGAACGTAAAGGATTATGTATTTCGATGCACAAAACATTAAGTGCAGGTCAGATTAAACTATTTTCCCCTTATTTTTGTCACAGTGGGGGAATGTTGGAAACAATGAAGTTTGTTATATGTTAACCCACAGTCGTTTCTTCCAAACATCATCCAAAAATTAATGTGCTCCTTCATATGACATATAAAAATAATTAAGATTTCCAAAAATATTTACTGTAGCGATAGTTATTGTTATATTTGAACAGCATAATATTGTAAGTTCTAAACAGCTGACCTCTAAACAGAGGCTTGTCTGTAATTTAACGTATCAAATATTACGTGCGTATTGTAGAGTTTTAACCTTCTAGGCCCGTGATTCTTGGGGTAAAGATGAATAACCGAGGTTGTGTCATGTTTTAGGTCGTCGGACTGAAGTAACAACTGTTCTAACGGTCTGAGGCATAAGGCTGACATAATGAACGCAATTGACGTTTTATTTAACAAATATTTTGGACCAATTATATAGTATCGAATGACAGGGTGTTTTTAAAATTATGAATTGGGAAGACTGTGGAAAGGAAAAGGCCGTGGCTTATTGAAGTCCATATACCAACAGTTCCCCGGACGTTCTAAGACACTTTACGAATAACTTTGTACGCGTTAGGAGTTTTACACATTGGTGTTGCCGAAGATTAAATTCTCAGTGATGTCACATTGTGTCTTTGAGTGAGTAGCCTGCGACGTTGTAAATTGTCATAATGAATTAATTTTCAGGCCTATGCAGTCGAAATGCTTGACCTTGAAATCTAATTCACTGCGATCCTTCGAAACGTCGGGAACTACTAGCTGCACAACACGTCACATCCAGAAAGAAATGAAACTTCAAATGCCTGTAGAGTTTGCCCCCGTCCGAGAAACGAACCTTGTATTTTCTAACTGACAAGTCAACTGTTCGACTGTGCAGTACGTTGTTACAATGTCAAGTTTTCGTCGTATGTTTAACATAATAAAAATAGGGTTCCATTATATTTCTGTTTTATCTGTTCTGTTTGGGGTATTGTGTTACTACTTCGTGTTGCAGCAAACAGAACTTTCGAAAAATAATACCAAAGGATATGTTGTCACCGTTAACAACTTCGTGCAATGGCTGACTGCGAAACGTACTTGTTAAAGTTTGCTTCGAGTTAAACCAAGCCGAGAGTTTGCGTAAATCTAATTACGAACTACAGTAGTTGCTACAACTTCAGTCCTGTCCAGACCACTGTCTGTCGGGAGGTAATGATATGACTTTGGAGATATGAGGCCAGCTCGAAAACAAAGTTGGCAGCAGTGGCGGACATAACCAGACAAATGCACAATAATATAATAAATTTCGGTAATTACTTTTTCTGTATACTACTGCTTAAAAAAAATGCAAATTTGTTTCTTGCATTCGGAATTTTATGTTATCTTCCTGATGGGAGCATCAGTGCTGCTTCTTCTGTTTGAAACCTCTGAACCTTGTGGTGTATTTCTCACCTCTGTTTTGTGCGCCCAATGTTGTCATCTAAACAATGGAACAAGTGGAGTTTGGTTCCCCCCAAAAATCAATTACGAACATCAGTTTTTTTTTTTAATTTTAGCAATTCACTTTTGCAATTCAAAAAATTAATCAAACCACTCTCCGCTAACATGGAATTCGCCTCTTTTTCTTAAGAAGTTCCATACTTTTAAACCTATAGCTTAAATGTTTGCGCATCTACGTGTGTTATAATAATGACTCAGAAATTACAAGGTTTGCCTGCTTTATTTCTTATCTGATCAGGACGGTTGATATTTTCAGAAACCTTACAAGCTTCGTTTACTGACATCACGTATGAAAGGCACTCTCTACAAATTTATCTTTGTAAGCAAGAGTCAGTTTCCCTTCCCACCTCTTTCTCTCACATTAAAATAAAAATACAGTACCTTTTAACTGAACACGAATCTTCACATAACGATCTGTCTATGAACTATACTGGCAAAGGTCGGCAGAGGCTCTCTACCTTCAGGCAAAATGAGGCACAGCCAATTTCATGTCCATAGATCTCTGTTCCCCAGTTTGAAGCGGCCGGTCCGTTAGATAGATGACCACCTTTATCCGTGTAATTGTGCCGCGTTTTAAATCAACACATATCTTAGAAACGTGTTTTGGAGGTACGCTTGTGAATTTTGGAACAAAATTACTTGGGAATTTAACTTTACTTTTTTTTATTTATATATTGTCATAGAATTCCAAGGAATAGAGTAGTTCCGTTAACAACAGATTCATGTTTGTTACATTTTGATTGCTGAAAACTCTGATCCTTCGGAGGTATGAAATTGGGCTAAGCCTACAGTAACGTAACTCTAATTAATATGTTTGTTTGTTTTGCGCAGTGGAATCAACCGTTCGATATGATCCCCATGAGAGTGTATGACGTCAGTAATGTTCTGTACTAGAACAATTCAATATTTAAAAATGATTTTTTACATAATTATCGTCAGTACTTTGTATGCGAAACACGAGTTCCTTGACTGTAGGAGCATTTGTCCTTTTGATTTAAATTGACTTGTTACGTGATAGTCTCATTCAAATAAACGTGTCCCACCATTCTATAAAATTCACCAGAATAACTTTTACACTGCCATAAAGATTTACTTGTAGAAGAAACTCTTCATGGAAAATAATAGCTGAGGCAGGGTTCAATACCAAGGTTATCAGTATGAGACTTATGGTGGGAAAATTGACCATGGGATAGCTGCTACTTCAGTTTTATCCTTTTACAATTCCACTAATGCTCCGTACTGATATTTGACTTATCTGTTATCGACGCTATATATTAACTATCCGTAAAGAACAGATATCGTTGTTAGAGGAAACACTTAATAAGCAGAAATACCGATTTCCTCTCTGTCAAAGATGAAAAAGTGGGTACGATTTTTAGCCTAATAAATTGCAAATATCGCTTTTGGCGCAATGATTCTTAATTTTGTTTCAGTTTCATTTCGTTTCAGTTTCATTTGATATCGAAGTTGACTGTTATTCAAGTCCGGTATGCTCTCGATCTGATTTGTTTTCAACACCGAAGGCTTCACTATTTTCAATGCCAAGAAATCGTACTTGCATTCCTTCTATAGCAATGCCATATCCGCCACTGTTTGCCAGTCAGTAAATTTCTTGAAACCAATAATCATGACTCCTCCATTTGTACTCTTCTTTCACCAAGATTAACTGACGGAATTAGAATTTTTTTATTTTAATTGATGTAGGCTAAGGGGCTGATGTGGAATGTGTTGAATGAGAGGAAGGTAAGGGGTTTGGAGGGTCGATGCTTGTCGTAGATGTGGTAGTTGTGGCGGTTTCTCGTTCTGTGCTCTCATCTCGCCGTGATCTGAAAAAACCCGACCCACTCTTGCCACCATCTCTCAGAATCTGGAATAGTCTCTCTTTTTCTAACCAATGATAACGTAGCTTCTTACCCATGTCCGAAAGTGTTTTCAGTTGTTCCTGAAATCATAAATAAAAATAACTTGTACAAAAGTATCTCAAATTACACTGAAGATTGCATTGACTGAGGAATGTATAAATGTAAACAAAACTTTCAAAAGAGCTCCCAGAAGAAGAAAAAGGTTTGTCAAATTGTTTTCATTTTATATGCTAATATAATTTCCCAAGACGTTTGTTTCACAATGAGGTATTAAAGACGGAAGTAAGAGTGTCAATAAAACTTGATGGCATAACGTTTCTGCAATTTACTTTGACATTTAAGTATGTGGACAGGGGGTGGGGAGAGAGAAATAGAGTGGTTACATTGTATTAGCACGAAAACAGGTAGAAGAGGAAACGTTTCTGCAACAGTTACTTTGTCGTTAGTTGTACAAAATGATACAAGTGTTACGTAATTGGTTTTAACTTTATGATTCAAGTTTTAAAGACAAGGTACTGTAGTAGTATATATTCTACTACAAGTATGGGGCAAAAAGAGGTAGTGGGCCTACTTATGAAGTCGTGTAAGACAGTTTGCTTTCGGTACCCGAATCGGAGAGAAGAGGATGCTTATTTTGTTAGTCAGCAATCTTAGTATCTTCCAGCTGTGGTGCTACGTGTTCAAAATGTGTGGGTTGGCGAAAAAGAAGATTTGGTAACCTCAAAGGTTTTTATGACCCCCACACCTATAATCTACACTTACAAAACGTACGGAAGACGTAACGTTTAGGCATATATGTATACGGACACATCCACCTACCAAATGCCACGCGCTTAGCTCCAGTGACTAATGAATTACCGCCACCGAAGCAAGATCTGAAGGAGATTTTCCTCACGGCCGGTATTTTGTTATGTTAAATTTTACAAAAATATAATCAGTATGGAAACTAGCTAAGGGCTAGACGATCCGGGGATCGTGTCTTGTTGGGGGCGAGATTTTCCTCACTTCTCCACACCGGCGCTGGGGCCCACCCAGCCTCCTGTACAATGGGTACTGAGTCATCTTCTCCAGGAGTAAAGCGGCCGGGACCTGGCGTTGACCACCCACCCCATTTAACGCCGAGGTTGAAGAAAGAGTATAGCTAAAACTCTACTTTCCCTGTGGGCTTTTGTGGCATATTTTATTGTGAAATTTACTTTTCATATTTTACACGAGCTAGTACCACCCACCATTTCAGGACCGTAAAGGAAGTGTCGCGCTTAACATTTCGAGTTTTTATATCAGTGTTTGGCATCAAGATTTCGGCGTTGATGTGGCATCCAGTATTTTAACTCTCATACAACGTTTCGCGAAAATCTGTCGACTTTCGATATCGTGGTGGAGTGATTGCAGCATGGAAAAATAAAACATCGAACATGTGCAAAACCCCGCGTGAAAAGCGTTGTGTAAGAATAATCTGTGTTGGAGAAGTATGGGATGATATTTAAAAAAAAATCTGGACGTCATTTATATGTAGGCTTACATGAAAAGCTGATTCTGGTATGGACTGTGTCCCATTACTAATATGAGATGAGCTCAGATAAATTGCTTTCTCTTAGGTAGAGTGTAGAGGTATGGAAACAATATAAAGACCGATTTTCTGTTACTGATGAGGAGATGCTCATGAATCCAGCATAACCCATGTTCTGTAGTCGATTGAATTTTCATGATTAAATATAAAGCGGTACACTGACATTCCAGTGTTGTCGATAACTTAAAAGCTTTCCCCTTTCACATGGATTTCTAATTTCTCTGTGTCTTTGTGATGTGTGCTGCCGCGGGCTAAATTTACCGCGGAGCATGAGAGAAACATTCTCAACCACTTTATGTGTTTCGTCTCCCATTTGCATAAATAGACCGAGAGCTTTTGTTTCCTTTTGAAGCGGGCTTTACGTAAAAGTCAAGCGACAAATATGCTAGGAACGAGATGTAGACCGATCTCTTGAAATTATTTATTAGAACATTGTAATGCAAGTTGGTTGTGTCTCGTATTTGAAATCGGCGAATGAATCGTGCACCATTAGCTATGACTGTTGATTTTCAGTGGTAAAAAATGTAATCTAATTTCATAAATATTGTTATTTTGAAACAAGGGCCGATCCCGGTGGCCGCGCGGTCTGCAGCGTGGGTTTGCAGCCGCTCGCTTCCTGGGATTGCGGGTTCAAATCCCACCGATGGCACGGATGTCTGTCTCTTGTGAGTGTTGTCTGTTGTCACGTGAAGGTTTCTGCGACGAGTTGCTTACTAGTCGAGAGGAGACATGCCGAGTGTGGCATTTTTGAGTGTGCTTATGAAGCCTGGACAATGAGGTGGCCGTGGTCTACTAGGGGCTGTCGCGCCTTAGAATATATATGTATATATATGTATTAAAACAATGTATCAGCACGGACATGATTAAAATAGTAGCCATTGGGTTGGTGCATTTTAGAATTTCGGGTGTTAAAGTTACTTTATAATCATTTATTAAGATTAGCACTTACAAACAAATTTACCATTTGAATAGGGTGATCAGGCCTACAATTTGGAATGAAATAATGGTTTTCTATGATGAATCAGGAAGAACATTGAAGGAAACCGCCTTCTCCTATTTTATGGTGTTATCCCAGTGTTTGACTTTAGGCAGTCGCGAACGCAATGGAAACTTCATGACACTAAGTTTCCAGGGTACGATTCATGGGATCCGACCCAAATGAAGCGGAAATGTTAAGCACTGAACCATAATATTCGACCTGCAGGTATTGTTGGGAGAAGTGTTATCTACGCATACACTTTATTCGACAATTTACGACTGATCAGTTCATGTTCTGACAAATAAAAAATATACCTATGCTTTCTGGTGATCACGTAGTTATTTTCAATTTTCCTGAAATGAAGCGATTACGAATAAATGTTACACTCTTAATTAAGCTCTGCACGCCATTGAAATTTGTAAAGCACACACAAGAAATGTCAGAATTTTTATTTTCTCTTATAGGATTTTAGTGTAAGCCCCCACTGGCGATTCTACCAACGCCAAAACGACAATTGTGTCCAGAAACACATGACAACATACGTTACTTGGTTAATTCATACGAAACTCACATGATAATTCTGAGTCATGGAAAGTCTGAGACTTTGGGAATGTAGGCAGTCTCTTTAGCGTACAATACCACTTCCCATAATGTCAGGGAGTTACGGCCAGGTACCGATGTGGCCACTCTTTTAGGCCAATCTGTGTCCCTGGAAAGCGGTTGTCGTTAAGTTTCCACATATTGATTTGAAAATGGAGACTTTGCGCTGTTTTACTGGAAGGGGTGTTATCATGGAATTTTTCAGGCTGTGAAATGAACTGTAGTTCAATCTTGCCGAGGCACGCGTCCCTGTAATGGTCCGTTTTCGGACAAGAAACAGACAGCCTTCACTGCTGAACAGTCCGTGGCCTGATCCACATTTACTTGAGGGGCTTTCGGACGCCGTATTCTTACAGTTTGATGACCGAGAGTTCATGAGAAAATAAAAATGATTTCGTTCCTCAAGAGGGTGCCATTTTAAATATTTTAATAAAGATATACTGATAGGAGGTTTTATATACATTTCAAATAATACATCGACTAACAGAATTTAACGTGATTTTCAATGTCAAAATGACCTGTAAACAGTATGGGATCGCACAGTGTGTGCACTCGCGGAATGTACTTTGTTTTCGGAATTGGCCTGAAGATGGTTCAGTGAACCGAAACATGTCGCCAGGTTTATATTGTTAATTATTAATATATGTTGTGTTTTGACTGAATAAATTACTTTATCGTTGTACAACACAACGGGATGGTTTCTATAAAAAAAATTGATTTTGTGCTTTACTCACAAGGTCCTTACCACCAGTTCAGCAAATTTTATGTGGCAAAAATGTGAACTTCTGTCAGACGAATTGTATATAATTCAGAAAGAATGGCAACCGCGCGAATTCTGTACCTAGCTTTAGATTTTGTGGCTATAACTACCGGATACTTGGAGCCAGATGCATTGAGTTTTACGCGGAGTCAGAATAGATATAGTTACAAGTTGTGTAAGAAGACTTTTGTAAGTTAAGGACTAAAAACACGATAATCGCGCTAAGCATTGAAGTTTCCTCTATCTGAAAAGCGTAGTCATGAGCCTACGCAATGGCAATTATGCAAAGAAACACATCACCAAATTATATTACTAAAAAGTTAAAGTGATCCCTTTACAGGCCCGGTGTGGCCCAGAGATTGTGTAGAAGTATAGCTCTACCCTCCCCATGACCGCGGCACTAGAAGAGGGTGAGTGGTGTCAGCAGCACGCCCCGGCCGCACTTTACCCCCGGGAAAGAATCGGTACCCATTTTACAGGAGGCTGGGTGGGCCCGTGGGCCGGTCTGGACGGGCGGAAAATCTCGTCCCCACCGGGATTCGATCCCGGACCGTCCGGCCTATAGTCAGTCGCTATGCCGACTGAGCTACCGGGCCCACAAATTATATTGATACTAGTTGATAATTTTTATCGTAATCATCATATCCAATGAAGGGTTGAGACATAAGTTTGTGTCGGAGTTATTTCTCAAAACTTTATATTTTCAAAAAAGATTTCTGACCAATTTTACCTTTAGAAGTATCTGGAACTCCAACTTTTGCCGAGTGTTGCTTTGCCTCTTTTTCTTCTTCGTTGGGTGCTAAGTGATTTTCAAGTTACTTTCCGGTACAGCGCGTTTACATTCGATGCGCTCGGAGAAATCCGTGTTTCTAAGTTTGTATAGTTTTTTTTTGTGGCTGTTTGCCTTGGGTCCTGTTGTTTCTTTTCCAAAAGCAAAGTATTAGAACATTTAACCTGTAGCTTGCGATTCACGGGTCCGTACTTTTTTTTGTAAAAGGGGCAAAATCTTTTACACATATAGGAGATATATTAATATAAATTATGTGCTGCATTTCTTCTCTCGGCCTGGTGCAAATGATACTAATCACTCAAGAAAGTTACCCATTTTTGGAGTAAAATTGTGCATGAAATTATTTTCCTCCCCAACGTGCTACATGTCTGCACCATCATATAATCTCCGAAATGGTGACTTTAGTAGTATTAGATAAAAATTTAAAATTACAAAAAGTAAATTCTGGAAATTACAGAAATTATGTCATATACTTTCTTACTGTCACCTTGTAGCTATAAATATGAACAATTCTCCTGCTTTTCATGCCAGAAGCCTTGTGATGTTCTGATGTCATATACAAGAATTTATACTAAGTGTTTAAGAGGTGCATTATCTCATGATTGATTCTTGTCAAAGGCCATAATCCCCATAGGACGAGGTACTGAAGCTCCAAAGCAAAGAATGTAATTTGTAACGCCATTCTTAATATTAGGACACATTAAATCCTTTCTAATTTTAAATCCTAGATTGGGCTAGGTAATCCTCATATCTGTTGTGAAACAAATGCAACATAGAAAGCAGGACACGTTTCCTGGTTGTGTAGGTTAATGTCAGATTTAAGTGTGTTTGTATGTAATATCAAACCCTACCACATGTGAATGTACATTGTGAAAGAGCGTCTCAAGTAATTTAGCAGGTTACGAAAGCGAAGGAGGAAAAGAAATGGGGTTGGGGGAGTTGGAAACGAGATATCCTTTTGAAATGAACAGCCTTTTGTAGGTTGCGTGTTGTGGTAGGTACTCCAGACACGAAGGTGCAGAAATATTCGTGTGCAGTTTGACGGTCAAAGGGTTACCGATTTATGTGTCTTAGACGGTAAGTAGCTACTACAAGATGTGTGACAAGAGGTGGACGTGACCCATCGAATCACGTTTGACTTTACTCGACGTGCAACAGTTCTGCTTGAACTGACATGCTATACATATTTCTGAAGACTATGAATACCTGAATCTTATCGAGGTGCCTGGCGTGGCTCCAAGGTATGGCAGAGCGCTGCTGTTGCCCTGCCACTGCCATGTCTACCAACTGTTCTTCTAGTAAATCCTCGCCGCCCGATAATTTCTGTTTCTCGGAACGCATCGCCAACAGCTGGTCCATCTTGTCGGGGAGGGGTGTCGCAGTAGGTTTGGTTGGAGGCTCATTAACCTTCATCCATGACTTTTGTGGGGTTTGCAGCAGCGAGCTGTTTGTTTTGTTCTGAGTTTTGCTGAGTCCCTTGTTCTTTCCTGGTGGCGCTATGACGGACACGGCAATGTACGCGTTTCTGTGGCGCGCTCGCTGCTGCGCTTCCTTTTGCTGCTGCGCAAGAATCTGTGGGCTGGAGGTTACCCTGTGGTATGCAAAGTGTGGCCACTGTTTGCTGCTAGACGCCTCTTTTGTGTGATGTGCCGAAGTTGCATCTATAGGTGATACGGGCCTCTGGTGAGGATGCGTGGTATGTGACCAAGTATTCGTTTTCACCTCTGTTTGTTTGGACCTAAACGGATCTAGGGATGGCTTTGACCAAGCGCTAATCTTACCACTTGTTATTCTGTTCTGGCTTATGTTGTCGTCAGAAAATTTAGGCCAATTGTGCGCGTACGGATTCTGCATGGACATTTGTGTGCCAAGGGGGAAGTTTGGCCAGTTGTCTGAGGTTTCGTCAATAACGTAACCTTCTTTGTTTGAATCCATACTTTGGTCTATAGGCAGTTCGGGCCACGTTTTGACATTCCCAGCGAGGTTACCGTGTTTAAGAGATTCTATCGAAAATCTGGGCCAGCCTTTATTGGGACTGTTGTACACTGGATCATCGCCGTAATATCTTCTTTCTTCTTTTGGATGCAGAACAGGCCACCTATTAATTCCAGTTTGCGAATTTCCGAAAGCAGGCATTCTGTTTCCAGGTGTACTCTTACCAAGGGATTCACTGAAACTAGGTGTGCCAACGACCTTCTTCCTGTCTGTCTGTCCATACATATTTCCTAAACCTGATGGAGTTTTGATCCAGTCGCCTGATTTTATATGTGAACTGACCACCTCCTGATCTGGCTCTGATTTGCTGACCGAGCCGTACAATTTATTTCTGTTATGAAGCCAGTCTACTGAAGGGTTTGACCAAGTGTGTGTGCGATTTATACCTGTGATTATATCTTTTAGAGATTGTGACCGGTTGTACTGCTCGTGAACGTGACTCGATTTTGTGGGATTAGGCAACTTATTGTTATTTAGATGGGTACGAGCCTGTTTAGGCTCCGATAAATAAGCGATGGCTGAATCGATACTTGACGCATGATCATTATTTGCTTTCTGAGCCTGCACAATTGACAGTTCTTTACCTATTTCTTTTGTTTCTTTGTCAAAATTCATGTAATTGTTTTGGTTTATGTCTCGAATATTTGCAGAATTCCAAGACGGCAGTGAATTGCCCTTTATTATTGAGTGAGATATTTCTTTAGAAACCTTTGACATTTTCCCCTTTTCATTGTCCTTGAACACTGGATTGGCAGGGGGGAGAACGCCCGCCTTCTCTAATTCTTCTCTCCTAATTTCCTCTTTACTCTTTACTCTGAACTTAGGGGCCTCCTTTTCTTCTGTTGCCTTGAGATTTTCTTTCTGCTTTTGTTTCTTCTTTTTCTTTTTCTTTTCCGCCTGCTGGTACTTTCGGTGCTGCATCTTTTCCTTGTTCTTGTTACTGAACACATGAACAGTTTCTCTCCCGCCTGCAGTCTTTTTCTCTTCTCTACTCTTTGCCTCTCCTACGGACATGGCTTCCAGTAACGACATTCTTGAGGTGACTAGATCATGATCCAATCGCTCTGAAAATAACAATAGAAAAGGAATGTTTGTTATATTAAATATGATAAAATTTGACATACGTATTGCCGTCAACCACAACAAATTTTATTAATCCCGTCAACACATGCTACTTGTTTCGGTCTTAGTGGCCTTCTTCTGGCGTTAAATGCATGATATTTGAAACTCAAAATTAAATACATGATATTTGAAACTCAAAATTAAATGTGTATGTATTTTGAATTTCTGAGATCTCACAAATTTTACAAGTCATAGTAATTTTTGTGCAGCAATTAAATATAAGCATTTTTAGATTTCTCCTTTGTGGTTTTTTTTATTGTATGGCCATATGCTTAGTTTTCAGAATGATATATTTATTTGATGATTTTCAAATCCTCAGAAGACGGTAATATATTAGATCTGAGATTCTTGCGCAGTAGAAGTGTGCATTAAACCATTAAGGATCGAAACTGAATTTGTCGCACAAATTGTACTGTAGATTTTCTTCGAAAAGTGTGGGGACTTATTAACGAGGACGAGATCCAAGGCACTCATTACAAACATGGGAGAGATAAGAAATGTACACAGAATTCTGAACTGGAAAGCAGGAATAGATGAACAGCTGGGAGCTTAGGCGTTTATGGAAGTATAGCATTAAAACCGATCTTGAATCGGCAGGTGAAAATGTGCGGACCGGCTTCAAATATTCAAGGATTTCGGTGAACAGCTATTTCTTGTGTAAATGATAGCCTTCGGTCTACATTGCTTTAGAAACTATTTGCTTCGTAAGGCCAATCGGAACCGTTTACGAATCAACATTACCCATAGAGACACGTCCTTACAATGGTACTGTCTATCTGGATATTTTGCAAAGAACTTTAAAAAATTTGTACTTCTTAATAATATCTGATTTTCGGATCAACTGAGTTAATGCCGTGACAAAAAATGTTTTGCTTCAGAGTCAACTGTCAAATGTTGATAATGTTGTGGACCACTGCCGTTATGCCCACAGACAAGTAGTACTCGCGTGTTTACTGTGTTCTCATATAATGGCGAGTTGCACTAAACGAGAAGGTCTCTTTCTTCCTGTGCGTCGGAGTGTGCAGCTACAGGGGTCTAGTAGCAGTGCATTATGCTGTTTGGTCATCAGACGCCTTGTTCTTGGAAGATGAAGTTATCGGGTCAAGTGGTGTATCCGTAAGACACGAATTTTCATCAACACTGCTGTGAGAACGTGAAAGAAAACACCTTTTTTTTTATTGTATGATTGTTATTTTTGTTCTCAGCACACAGCATTACAGTAATTTGAAATAAGAAAAAGACGATTTATGTGACCCTTCAGAGACTTGATTCGCAATCATTCTGGCATGCCTGACTCAGCAGCTGCTGCTCGTACATCACAATCCTTTTGAAGAGCCGCAAGTCGATCACATAGTCAAGAATGTCCCCACCTGGCTTATAAACCAAAAGCTTATTTTCGTATTCTAAATATTCCATTATTTGACCCAGTCCTTAACCAGAAAATTCATTTCACATCCTCAAAACCTATATCATCGCGGCCAATTTTAATAATTTTCTCTAATTTATTTCTTCATCTCTTTGGTGTCTGCTTCCTTCAGGTTTTCAACTAAATTTTGCTTTTACATTTTATTTCTCTCTCTTTGCACTAGACCGCCATTCGTTCAGATGAATAATATTTTATGATGGGTGTAGTTTGTGAATCTTCTCATTACGTAGTTTTCAATCTCATCAGTGGGAAAAATGCAGTAAAAGATGAGGTGGCCTGTTTTTCTGAACAAGTAAGAAACTAAGCTTGAAATAAACGGAGACAACTAAACACATCACAAAAAAGTAAAAGTTTTGCTGTGTCTATTAATTTGGAAACAGATTTAATCCCATAGTAAATGTGGACATCGTGGTAAGGAGAAAAGTCCTCGCCTGGAATTAAACACCGGCCATTTATGTAACCTAACAGATATTGCTGCCTTACGCGATAAAGGTGTGTCCAGGCGGCAGATACTGTAGGCCTAAGCGCGAAACTGGAAACTGGTTGAAGTTAGAAATATTGTTTGCCCTAGGCGAAGTTCAGATCCTTTGAATTGAAACTTGCAAGAGCCTGGTGAAATTTGACACCATTTTGTTTGCTATGATGTCATTTAGAAGGTAATTAATATATAAATAACGTCAAGATGCGAAGCTGTTGTCACAGAAATAGGATCTTTGTTCCTGATAGTGTGCATTGAGAGGTAATTACGGGAATGGAATATAATTCATGAGCATGCGTTTAGAATTAAGCGCCTGTTGGTTTTTATTCTTTAACCTTTTGACGCCTAATGTCAACTATCCGTTTTTTTTCGAAATACAGTTTGTTTCATAATTCTAACATATTTGGTTCCTGTATTATTCACATTTTATATACAGAATGTGCTAAAATTAAAAAAATTATTCCGGCGCCAAAAGGTTAATATATTCACTTTACAGGGAGATACGTTATTATAGTTGCGTGACTCTTCCAATTGTGTTGGACGGTACGTGGTCTGAGTTTCTTGCAGCGTCGATACATACACCACGGATATAAAACTTAAATTCTTTTCTTTGTGCATTTCTTCACCCTGCTACGACATCGAGTGATGTATGTTTCACGATAATAAATGGATCTTCTGGAATTGCAACAACAAATTCCTGATTGAACTTAAAGAAAAGAAAATAAATCTCGGGAAGAGACTCAAGGTCCTGAATTGTTCTTTGTCCCTCAAAGTTACAAATAAATACACGTACTTCAACTGACAAAGTGTGTCATAAAGTTGGAAATTTTGCTTTTTATTTATTTTTTCGACCGGAAAATTTAACAGTCCCGTATGTAGGCACAGTTTCCATTGATAAGAATCTAATAGACCCAGCCATATGCATTGTAACCGCTGATGGAGAAGTTGAAATCATAATTTCAGTGAATATGCACTCCACGATCGTAACGAGCTTGATAGTGCAAGCGGTGCTACTACCTAGAGAAAATTTGTTGTCGGAAAAGGTCGATGATCCAGCGCCGATCAAAGCATAGTAACGTCTCGAATGTTTTATAACAACAGGCAACCTGTCATACGCACCTGTAACTAAAAGAGTGGCCAGTCACGAGTGACAGAATGACGTCAAAATTTGAATTTTTAGCTTTTATGAGTACAATCCCTTTTCATTTGACTTCGAGTTATTTTGTATGTTTTCCGTTTTGTTCCTAAGGCTTATTTTCGGACTGTGACTAAGCCCAGAAAATCGTATTTGACAATGTAAAAACTTGAGTTATTTTCAAAGTCGCGTCATACGGCACAATAAAAGAAACGCATTTCTAATTTCTTGTAAAATAGAGTTAACGTTAGAGCAGTAATGATCGGAATAGAGTTCAAATTAATTTTAGCGCTTTTTCTCATGCCAGATATAACGGAAAGACTTTCAGCTTTTTTAGATAAAGTCCGCGGTCAGACGGAAGAAATTACAAAGCCAAAAACCACCCTCTCCCCCCCCCCGGTAACCCCGTAAGTATGCCGGAGGTAGATACTTTTCACGTTGTTTAGAGAAGACCAATGTATCCAATGTGCTGCACCACGTTTGAATATTTAAAGTTGTTATTCGTGCTTTTTTAGATACAAATTATAAGCTACCTTTAAAATATTCCAACGTAAGTGCGCCCTTGAAATATACAGCACAGTAACAAGTTGTCATGTCGTGTGGCTCATGCAAAGAAAGCATACAGATGCTCTCTAAAACGCGCGTTATCCTTGCGTCAGGGAATTAAAAAATTGTATGGTTTTACTATGCGTTTGGTACATGCGTTGGGGAGTGTCAGCTCCAAGCTTCATTAGTCCCCTGCAGTGGCTTAAACATTAACTCTACTGGACATGGCGTAGTCCTGCTCTAGACAACATGACCGCTATGCATATCACACAGATACAAAACATGTACTCGAAAAATAGCGGACGTCAAAACATGGCCTGTCATATCTCTGCATGTCATTACAAAACCCACCATTTCCATCACAAAAGAAGTACCCTTCGGAGTATGCATTTCCAAAGCACGTCCTTAGCGAAGCTGTATACATTATTTGCGTTACTATACATACAGATCTGTTGTGTCAGAGTTATTGAATAGTGATTGGAGATAGATTATCTGGCCATATATTAGTTCGTATTAACGACAAATAAGTTTATAACAAAATTGTACATTTTGAGAACATAGGTATATATCTCATAACATATAGACTATTTTCATGATGAGCCGTTTGTGAGAAAATGTATAAAAAATGCAGATTTGGGCCTGTGCTTTTTCTAAGACCCGGGCAATGTCAACATTTGGAGGAATGAAAGGACAATCGCACGCATTCTTAACTTTAACACTAGATGGAAATGCATGATCAGATTCTTGCATCATCCGCTTTACCCCACGAAAAGGAACCCTGCTCAGATTCACTTGATAAGAGCCTTCTTGACACTGATAGCCGGTCTGAACATGGCGAAGGGAAAACTTCCCCCCCCCCCCCCCCTCCCCCAAAGCAAACAACCCCTGCCTAGCCTTACCTCTACCCAGAAACTTATATCGCACACACCTTACCGGCG
>Ga0123352_10004655_pt1 | contig 20278 bp, 23 predicted proteins | sample TergutLab28metaG_FD_89700 | JGI IMG/M metagenome (GOLD analysis project Ga0123352, IMG submission 89700) | Labiotermes labralis P1 segment gut microbial communities from Petit-Saut dam, French Guiana - Lab288 P1 | ecosystem: Host-associated > Arthropoda: Insects > Digestive system > Gut ...
GATCCAACAACAGGAACGACTGACCCGACAACCGGGACAACAGATCCAACGACAGGAACGACCGATCCGACAACAGGAACAACCGATCCAACAACAGGAACGACTGACCCGACAACCGGGACAACAGATCCAACGACAGGAACGACCGATCCAACAACAGGAACGACAGATCCGACAACAGGAACAACAGATCCAACGACAGGAACGACCGATCCAACAACAGGAACGACTGACCCAACAACAGGAACGACCGACCCAACAACAGGGACAACAGCTCCAACGTCAGGGACAACAGCTCCAACGTCAGGAACAACAGCAGGAACAACAGCTCCAACGTCAGGAACAACAGCAGGCACAACAACTCCAACAGGCCCTGGTGGTGGATGGAGTGGCGGTGCAGTACAACAACCGACACCACGACGAGCAGCACTTGAGTTAAGGCTGGAATTAGGAACACCATCAGTAGATTTTGAAGAGATTGAGCCTTATGTAGAGCGATTCCGTAGACACTTTGTGAATGGTTATCCAGATGGTACATTCCGTCCAAATGGTCATATGACAAGGGCGGAGATGTTACAGTTGTTCTTTAACAGCAGTAATGCGACTCCGTCATCAGTAGTCTTTGCTACAAGTAGATTTACTGATGTATCACCGGATGCGTGGTTCTTTGCAGCAGTTGTCTATTTGGAAAATCGAGGCGTAATCCAAGGCTTCCCAGATGGCACACTAAGGCCGAATGATCCGATTACCAATGCGGAGTTTGCGGCGTTGTCAGTAAATTTCTTCAACCTTGGGGATATAATCGAGCCTGAGATGCTGTTGGAAGCAGAAAGTCATTGGGGTGCAAACTATATAAACCTTGGTTTTGTAAGAGAATGGTTTGCATACTTTGGTATTGATGAATCGTTTAATCCAAATGCACCAATACCTCGTTCTCAAGCAGTAGCACTTCTAAACTTCTATAAAGGCCGTGTACCATGTACAGTTGGAGTTAATAGGTTCTTGGAAGGTAGCCATCGCAATATCTTCCCTGACTTGCAACGTGGTCATTGGAGTTTTTATGAAGTAATGGAAGCTGCATTCTCCAGATACTACTATGTTAATAGTTATGGTACTGAGAATTGGTTACGAGTATTAAATTAATCTGCAATAAAAATTGGCAATAAATAGAAAGCTGTCTGGTAATTTCTAATTGAAATTATCGGACAGCTTTGCTATGCTATTTTGTGGTGATTGAAATATGATTTCTAACAAGGATATACATTTGTTTGAGGATAGACGGCGTATACTACTTCATGTAAATGAGTTTATATGTGTGCGTCCACATCCCAGTTTGCAAGAATATATTTCAAATTACAACATAACATTTCCTGCAAAGGGTCTTATGTCTGATAATTTCACATCAATGCCATGCGGGTGTGCAACGCTTTCAATCGAAGTTGGTAGCAGAAATTTGTATGTAAATTTAGATGGACCTATTACAAAACCGCATATTATTGGCAGTCAAACCAATCAGCTTAACATGGTGGTAACAATTGAATTTAAGCCAGCAGGGCTTTTTGCCCTTACTGGCATAAGCCAGAACGAATTAGCCGATGTATCAATTCCGTTTGATGGGGTTAATACTAAGTTAAGCAGACGGATTTCCAGTGCAGTCGAAAAAGCAAGAAGTATTCGCGAACTTGTAGATGATATAGATATGTTGCTAATTGAAAATATGTACACAGATTATCATCCACAGCTAATATATGCACTTAAAAATATTGTTGGGTGTGCTGGAAATATTACTGTAAAAAAATTATCAGAGGATGTTCATTATAGTGAACGCCAACTAAATAGAATTTGTAGGCAGCATCTTGGAATGGGTGCAAAATCCTTTTCAAGAATAGTTCGGATAAACAAGGCTTATCACTTATTAAAAAAGCACAATACAAATATAGCATTAGTTTCGGATGTAATGGGGTTTCATGATCTATCTCATTTTGTGCGGGATTTTAGGTTGGTAAGTGGCATAACACCCCAAGAATTTCGGAAAAACTTGTCTGATTTTTACATCAATCCTACAAAATTTTAAAGTATAATATCTGAAAAAAGGAGAGGTTGTTAAATAATGAATAAAGACAGTATTGCTAAGGCTGCCGAAATTATTAAACAGAACACTGTACATGGTGGCGAGGCCAAATTTGGGATATGTACTCTTTCTCTTATTGATGAAGAAGGTTATCCAACAGCATCGATTCTAACGCCTTCTAAATCGGATGGCATTCACTGGATTACACTTTGTACAATGCTGGATGAAAATAGGGCAGAGAGAGTTGCAAGGTGTAGTCGTGCAAGCGTCAGCTTTGGCACGGAGGCCTATTGTATAAATCTAGTTGGTGAAGTTGAGATAATTACCGCAAAGGATGTAAAACACGAAATGTGGTACGATGGCCTTGAGCACCATTTTACAGGACCCGATGACCCCAATTATTGTGTGCTCAAATTTACTACTAAGCGCTATAAGTTGTTTATAGATTTTGAGGATGTGGCCGGTACATTATAAGAAATGAATCTGTTCACCTTAAAGGAATGTTTTATGACATTCCTTTTTATTATTTCTATTTTGAATTACACGATAAGCGTATGGTAGCATAAGTTGCATAAAAACATGTGTCCATACGCGGGATATAGATTTGTGTAATTTAAAAGACTATACATAGCGGAAAAATGATACCTGTGATATACTTTAAACACCATTAATCGGAAATAGACTAGGGTGATTATGAATGAAACTTATTTCAGATTTTACAGAAAATGATCATATAGTTGGTCACTATTTTTGTAAATTTAAGCAAAGTTTAAAAACACGCACGGGGAAAACATACTACTCTTTAAAACTGCAAGACAGGACAGGTGTAGTTGATGCTAAAGTGTGGGAGCTCACCAACGATATACAAGACTTTAACGAAGGTGATATGATAAAAATTGATGCGGTTGTGCTTTCCTACCAGAGCGAGGTTCAGGTAAAAGTAGGGAAGTTGCGCCGCAGTTTGGAAGGCGAGTATGTAATAAGTGACTACATTCCCTCTACAGAAAAAGATATAGAAGAAATGTACACCAAGGTTAAGTCGATAATTAAATCTATGCAGAACGAATATTTGAAGACCTTGCTTGAAAACATTTTAATAAAAAACGAAGCAAATGCGACTGCCCTTAAAACCCATTCTGCAGCTAAAAGTATGCATCATGGTTACATGGGCGGGCTGCTTGAGCATACGCTTTCTGTTGCGGAAACATGCGAATTTTTTAGTACACGATACAAATATGTTAATCGTGATCTTTTACTTACAGGGGCGTTACTGCATGACTTTGGCAAAATTCGCGAACTTGCTCCAATGCCAAAAAACGAATATACGGACGATGGGCAAATGCTTGGGCACATTATCATTGGCGTAGAGATTGTAACCTTGGAAGTTGCAAAAATCGAGAACTTTCCTCACGAACTTGCGTCACTTATTAAGCATTTGATAATTTCCCACCATGGGGAATATGAATTTGGCTCTCCAAAACTGCCATCTACAACAGAGGCCATGCTGCTACACTTTGCAGACAATGTAGATGCAAAACTTAAAACCATTGAAAATATTATCGAAAAAAATACAACTTCCAGCCCATGGTCTGGCTATCAACAGATACTTGCGCGGTATATTAGAAAGTCTGATTTTTAATGACAGTAGAAAAGAATTCTGTACACACAATTAAAATTGAATCAGTTACCGCCAAAGGTTTTGGCGTTGGTTATATTGATGGGTTTGCGGTGTTTGTTGATAGCGCCTTGCCCGGAGATGTTTTAAAAATCCATATTTTGAAGGCAAAGAGCCGGTATGGCTTTGGTAAAATTATAGATATCATAACGCCATCTTTGTCCCGGATAGAGAGCCCATGTGCTGTATTTGACAGATGCGGTGGCTGCCAGTGGCAGCATGCAGACTATATGGCACAGCTTGAGTATAAAAAAAAGATAGTCGTAGACGCGCTAGAACGTATTGGCGGTGTTGAAAATCCGGCTGTGCAAGACGTTATCCGCATGAAGAAACCATTCAACTATCGCAACAAGGCTGTGTTTCCGGTAGTGCCGGCAGAAAATGAAAGTGGATTTGCCATAGGTATGTTTTCCGCACGAAGCCACCGGATAGTAGAGGTTGAAAATTGCAATATTCAGCACCCGGCCCATGTAAGGGTGTTAAAAATTGTTAAAAAATATATGCGGCGTAACAAAGTAACGGCTTATAATGAGTTAACCCACCGTGGCCAACTGCGGTTTGTAATGGTACGTACAAGCCTTGCTACAAATGAAATAATGGTTGTACTAACGGTAAATGGCAATGGATTGCCGCTGGAAGAAAGACTTGCACAAGACTTGGCAGAAGTAGGCGTTACAACGGTGGTTATCAGCCGCCATACAGCAAAAAACAATGTGGTTTTGGGGGATAGTTTTCGCGTGATATATGGCCCCGGTACAATAAATGAGCGTATCGGGCATGTGACTTATGAAATTTCTGCGCCGTCATTTTTTCAGATTAACCCTGTGCAAACAAAGTTTTTGTATGATGCAGCGGTAGTTCAAGCGGAGCTGAAAAATAAAAGAGTTTTGGATGCACATGTAGGTGCGGGAGGTGTTTCCTTATACGCTGCAAAACATGCAAAGGAAATAATTGGCGTGGATATTGTACAAGCCGCAATTGATGATGGGGAGAAGAACGCCGCTAAAAATGGTATTACGAATCTGCGCTTTATTTGCGGCGCTGCAGAAGAGGTTATTCCTCAGCTTTTAGAAAGGGAAGAGATCGCACCCGAGGTCGTATTTTTAGACCCACCCCGCAAAGGCTGTGAAAAGCCCTTGCTTGATGCATTGGTGCTGGCAAAAATTGAAAGAGTAGTATATATTTCCTGTGACCCGGCAACATTTGCAAGGGACGTTAAGGTTTTAATAGAGGGTGGATATAAGCTTGTGACTGTGCAGCCTGTTGACATGTTTCCCCATACAGGTAAGGTGGAGGTAACAGGGTTGTTGCTGCGGATATAAGGCTACAACTCCTTGAATCTAGATGTTTTGTAAGATCAAATTTTGAGTAATGAAGGAGTTGGAAAAATGGCTATACAAAAAATTAGTGTTGAAAATTTTACAGTATTCGAGAATGTAGAGATTGGATTTTGTGATGGGGTAAATATCTTTATTGGCGAAAATGGTACAGGAAAGACGCATTTATTAAAGCTACTATATGCCATATGCAACTGCACCGCTATGTATAATGAAAAAGAAAATCATAAAGTGCTTCGCTCTCTTATCGGGGAGATAAATTACTGTTTTTGGGGCGGTGTTTCTGACTTATGCAAGCTTTATAGAAAAAGAACTCTGGGAGAAATAAATCATATGCCTATCTCTGTCGAAACAAAAGAAGAATCCTATTCTTTCGAAAATTCTTTGAGCAAGGATGAGGTGCCTATTCTCACCTTTAAGGGAATGGAATCAAAAAAACAAATTCCCGCTGTGTTTATCCCAGCAAAAGACATGCTGACACATTCGAAGGGATTGCTTGCGATGTCAAAAAAATATTCGAAGGACATGCCATTTGATAAAACACTTCTTGATATTGTAGAGAAGGCAAACTTATGGAAAGTAGATTATATACCTGATATCGCAAAATTTATAATTCCAATAATTGAAAAAAATATTGAAGGCAAAATTATTATTGAAGGAGAACATTTTTATGTCGAAAAAGTTGATGGGAAACTAACACCATTCTCATATGAGGCTGAGGGGATAAAGAAATTAGGCTTATTATGGCAGCTTTTGATGAACGAGAGTATAACCAAGGATACAGTAATCTTTTGGGACGAGCCCGAAGCCAATTTGAATCCAAAACTAGTTCCAGTCATAGTAGACATTCTTTTAGAGCTGGCAAGAAATGGAGTTCAAATTTTTATTGCTACTCATGATTATGTAATTTCAAAATATTTTGAGGTGAAACGTAAACAAGAGGATAATATCTGCTTTCACTCTTTATACAAAACGGAGTCTTCCGGTATAAAATGTGAAAGTAATACAAATTTTAGGGATTTGAAAGAAAATGCCATAAATACTGCTCTGGATATACTAATGGATGAGGTAATAGATAGAAACGTAGGGGACTAAGATATGAGTCGGGTATATTTAGAAGAAAACGAACTGTATCAAATTGACTTGCGCACTGCTATTTGGTCAAAAGGTGATTTGCACGACCTGTATAAATGTATTGGTCATATACTGTCGGATGTTGATTTTATTGCCGAGACTGAAAATGCTGTATTTCTAATTGAGTATAAAAATACTGAAGTTGAAAATGCTCGTGATCATAAATCCTTTGCCGAAAAAATGGCAAATGGGGTATTAATTGATAATATGGTTAAAAAGTATTATGGGAGTGCGTTTTATATACTTGCTTGTGAAAAAAAGAAACCCATTCATTTTATTGCTGTCATTGAATCTAAATTAATGGAAGATAGTTTTATGCGAAGACGAATCGAGGCGTCCATAAAGAGAAGGCTCCCTTTTGATTTGCAAAAGAATCAAGGTATATTAAGTAATCTTATTGTTGATTTTAAAATTTTATCTATTTCAGAATGGAATAAGCAGTATCCTATGTTTCCTATTCAAAAATGCTAGTTAATTAAGCGGATTGTGTTCCTACAGTTGAAGTAAAGGAAAGTAATTAAAAACACAGTATATATCTTGCAACAGCGCAGCATTTTTGTTATCATCCGCAGTGGAGGTGATTATAATGGCATATAAAATTACTGATGCATGTATTGCTTGTGGCGCATGTGAAGGTGAATGCCCAACATCATGTATTTCACCAGGTGACGTTTACGTAGTAAATGCAGCAGATTGCATTGACTGTGGTGCATGTGCAAGCGCATGCCCTGTAGACGCATGTGTGGTTGAGTAAGGCGTACATTAAAAAAAGAGCCATTTATTGGCTCTTTTTTTGTTGTGTTAAGAAATGACAATTCAGTTGGGTGCGAAACGCACCCAACTGAATTGTAGACTTTCACTTTTTACTACTCATCTTTTTCATCTGGCCGTAGTATAATAACTGCGTCTCCGTGTGGATAAATGGTGAGCTTGTCTCCTGCTTGCAAGTTTGTTTGTTCGCGAATAGCGGTTGGAATAAGTACTCTTCCCATTTCGTCAATGGTTACTTCTAAAGCGTTTACCATAACCTTTCACCTCCCTTTTTAGAGTAGAACAAACCAAAAGCAGGCAAAAAGCAAAGCGCATAGGTAACGGCGGATAATCCGCCATCGCCTACACGCTTAATATGTATAAATACATAACAGAATAAAACATGCCCATAGCCACAATTTAAACCAAAAACCGCCCCTCTAATATGGTGGTGCTTGAAGAAAGGGGGGAAATGGGGTAAAATAAAGGGGCTACAGTAGCAGGTTTTACCTGTGCGTTTAGGCGATGGTCCTTCATCCCTAATGCGCGCCATGTGATGCTGAGAACATCACATGGTTGCTGTGGTGTTTTATTTAATTACTTAAATCATAGTTGCCTGCTTAAGGTTTATATAACTATAACATGCATATAGGTATGTTGCAACAAAAAAGGATAGTTATAGTTTACATATCATGGTTTTTCCTGTTTCCATATAGCCGCTTTTAATGTAAAAGTCTACGGCACTATTATTTGCAAAAACAGAAAGCTCGATATAATCTAGTTTTCTGTCTAATGCCCACTGCTTGGTTGTATCCATTAACTTAGTGGCAATGCCTTTTCCTTGCTGCCCATTTGTTACTATAATATCCATAAGGTATGCATATTTATGTTGCACCATAAAATTAAAGTCAGGGTTTTGCCTTTCAAAAACAGAAACAAAGCCGATAATTTTATCTCCTTCCTCTGCAACAAATATGTCAGATTCCGCATCTGTAATTGTGCTTTCAATAAACTGCTTATTTTGTGTTCCACTTTGCATGAGGTATGGATTTAGTTTTGCCTGGATATCAAACTGCTCAATAAATAATAAAGAGATTTGGTCCACATCTTTAATAGTTGCTAATCTAATTTGCATCTTATCGCTCCTCTGAAATATAAATCTGGTTTTGATTATACCACACATGTGGTATTATTAATGTATTAGTAACGCCAAATAGGAATATAGGCACGCGACCTTGACCAATGGAGGTAAAAATGAAAACAATTGTACTTGCCGAAAAACCATCTGTAGGCAAAGATATTGCACGTGTACTAGGCTGCAAAAACGGCGGAAACGGTTATATAGAAGGGCCCAAATACATCGTAACATGGGCACTAGGGCATTTAGTTACCCTAGCCGACCCGGAAGAATATGACCCAAAGTATAAAAATTGGGATATAAACCACTTGCCAATTATGCCAAAGTCTCTGCGCTTGACGGTTATACCACAAACATCTAAGCAGTACAAAACCGTAAAAGACCTGCTGCTGCGTAAGGATGTAACCAGCATCGTTATCGCCACCGATGCCGGGCGAGAAGGGGAGCTTGTGGCCCGCTGGATTATTGAAAAAGTAAAATGCACAAAACCTATAAAAAGGCTGTGGATTTCATCCGTTACAGACAAGGCTATACGTGAGGGCTTCCAAAACCTAAAAGACGGAAGAGATTATCAAAACCTTTGCGATTCTGCCAAGGCTCGAGCAGAAGCAGACTGGCTGGTAGGAATTAACGCCACGCGCTGCCTAACAACAAAGTTTAACAGCCAGCTTTCCTGCGGCAGGGTTCAAACCCCAACAGTGGCTATAATTATAAAACGAGAAGAAGAAATAAGAAGCTTTGTACCAAAACCTTATTATGGATTAACCGCAAGTGCAGGTTTTCGCCTAACATGGGTAGACCGTGCAAATAATTCCCGGTGTTTTGACAAGGCAAAAGCGGAGGGCATTTTAGCCCAGCTAAAAGGCATACGGCAGGGCACGGTTTCAGAAGTAGATAAAACCATAAAGAAAAAACACGCCCCCCAATTGTACGATTTAACAGAGTTACAGCGTGACGCAAATAAGCGGTATGGCTATTCCCCAAAGGAAACCCTATCCATAATGCAACGGCTTTACGAAGAGCATAAAGTGCTAACATACCCAAGAACAGATTCTCGCTATCTCTCTACAGACATCGTGCCAACACTGCCGGAACGTCTAAGAGCCTGCTCTGTACCGCCCTATGCAAAAACTTGCGTTCAGGTATTGCGGGGCAATATGCGTCTGGGTTCAAACTACGTAGACAATGCAAAAGTAAGTGATCACCACGCCATCATTCCTACAGAACATCCGGTAAATTTATCATCCCTAAATGAAAGGGAACGGAAAATATACGACCTTGTTATAACGAGATTCTTGTCAGTTTTTTTCCCGCCATATGAATATGAAAATATGACAGTAAAAATAAAAATCGGCAATGAAATGTTTACCGCCAAAGGTAAGGCAGTTATTTCTCAGGGGTACAAAGCAGTAACCATGGGCGATGACGCCGAGGATGAAGATAATGACGCCCAGTCTTTACCAAGTTTAAAACGCTTCGAGAATATCCCTGTCAGTGGAATAAGGCTAACAGAAGGCAAAACAAGCCCGCCCGCGCCCTTTAACGAGGCAACCTTGCTTTCTGCAATGGAATCTCCAGCAAAATATATGGACACCCAAAATAAAGTGTTGGCAGAAACACTAGAAAAAACCGGTGGGTTAGGCACAGTTGCCACAAGGGCCGATATTATAGAAAAACTTTACGATAACTTTCTTATCGAAAAAAGAGGGAAGGATGTTGTTTCCACATCCAAGGGGCGGCAGCTTTTAAAGCTTGTTCCAACAGATTTAAGATCCCCGGAGCTTACAGGTAATTGGGAGCAGATACTACAAAGCATATCTAAGGGGCAGGCTAGAAAAGACAATTTTCTACAAGGCATACGTAAATATACCGAGGAAATTATTACAGAAATAAAAAACAGCACAGCAACTTACCGCCACGATAATTTGAGTACGACAAAATGCCCAGAATGTGGAATGTTTATGCTGCAAGTAACCGGAAAAAAAGGTGAAATGTTAGTTTGCCAAGACCGTGAGTGTAATACCCGGGTAAATGTTTCTCTATCCATACGGTCAAAATGTCCGAATTGTTATAAATTCCTTAAAATAGTTGGCGCAGGTGAAAAAAGGGTTGTTGTTTGCACCTGCGGGCACAAGGAAAAATACGAAACCTTTGAAAAGCGGATGCAGGAGCAGAAAAACTCAATGTCTAAAAGAGATGTACAGTCTTATATAGAAAAAATGAATAAAAAAACCGATGAAGTGAAAAACAATCCTTTTGCAATGCTAAAAGGTGTAAAATTTGATAAATAATAAATTCAAGTGGTTGCGGAGCGCAACCACTTGAAATAAACTGACCAGTGCTTACCCTGGGTCAGTAGAGGAGGAAAGCTCATGCTTACATTTGAAGAAGCCCAAGAGGCATTGGATGAGCAAATTGACGCGCTTCCGCCAGAGATATTTAGGGAGCTTAACTGCGGAGTCTCGCTTATTCCGGATACAATATATGATAATAATGGCTTGTTAATTTTAGGTGCATACCATGTGCAGCCTCGTGGACTTGGCCGGTATGTAACCATTCACCATGGGTCGATAATGGCGGCTTATGGCCATGCAAGCCCACAAAGATTTAAAGACAAGCTTAAAGAAGTGCTGCATCATGAGCTTACCCACCATCTGGAGAACTTAGCAGGGGATAAATCCCTAGAGATTAAAGACGCGCACGATGTAAGCGAAATGCTGACAAAGCGGCGTTGATGTGGGGAATGGTTCATAATCATTCCGTTATACCACATTACACATTTGCAATGCTTAGGAACGGTTATGAACCGTTCCCTGCAAGTATTAAAAAGAACTTTGGAGAGATGAATATGAATAAATCTTACGTACCGGGCACAGAACTTCGTAACCCTGCAAGCCTTCATATCGACGAAGTAAGCACAGAAAAAATGCTTGGCATCATCAACAACGAAGACAAAAAAGTAGCCATAGCCATAGAAGAAAACATCCCCCAAATTGCCAAAGCTGTAGACGCTGCAGAAAATGCCATACGTCAAGGCGGTCGCGTTATTTACATGGGATGCGGTACCTCTGGCAGAATAGGCGTGCTAGACGCATCTGAATGTCCACCAACCTATAATGTGCCGGAAAGCTGGTTTATGGGCATTATTGCCGGTGGCCATGGAGCGCTTGTAAAAAGCTCAGAAAGTATGGAAGATAGTGAAGAACTTGGCGTAACCGACCTTAAAAATATTCATTTTACAAACAAAGACCTGCTTATTGGCATTGCCGCAAGCGGGCGTACACCATATGTAATTGGGGGGTTAAACTATGCCAACGCACTGGGTGCTAAAACAGTGTGCGTAGTTTGCAGCAGCAACTCCCCTATGGCAGAAGTGTCAAAAATTGCAATTGCCATAAACGTTGGCCCAGAGGCCATAACAGGATCTACACGTATGAAGGCAGGCACAGCACAAAAAATGGTACTAAACATGATATCCACTGGCACAATGGTGCGCTTAGGAAAAGTATATGGCAACTTAATGGTAGACTTGCGGCCTTCCAACTCAAAGCTTATAGTACGTGCCCAACGCATTATTTGCGAAGTTGTAGACTGCACAATGGAACAAGCCGCAGACGTTTTAGCACAATCGGGTAACAATGTTAAAGTGGCCATAATCATGTTAAAAGAAGGCCTAGACCGCTCCACTGCGGAAAAGCGGCTTGAAGAAAATAACGGTGTTTTAAAACATGTTATAGGCAACTCTTATTTGTGTTGAATTGTACGAAAAAATACTAGAATGCGTGCTATAAAGGGTGGAAATAACGCTTTTATCTTATCGGTAGATTTCCCGCCTGTGTCCTACTTTCATAACCCAAATAGTAAAGATATCGTCTTGAATATCTGCAATTAAACGATAATCACCAATTTGATACCGCCAGAAGCCTACTAAGCGACCCTTTAGAGGCTTTCCATATTCTCTTGGGTTAGCTGTTCCCTCTAAATATTCAGCGATATAGTTATCAATTTGCCGTTTTGAAAAAGGATCTAACTTGCGGTATTGTCTTGCTGCCGTGCCTGCAAATTGAACAGAATATGTCATTAACTCGTCTCCTTGCGCAGCTCAGCCCAACTAATGCTTGGTTCGTTGTCATTCAATACCGCCCTAACATCCTTTTCATCTTCAATATTTTCTATTTCCTCACGTATTAAATCCATGATAAATCCGGTTACGGTCTTGCCCTGCCCTTTCGCATATTCCTGTATCTGTTCATGCTCATGTTCATACAGTTTGAAAACCAGTTGTTTGTCTTTGACCACGATGAAAGCCCCTTTCGATAAGATGTATATATTATATGCTTCTATATATATTATGTAAAGTATTTTACTTTTGTTTGCATTTGATATATGTTAAAATGAGTTAACTTTCTGAGAAAGAAAAGGGCGCGCTTATGTACCAAATCAAACGTGGTACGTGCGTAGAAAGGGATTTTGCCATGTGCATAGAGTATACTGTGCTATCGAATGAAATTATTGGATTGTTAGAGAAAACTTCAACTATCATTTTATCCACTTGTGCAGATTGAAGCTGTTGCGCAATTTACAGATAACGAAGCTGCTGAGGATACTTGGGAAAAGCTTGGAGATTTTCAAGAAGATGATATGTAAAACTGCTTTCAATTAAAATGGCTATACCAGAAACCAAGTTACTATAGGGAGTGGAGAATATCATGAGCATAAAACTAGGCATCGACAGAATAGATGCATTCACCAGCTTGTTCACCGACAAAAGAATTGGACTTGTTACAAATCATTCAGGCGTCAACTCCAAGTTTGAAAGCACAATAGACATACTAAACAGCTGCTTTAACCTAGTAAAGCTATTTGCTGCCGAACACGGAGTTCGGGGCAACTTGCAGGCAGGTATCCCAGTAGACAGTTATGTAGACGCGCGAACAAACCTCCCCATTGTAAGTCTTTACGGCACAAGCGAAAAATTTTCTAAAGAAATGCTGGATGATATTGACGTTATTGCAGTAGACTTACCGGACATAGGTTCAAGATTTTGGACCTACACATATACAATGGCCTATGCCATGCAGGCATGTAAACAGTACAATAAAACCTGTATTATTTTTGACAGGCCAAACCCAATTAATGCTATTGACGTTGAAGGAAATATACTCAATATGGAATATGCGTCTTTTGTAGGTTTATATCCCATTCCATACAGGCATGGGTTAACCATGGGTGAATGCGCAAAGCTTTTTAATGAAGAATATGGAATAGGTTGTGACTTAGAAGTTATCACAATGTCTGGCTACACGCGGGAAATGTATTTTTCCGACACAGGCCTTAGCTGGATTTTACCGTCACCAAACATACCAACACCAGAAACCTGCTTTACTTTCTGCGCAAGCTGCGTGTTTGAAGGTACAAACGTATCAGAAGGCAGGGGCACAAACAAGCCGTTTACATTTATCGGCGCCCCTTGGATTGATAGTGACAAACTAACCGACCATATGAACGCACTAAACCTACCCGGGGTTTATTTCAGAAATAATTATTTTACACCTGTTTATGTATCTGGTGAAACCATGTTTGCCCGGGCTAAACACAGAGACGAATTATGCCGTGGCGTAGAAATTCATGTAACAGACAAAAAATTATTTAAGCCGGTTAAAAGCGGCCTAAGCCTGTTATATGCGATACGAGATATGCATAAGGAATTCAAATTTGCCGAACCATATAGTGAAGGTGCCCTTGCTTCAATTGACAGGCTTACAGGTGATTCATACATTGGCGAAGGCAAATATAGCCTAGACCAAGTGATGACAATATATGAAAAAGACAGCGCCGAGTTTATAAAAACTAAGGCAAAATATCATTTATATGAGTAGAGGATATTATATAGGTATTGACGGCGGAGGCAGCACATCCAGGCTGATAGCCGTAGACGAAAATTTACAGATAATAGGCAAACACAAGGGCAATGCCACCAATCCTATGTCTGTACCATCAGAAACCCTTTTTCAAAATATACACGCCCTTATAACCGAGTTTAACACAAAAACCAAAACCAGTATCGAAGACTGCAAAGCCCTTTGCCTAGGCACAGCCGGAGTAGACGGTACCAGAAATGTAGCCCAAATGGAAGACATTTTCAGACGCATTGGATTTAAGTGTAAGCTTAAAATAGTGGCAGATGCAGTCATTGCAATCATGGCAAAAACCAAAGGCGAAGCGGGTTTGGTTATCATATCCGGTACAGGGTCTATCGGATACGCCATAGACGAAGCGGGCAATTTTTCCCGCTGTGGTGGCTGGGGTGCGCATATAGATGACAGTGGTTCTGGCTATAGAATTGGCATGGATGCCGTAAAATACGCTCTTATGGATTTTGATGGGCGTGGGCAGAAAACTATCTTGTCGGAAATGCTTATGAAATATTTTAGCATTTCTCGTATGGATGAAATTATCCCCCACATATACGGCCCTGTTTTTGACAAATCTAAAATTGCAAAGTTATCCCACCTAGTTAACGATGCCGCGCAAAAAGAAGACGCGGTCGCTCTTTTAATTGAACAAAACGCGGCGAATGACTTGGCCACACTTGCAAAAACCCTTGTCCGCAAAAGCCAGCTTTTTCAGCATTCTGTGGTGATAAGCGGCAGTATTATATTAAATAACAAAAATATACAAGCTCAGTTTGCAAAAATTGTAACAGAAGCCTACCCTAAGGTAAAAATAACCCCATTGGATGAAGATGCTGAAATGGGAGCCGTGTACCTCGCAATGAAGGAAACTATTCCCACGCGACACCGCAAACCTTAATCTAAACAATTATTTCATTAAAACATAGCTCGCCTATCGTGATGCCACCGTAGGATATCAATAAATGTTGTTACCACCGTTACGCTTCTTGCAAGTCTCCCACATAGAGCGTTTTTCCTAAAGGTGCTAATACTCTTAAAATAGTATCAAGTTGTGGGCTTGTTTCTCCTGCTTCCATACGAGAAATTACGGGTTGCTTAACCCCGCTTAGTTGTTCAAGTTCCCGTTGCGATATATTTTTTTCGTTCCGTGCTTTTATAAGCTCACCAATGATGGCTACTCTTAAATTGCTTTCCCTTATTTCTTCTGCGGTGTATAGCTTTGGTCTAACCTCTGCCCATGTTTTCATTTATGCCCGCTCCTTTCCTTGATGTCTGCAAGATTGCGCTTTGCCTGTTCAATTTCTCTTTTTGGTGTTTTGTTGGTTTGTTTAAATTGGAAATAATGTAGCAATATAAAGTCATTACCTAGCCAACTTGCAAAGAAAATTCTCGCCCTTATCGGTCTTATCTCCCATATATCGCCGTCTAAGTGTTTGATATACGGCTCTCCGGCGGCTTTACCATGTTCGCTTAATACTTGGATGTAGTCATTTATTTTGTTGTGGTTTATGCGGCTGTCTTTGTCTGTTCGTTTTGATAGGGCTTCGATATATTCAAGCACGGGGCTGTTTCCGTCTTTATCTTCGTAAAAGTGAATGTTATGCATACTATCCCCCTCGCTAATTTATATTATGCATAAAAGTTATCTTGTGTCAACTCCTTCTGCTCTTTGGATGAGGCCGGGTGTGGGCAACGCCCACGGTACCACAGTTGCCACAACGCCTGCTAACTACAGAAACAAACATAATGATTGATTAAAAAAAGAATGACTTGCGCAATATCAACCAATCATTTATTTGCTTTTTTCGCTATCTATGCAGCACTTTTTTATTGAAAAACACACTACGAATAACCGAGCAAACAAGCACACAACCCCAAGGAATAACAACAAAAAAGAGCTAACCGGCTTCAAAATCAGTTAACTCTTTTCATATGGATTTGGAAGCAATGTTGTCAAATTGTTGCCACGGCGGTTATCGACAGGCTATAAACCCCATAAAACCAACATTCTTTACACAGGTTTGTTTATTCCCCCTCAACACGTCTAATTTTAGCCCCAAGTTTATTCAGCTGCAAATCCAACCGTTGGTATCCACGTTCTATATGGTGTATGCTGCTAATTTCTGTTTCACCGTCTGCACATAGCGCCGCAAGGGTTAAAGCCGCACCTGCCCGCAAATCACTAGCAGTTACTTGGGCACCGGCAAGCTGTTTTATGCCTTCTACTACGGCGCTACGGCTTTCTATTTTAATGTCTGCCCCCATGCGTTTTAACTCGCCAACTTGCATAAACCGATTTTCAAATACGGTTTCTGTAATCACACTTGTGCCATTTGCCACCGTCATTAGTGCCATAAACTGTGCCTGCATGTCTGTAGGGAAGCCGGGGTATGGTAGGGTTTTTATGTCTGCAGCAATAATTTCCATGCTGGGCTCGTGCCAAACGCGTATGCCAGAATCAGACTCCTCTACGGCAATTTGTGCTTCTTTCAGCTTAGCAATCATCGGCTTCACATGGTCGGCCATGATATTGGTAAGCAAAATATCTCCCCGGGTAATTGCCGCAGCAACCATAAAAGTGCCGGCTTCTATACGGTCGGGGATAATGCTATGGTCTGTCCCGCGAAGTGACTTTACGCCGGTTATTTTTATGGTGTCTGTTCCCGCGCCTCTAATTTCTGCACCGGCAGAGTTTAGAAAATTTGCCAAATCTACAATTTCCGGTTCTACCGCGCAGTTTTCTACAATTGTTTGTCCCTCTGCAAGGGTTGCCGCCATCATAATATTTTCTGTGGCGCCTACGCTTGGAAAGTCTAAATACACTTTTGCGCCGGCTAATTTTTTGGCATAAACCGATACATATCCGTGAGAATGTTCAATTTCTGCACCAAGGGCCGCAAGTCCTTTAAGGTGCAAGTCTATTGGGCGTGCGCCAATGGCACATCCACCTGGTAAGGAAACTTTTGCACATCCAAACCGTGCCAGCAGTGGCCCGATAACTAAAAAAGACGCCCGCAGTTTGCCAACCCATTCGTAAGCGGCTTCCTGAGAGTTTATTGTTGTGGTATCTGCAGTTATAATTCCGTTAGATGTATCCCAAGTACTTTTAACACCTAGGGATTCTAACAGGCAGCACATATAATTAACATCGCTTAAATGGGGAACATTCTGTATTGTACATATTTCACCTGTTAAAATCGTTGCCGCAAGTATGGGCAGTACTGCATTTTTTGCACCGCCAATTTCTATGGCGCCTTTTAGTGGGCCAGATGGTTCTATAATAAACTTTTCCGTCATGGGTTTTCCCGCCTTTTCTTATACTAAAGTTATCATTCCCATTTTTGATAGAGTATAAAATCGGCTATAATAAAATTTATTTATTTTCACCCAACATTTTGCCATCCTCAATCGTATGACTAGTGAAAGGAGGTTGAGGACATGGTCAAATTCTTGCTGGCGCGTGGCAGGGATAATCCAACATCAACTTTTGAAGAAATCTACGAACGGCGATTTGATATGTTGTATCGTGTATGTTTCTCATATATGAAAAATGCGGCAGATGCAGAAGACGTCGTTTCGCAAGTATTTGAAAAGCTGTTGAAAAATGGATTAGCCTTCAAAAGTATTGAACATGAAAAAGCATGGCTATTGCGCATTGCAATAAACCAATGTAAGGACTATCTTAAAAACTTGCGGCGTAGTTTTGCAAACATAGATGATTACGAAAACCTTGAAGCAAAAAACGCCTTGCCAGACAACGATCTACTCAAAGCTGTTTTAGATTTACCCGAGCGGTATAAGGATGTCATTTATCTTTATTACTACGAAGGGTACGCAAGCGCAGAAGTTGCGCAAATATTAAAAAAACCTCAATCAACCATCCGCAGCCATATGCGAGAAGCCAGAATTCTTTTGAAAGGGGTGCTTGAAGATGAAGAACGATAAAATTGTAAATGCATATAACGCAATGAAGCCGGAAGCGGATGCAAAAGATCGTGTGCGTGCCAAAATTATGCAACAAGCGGCAAAAAAAAATAGCGGACGACAACTTTACAAAAGAGCCGTAGCTGTAGTAGCAACAGCGGCAGTTATATTGCTTGTGGTGTTTGGTACGAATCTGCTAAACCAAACGAGGGACATCCTCTTGCCAGAAAACCCATTTGCCATGAGAGTTTACGCCATGGAGTTACAGCCAGATGGCACATATATATGGCGGGAGGTAGACATTACCCAACTGGACGGATGGGGTATGTATTATGACGGCGAGGTTTTATATATTGGACTTGGATTGTGGTTTGAATTTGAAGGAGAAAATATCTCCACTGTAGAGTTTTCCTTAGACGACGGCTTTTTTGCCACACAATATATCGGAAATCGTGGCGCAGTGCCAAACACCCCAAGCTGGCATATTGCTATCTATCCCGATTTTACCACCAGCCGGTTAGTAATGTATGGTGATGAATTCGAAAAAATTGGCAGCACCATCACCTTTGGCGATACCATGCCAGACGACATATTACTGTTTTGGGGCAGTTACGACAGGAGCTACACAGATTGGTGGCTAGGGACTGAAAACATGGTCGTAGAAATTGATATAAAAGTAACCTTTGAAGACGGCGAAATCCACCGCCAGCCCCTTGTCTTAGATTTTTATGAAAATAAGGGCTTTGGTATGGGGTGGTTCCATGGAGAATTACCGGAAGACGACACTGCAAGGTTAGATTGGTTTACAGCTGCGCAGCTAGAATATGTTAAAACCGCCCCCCTAGAACATTTTACCTTGGTGCCCGGTGCCCTAACAGAAGTACTATTTATGGAAGCCTTTGGCGACCATGAAGCACAATATGAGCATGTGTTTTACATTGGCGGGCACGATCCATTTTCTATCATGCAGATAGATTTGTGGATGTATCATGACCTGTTAAGAATGCCAATGGGTGTACAAGATGGAAAGGGATTTGTCGTAATAATGACAAGAGATGAAGATGGCGAAATTTTAGCCGTAAACGCCTACTCAATACCATTAAATTAAATTTTTTTACCACCCAACATTTCGCCCATCTCAATCGTATTACTAGTGAAAAGGTTAAAAAACAAGAAAAATAAACCCAAAAGGAGATTTTAAAAATGAAAAAATTATTAATCACAGGGCTAGTGGCCCTCGTCGCAGTCGCAGGTATCGCAACTGCAACCGTTTCTGCCGCACCGGCGCAAGAGCCCTTACGCATTACATGGGGCTTACCCTATACAGAGGCAAGCGAAACATCAATTCCAAAAGAAGAAGCAAGACAGATCGGATTAAATGCGTTGGCAGCGTTCTTTGGTGCGGATTTAAGTCAACTTGATAATTATGTAATTGAAATAGGCTACAACCCTGCCATAGACTTATGGGAAAGCATGACATCCGAACCAATGTACGGAATAGACGGTAACCTCATAACCATTGACGATTTGCCAGATTACCACTTTCCAATGAATGTACACAGAAGCACATGGCACGGAACCGTGAGCATTCCAAACGACAGAACGCCGTGCCCCGAAGGAAGAATGCTTCGCTCCGGCGATTTGTTCAGATTTAGCCTAGATGCCCAAACAGGCGAAGTGGTTGCCCTGCAATTTTTCCCAAGCGAAGACCCGGTTGCCAGGCCAAATAAACAGAGAGAGTGCATGGGTTCACCTAAACAAGTATTTGAATATCGTAATAAAATGACCGCACAACATAATATAGAATTTGCCAATCGCGCCATGCAAATGGCAACCCAAGCAGGTATTTTTGAAGGCGAAGTACTTCGCGCGACAACACTTGCGGGTGGATGGTCTATGGGTAGAGGCGAGTCCTTTGAACTTGTTATAGCTGTGGCTATAGAATCGACAACAGGTGAAACCGCTACAATAACGTTACAAGGCAGAAATCGCAAAGAGCTAGTGGCTGTAGACTTCTATTCCCGCAGGGTTGACCATGCTCTTGACAGGGAAGGTAACATAACCGAGCCGGCATCACCATTTTCAGGCAGTCCTCAACTTGCTAATTGGATTTACCAATAAATTTAATTACACACACCAAAGCCGTTTGCGATTTTTTTCGCAGACGGTTTTGGTGCGTGTAATTAATGCCATAAAACCACGCAAAAATACAAAGGAGTCCTGCAAATAAAAGTCAAGTAAAAGTTTGCAAATATTCAATAAAAGTTTTTGAGCTGGAAAAGCCAATAGCAAACAAGCCGCCAATGAAAGCGACTTTTGAAATGAGTGCTATGA
>Ga0123352_10004656_pt1 | contig 20277 bp, 8 predicted proteins | sample TergutLab28metaG_FD_89700 | JGI IMG/M metagenome (GOLD analysis project Ga0123352, IMG submission 89700) | Labiotermes labralis P1 segment gut microbial communities from Petit-Saut dam, French Guiana - Lab288 P1 | ecosystem: Host-associated > Arthropoda: Insects > Digestive system > Gut ...
AACATGTAGTTTACTTTTATCATTATTAAACACCTTTAAATATTGTTGTGTTATAGACTGACCCCACACCTATTGTTTATTATACACAACGGGGATGGCTCAATTTAAAAAAAAAATAGTTAGTAATATTTAGATAATGACAGTTCACAAATGCTGATCATACTTTCAAGCGGCAAACCTTATTTTGTGACAGTCTGGTTCAGAATGTTTGGAAAATAACATAACTACAGCAACATTATTTATTGTGATTATCATGAGGTGAATGTTAATACTATACTTGCCATTTTGGATTTACTGTACCAAAATATGCTATGCTTTCAACATCCAGTGGTTGTCTTCCAATTCCAGTTCTTGCTGGGCATGGATAATGAAACCCATTCCTCATCACAAATTGTTGAGACCGGTGAAATTTTGTTATCTGCAAAACAGAAAATACGTACTTCATTTAGTTATTTACATGATGTCCATTTTGCTTAGTTCCCTTAGCAGTAGTTCTGATAGCTCATACCTTTTAGTGTTGAATAATAGACCGTTTAGTACATAATACACCTGAGGTACTACATACCAGAATTTGCCTGGAGGAACTGAGAAAAACCATGAAAAAATCAGGATATCGGCTCTTTTCTTAGATTTGAAAATAGGATCTCCTGAGTATGAATTTGTAGATATAACTATTCAGCTGTGGTGTTTGATAGAAAGTGCACTCTAACATGAAGAAAATAGATCCCTGCTGGACAGTAGAAGGCATGTGAGAGTAGGGTGGGGTCTTCCCATTCACAAGAAATTTTCACATGGGACCAAGTCTGGAGATACTGGGAGCAGTGTGTCTTAGAAGTATGAATACCACTCACCCCCTCCTAGTATTTGCTAGTATATAAAATCAAAACATTTATAAACCTTTAACTGTTGGGTGTGAATGTATTCCCAAAATTGGGACTGAAATACCATACGATATTGGTTAACCCTTTACCTGCTAACGTGCAGAATATGGTGAGCTCCGAATAATGTTAGCAAAGGGCAGATGGGATTTAATTTGGTGTTTAAAGGGTTAAAAGAACTTGTAAAGGAAATGATACTCAGAAGCATAGGTAGAGGAATAAGGTGCCCAATTAGTATGTCATGAGTACATACACAGGAAGCAGCATCAAGTTCTACACTTTCATTCGTTCCGACTAAACAGACTTTCAAACCCAGGGTTTTAACCAAGTTTGGGTTGTGTGAGACTTCTGATGAGTCACAAATTACCAAAATAATAAAGTAAATTCTATGGCTTAAATTGGGTGCTGAGCAGTTACTAGTACTATTTGGGTCAGAAGGTCATTGTGGTTTATAATTTTGGGTTGCAGACAAACAAGTTTGACAGCCACTGCTGTACTAGAAAGAGGTTAATGGTTAACTTCACATTTCATCTCTGGTTCAACTGTTATGAAAGAGTTCTAGCAATACACCACAAAGAGTTGAGGGTTATGATATTTTACATTATTGTCTGACTGATTCAGTTGGCTGCAGAACCTATGGCACGGATTGTGTAAGGTCCACCAGAAAGTATTAGACAAGCAACATGACTCCCACCCACTATCAATTTAATACCTTATGCAAAAAAGTAAATTGGTTATAACAGACAACTTGAAATGCAAAAATATTATACTGTATCAGATTTCCTTTACTAATCTATGTCTTATACATGAATTACACTATATACTGTATATGTCATGGTTATTGGCCAGAACTTCCATGTCGTATTTGGGCGATCTTAGTTTTAAATCTCAGCGAAGAGAACTGCTATCATTATATTTATCACAAATTTGCTCAGTCCTCCAGGAGAGTGCTATTATATAGCAGTGCAGATTAGACCATGATCACTACCTTCCACATCCTTCCCAATTTATATTATACATGTCCTACCTACAACTTTTTATTTATTTTTTATAATTTAATTATGCTGTTAGTACCTTGGATTACAGGGCGATAAAATGTATATGTATTTGGGAAAAAAAATTTGTTAGGAAGTGGACGTTATCAAACTTGAGGTACGCCTACCAACCCAGCATTTTCCTAGAGAGACTGAAGGCAACAGAAAACCTCGATCAGGATAGCATGTCACCAGGCTGAGATTTGGAACCCAGGCCATTCTCATTATGAAACCAGACTGATACCCACAAGGCCGCAACGTAGCTTATCAGTCTATCATTTATTGCAAGAGACATAACCTTGAAAAAAGGCAGAGTAAAAGGAACATAGGACTTGGGTCAATTGCCGGCATCCTGCAAAATAGTAGACCTGCCATGCTTAATGTATCTGCTGAAAGAAATTAGTGGGTTTCCCTGTAGTTCAAACGTACGCATTCTTTCATTAGTCACATTCCTTAGATGCAGCGCCCTCGACTAACTTCTAGAAACTGGCGCCCCAACTCCGAGGGCAGATCAGATTTCAAACACAATGCACTAAAATGTTAATTAGAATTTTCAGTGTTATACATTCATGATCATCGTGAAATTAAAATCATTTAGTTTTTATAATGTGATATTTTCCCTCGAAATTGGCATCCTACGTAACTCAGCACCCTCGACTGCCGTCTAGTTCGCCTATACAGACAAGCCTCCCCCATTTATACGAGTATGCCACTAACGTACACTTCTCGTCAATGGTTATTAGTTTCCCCTTCCCGGATTCTCGTTCACTCGGCAAAATGTTCGCTCTGTGTGTTGAATGTCTTGTCTGCTAAACTTTCTAGGTACTTGCAAGGTTGGAAACAGCGTTTCAAAACCAGGTCGACGTCGAACAGCCATTGAAAAGCCCGGGCAATGACCAACTTAATATTCACCTCTTAAAGCCTACTGGTTATGTGATGCACCAACATGTTTGTACATTCTGCTCACACTTTATGTGTTTTATGCTTACCTCAGAACAAACAGCGACTTCTGCCCCATACAACATAAACTGCTTGGTTTTTATAACCGAGATGAAAGTGTTTACTGCGCGGTACGAACTGGGCTTTTAAATAAAGCAGTCTGCTCTTCGCCTTTAAAGGGTTAAAGATAACGTTACTACAATGTTGGATTGGGAACCCTGCAAGTATCACTGTCGGGAACAAGAGTTATTAGCCTTACTGCAAAGGATATAGCCGCACGTAAAAGGTGGCTCCACCGCCAGACTAATTTGCACGTATCTGCGATTTATCGTTTTGGGCCCAGGTTTGCCAACTATATATTTGGTTTCATGTATCCGCAATTTATTGCCTTACTTTTCTTCTTTAATAGCGAAAAAGCAGGCTTTACCATGCTGTGTGTAAAAGGTAAGTTAACCCTAGAACAGGCCATGGACACTTGATGGGGGTAGGTGGTAACACCACGCCCCGGCCACTTTATCCCCACAAAAGAGACCCGGTATCCATTGCATAGGAGGCCGGGTGGGCCCCAGGGCCCCTGGACGAGTGCGGGAAGTCTCGCCCCCACCGAGATTCGATCCCCGGACCCTCCGGCCCGTGGCGAATCGCTGTACTAACTATGCTATCCCAGCCCACTGGTAACGACGATATAATAATAATAAATCTGTTGGGCTACAGATCTATGGAACAAAAATAAGTAGTTCTCGGAACTCATTTGTTAATTCGTGCACATGCGGAAAAATCCATGCTGCTGGAAGAGAGTGACCACAATAATCGAGAACAAGGCCTTGATCATCAGCCTGAATTTCCAACGCGTATCATCTCTCTTATAACTAAAATAACACGATAAAAGAGAAATACTACACATAAGGCTCGGTCTTACCAACGACGGAGTTTTTCAAGAGTGTAAGTCCCGTGTTTGGTCAGGGATTTTTATATCACATTTGTAAAACTGCCAGTGCGTAATTTTAAAGTAAAATTCACATTGCTTTAAAAATAAAAAATTCAGCAATTTGAGTAATATGATTATCTTCAGTCCCCCTCCTCTCCGAACCATTGGGGTCCAAGGTTACTTGTATATTGAGCAATGACAAAATCTTCCTTTAAAGAACTAGTTTCATAAACATGCTTCACTTTGTACAAATGCAAATATGCTATATATGAAGCAGTACCAACCGTCGGATCGCGAAAAGAGTAACCAGGCAACACAGGCAACTCCATTCTAAACTATTTTTCTTACAATATTTCCTGACAGTCTGCCTCGTAGCGAACCGTACTCTTAATATTCAACAACGAAATGATTATTCGTTACTAGGCAACCAAAACGTTGCATAAAGGACCCATTCATTCAAGGTGATTAAATATATTTAACGCTTCCGCTCCCAGTAAACCTACTGGTTACCGAATATCAGCCCATCCATTTTCTTCACAATATCCCCAAGGAAACACTAAGAAGGAAAAGTTTCCTGTGCGAAGAAAAAATTTCAAATGGGTGCTCCCCCAACAAGTGACGCGTGGAAACTACCGGATAGTACGTAAATAAACCACATTCAGAAATAGTTTTTTTTTTCATGGTAACTTGAACAACACAGACTTCATCAACCATGGTCTACTGCGCGAGGGAAATCGTTAATATCTGAACTTTTATCTGTGCTGTGACCCATGGTACGAAGATTTGCTCTTGATTACGAAAGGCAACACCGAGGCTGTATAGCATAAAAATTGTAATTTTTGAATGAACGATCCCGTATTTAATGCGTAATTATAAAAAAATCAGAGCAAACGTGCAAACTAGTAGTTCCGTGTTAGCAGTAGCGACCGTCAGGGGAGCAACACGTGCTGCTCACGCCATGGAAGTGCAGTTGTCAACACGCGGTTTTACATGCAGTCATCATAGTCGTGGTGTATTCCAATTCGGTTAATGTATTTTTTTTATAGCTCTGTAGTACATTTCCTTGACGTGTTGGTTTTCAAAATGTGTTACACATTGCAATTGTGACTTTGAGTACGTAGATTAAAACACGGTGGTTTGCTTGGTAGTGTGGGGGTTATAGTCACTATAAAACTTTTACTTGAGAATATTGCAGTATTTATTTTCGCGGGAAACAGGTATGTGACAGACTCAAGCCAATTCAGTCAGTTCGGGTTCTGATAAAATGCTGGACATAAGGAAACCCTGAATTGAGGCTATTACCATAATTATTGCCTTTAATTCATATACTTGCAGATTTTATGTACACGAGTTGCAGCTAAAGGATCAAGAATGCAAATTAAAGTAGCAAATTTTCTACGAAATCGAATTCATGTTTATTTGTCAAGATGCAGTGTGAGCAGTTTTAATTACAGCAACTGCATAGACATTTCACCAGAAGTATCCAAGGCATTAAAAAGTCACAGTCCTGTCGTTGCCTTGGAGTCTACAATAATCAGTCATGGGATGCCATATCCTCAGAATCTTCAAACGGCTTTACAAGTTGAGGAAGTTATTCGAGAGCAGGTAGATGTTTACAGGCTGCCTTTTGGGGGTTAAAGATGAATTATAAATTACATACATCTCATTTAAAAATTTTGTTCCTGGAAGGACAGTGAAACTGGTCCATTTGAGAGTTAAAATGGTAGCATGTAGACTATGAAAATAACAATTAAAGAGAGATACATTATATGTTCTTTCACACTTTAATTAAATTGAGCCTGTTAAATTCACATGTCTAAGTGTGTATGTGTGTTCTCTAGGGCCCATCTTCTTCCAATGGTCATAGAACTTCAGTGTAATATATACTGACATTTTCACTGATTGGGGTGTTCCATACTACTTTACATTTCAGTAAAAATATCCCTACTGCTGTGAATGATACAACGTTCTCATAGCAGTGCTGCTGAATCAAGTCTTTTGGCCTCTTACCTAACATCCCATAAGACTTGAATCTTCCTTCTGAGTTCCCTTTTTTAATATAATTATGATTCTCTGCAGATTACGAATAATAATATCTAATACAGACTTTTTAACCTTTCATTAAATGTGGTTTGTTCTAAGTGTATTCGATGTAACATTTGAAACCTTCTGAATTTGTTTGACCTCAACCTCAAAACATATATGCAATAGTCAATATGAGAAGTGCTTTGGAGGACTTTGTCCTGCTGCTTCTTCGCACTAATATTACACAAGACATAAGAAAATGTACCTTATTTTTGTCATTTCGCTTGCTATGTTTAAACTATGATTAGTGTATATGTTCAAAATGTATAAAATATGCAAATGAAAGCATGGTTAAGTTTCTGAACCAGGGCCATTCAGATCGCCAAACTATAAAATTTGATATAGTTTTGAAAAATGTTCCAAAAGAGTAAGAGCGTACATGATCCAAAGCAGTCTGAATCACCTAATATCTAATATACAATGGCAAGGTGTGTTCCTGGTGTCCAGTATTAGGTGATATGCACCTGGATAAAAATGGCCAGGCCACCTGCCATGTGAGTCATCTTAATTTACAGTTACTGTCCTTGATCATATGATGCCACTCATGCAATGTGGACGAGGTCAGTGTTCATTGCACATCATGTGAAGCATCTACAACATTTTTTTTTCTGATTTTTCTAATGTGTAAGCATTTTATGTAGATGTCATGACATGCATGATCATGTACTCTTTCTTCTGCAGTGTCCTTGTATTTGTATCTGCCCCTAACGTTTTTGCAGCTACCATAATGGTCATTAGTAACGAGTAATAGACAAGAATTTATATGATGAAATTCGATTACATTCCACTACTCACAGCTAGCCCTTCAAGCCGTCTGCATTACATCATATATTAATTTTCTGGATTAAGTTTCTAATAATATTTTATTCTTATTTTCCATGCCTATATCATACTGTACCAATACTAATATCTCATATGCTGGCAGTGTGAGCTACCAACTGTTAAAACTATGATTTGTCTGTAATTTCTACTGTCCATCTGATTTCCAGGTATGGATGAGGGCTACTAGGCTGGATGAGCGGGTGTAATTGTAGAGAATTTAGCATTGAAGTGTATGTCATTTATGGGTTTTTAATGGTATTGCCATTAGCTTAGACCATATAGGATTGAAGAATAGGATGATTATTGAGTAATTAATAGTAAAAGATGCGGAAGAAAGCTGCTCAGGTCTAATTTGAGGGATTGACGCAAACCATGATAAGTCACAATGCTGGTAGCCAGTCTTCAGGCTGAGATTTGAGCATAGAACCTCTTGCATATGAAGCAGAGATGCTGTCCACTAAACTGACACTTGGTCACCACACTATAGGCTGCATTGTTTTTTAATGAAAGCATTAGAATTAGGCAAGCTTTCATGTATACAGAAGAAAAGGCATTACTTATTAATGAAATTGGTATTAACTGTAATTGTGGTATTTTAATATTATACATGTCCTCATAAACAGAAATGTGATTCCTTATTTTATGCATGCAGGAAGCAAGGGGTTGAAATAAAAAGGAAATGAAATGTCTGTGTGAAATATTTCTGGAAGCAAGTGAGACCACTTGCCAGATTCATATACAGTTCCAGCTGAGAGACAGGACCATCCCCTAGCCATGTCTATAGTTACACATGTGAGGATTGTTTATGTTCTGTAAATTCTGCTAAATTTGTCTTGGGTTTTTTGAGCACAGCACACGTGACAGCTTGTGCACACAGTCCACCATTAGTCATGTCAAATATGTTGGAATGCATACTGTCAGAATTACACTGTTGTTAAAACAGTACATTCTTGTAGGAATGCACACATTATTCAAAGCTGCACACTGCATGGCTTCAAGGCTGCAATTTTAGAGGTGAGGTGATGGATGCATGTTTTAGTTGGGTGGCATCAGTTGATACTCAGAATGCACTATATGGCGTGTTGCTCAATAAACTATTCTCAGACAATGCTGACGGATCTGTTAAACTCTCCTTAGGGTGCTGTGCCAGCAACAATAGCAATTATTAAAGGCCGAATCAAAGTTGGTCTGAATCAAGAAATGTTGACAGAGTTTGCAAGTTTGAAAACACCAGCTGTGAAGACATCTAGAAGAGATTTTCCATTTGTACTCAGCAAGGTAGGTGATTAGTCTACTTATTTAGTCACACTTAAAGAAGTATACAAATGTTATCAGTGGTGGAAGACTGAAACAAATTCCATAATGAAGTTATGGAACAGGAGTGAGAAAAAAATATAACAAGTTATGGGCAGAAATTACAATTGTAAAGCTATCATTCTTACAGTAGCCCTGCATATCTTGTGCCACTAATTTTAACTTGATATATGCTCATAATGAACAATGAAATGCAGTTTGTTGGTGGGTTAGCTCATTTACTTTGTTAGCAGATGGCCAAAAGTAAAGGTACAGTTGTCCTTGTGCATGTCACAAAGGCATATGTGGGAGTGGAGGTATAGTTCCACTCATTCTAACCTCAGAACAAAGGCAAGTGGTCAGCTTCACTTTCCAGCCACTTTACCCGCAGTGAACTAGCCCCTGGTACGCACTGAATAGCAGGTTTCATTAACCACAGAGTTGGTGTGGATGCTTTGGAGAACAGAAAAATCTCTTGCCTCTGCTGGAAATTGAGCCACGATTCTTCAGTTTTTCAGCCTGCAGCCTATTCGCTGTGTACTGATTACCCTATCCCAGCTCCTGAGTACATGGTCATAGGATTTAATTTTACTTTGGTCAGTACTGTTTAATGTTTGTAACTGTAGTTACAGGGTCTCTATTTTACCTGGCAACAATTGTTTGTTACTTGCTGCTGTTTCTACACTGCGTATGTGGGCAGCTGGCTGAGTGGGCAATGTTAATACCATAAATGAACAAACAGGAAGTGGCAGCTGACAGTTGTCAAGTAAAATAATGACCCTATATATTACATGGAGAGTGTTGTTGTTGTTAAGAACTTATTATATAAGTACAGATTCTGATATTGTCAGTCCACTGTGAGGGAATGTCACGCATTTCCTGTGACATAAAATGGCCCATACTTGGCGTTAAAATGTCTCACTCGTAGGCTGCTTATTCTATAAAAAATTTAAGAATGGAAAGTCAGTGATGCTTGGCACTACCCAATTCAGCATCTTGTGTCTTCCCATCTCCTGTCTAGAAACGCAGAGATTAAAATACATCAGATTATAACTTTACCTCTTCTTTTGGATTAATGTGAAATCTGGACTCTTACATTTAGGGGAAAACATCAGCTGATGGTGTCTGAAAACACAGGCCTAATGCCCATGACAGTGTTTTAAACTATGAGGGAGAAGTGACACTCAGGAGAGGAGTGCATAATATGTATATCACAAAACACATTTCAGTTAACGCAAATGTTGGCCTGAGAAAGAAGCATGGAAGAGCTTCAGTTGACAGCCTCTTCTTCTTGTGCCATGCATAACACGCCAGTTTATCAGCTGACAGGAGTAAAAAATGTACTTATACACCACTTGTTCAGTCTTGTATGAATAGGACTACCAAATATGTCTTGGATTTCAAGCTACATGTGCAAGTGACTGGAGATGGACATGAATGTTTCTGAAGTGGTGGCTATTCACAAGACACGCATTTCACATTAGTGTAAGTGTAAATACCCATAACAACATCATATGAAGTACTGAAAACTCCCATGTCTTATGAATTTGAAGTGTCAAGTCCAAAAGTATGGTGGGAAACACTGCAAGGTGTAACAGCTATTTATTTCATTTTATTTTTTTGCTGAGAAGACATTGTGAGGGGCACCATACCAGGACTTGCTTCACCATTTTATTGTGTCACAGCTGGAACTGGAAGACATGAATATAGTCACTTTCCAGCATAATGGAGCACTGCCAAAGAGGTCATATTAGAAGGATGTGATTACGTTGATGAAACATGTTCTGACAACTGGTGTTGTTGCTGAACAGATACACTGTAAAGAATGCCATTAACATTCTTGGAAAGCACACCAGATATCTTTATCAACATGTGGAAAAATTTGATCTGGCATTATGAAGTGTGCTGTGGCTGCCAGGTGGAATGAGGGGTGGATATGTTGATCATGATGGAGCCAATTCACAACCTCCAAACTCTCCAAATTGTGCCAAACACTGAACTATAGGGGTTACACTTGCTGTTACAGGGCATTTTATTTTTTTTATCCCCCAGTGGCACACATTGTATATTACCACAACTTTGGGTTGGCAGTTCAAAGTCAATTGTTTATGTAGAATAGTATTTATTTCAGGTCTTGTGTTTTAATTATGTACACTTTACTTCTTTCAGGGGTTGAATGGTGCTACCACCGTTGCTGGTACTGTTATTGTGTCACATGCAGTTGGGATTAAAGTATTTGTCACAGGTGATATTTAATACTTTTTATTAGGTTTGTAGATGTGGTTGAATTCATATGCATTTTAAACTTTTCATGATGAAATCCATTCTGGATAAAGTCTGCATTATTTTTCATCCAAGTGGTTGAAATCATGTGTAGACTGGGGCTTTGTCACATAAGTCAGGAGTCCCAGACAGAGATAACAGTTGTTTATGTTAACCAAAAATGTAAAGGTAGAATACCGTATTATTGTTACACATGAACCTCTTAATTAAACCACATGTCAGTGAAGATTTTAACATTGCCTTTTGTATACTTTTACTTCTGCCAGCACTAGTGGAAGAATGTGCTTGAAAACTGGATGGAACTCTTGTCATACTAGTAAAAGGAGTGTGCATGTGTGTGTAACTGAATACATAGCATTCAAGAAAACATGCTTGGCACTCTGCAGTCAGGAATTGAGTCAACACTGGGAGTTAAGAAGAGGAGAACAAAATGTGTTCTCCTAGAACAGGACTGATGCTAAGTAGCATCCTCCATTGATACTGCAGCTTTAGACAGCTTATGGTCCATCCATGTTAGCGGGAAGAGGGTTAAGGAATATTAAAACTGTGTGCTTGATTGTTGTCTTTCACCTTTGGTTTTCACCTGTACTCTTTCTGTTGTCATGGCATTTTTCTGTACTCTGTCTGCAGTCGCCATTTAAGATTACGCCCGACAGTTTTAAATGACACAGCTCCATTGTAGGTGGCCTAGGAGGGGTGCATCGGGGTGGCGAGACAACAATGGATGTAAGTGCAGACCTCACAGAGTTGGGACGGAACCCAGTAGCTGTGGTGTCTAGTGGAGTGAAATCTATTCTGGACATTGGGAGAACACTTGAGTACCTTGTAAGTTATAGACAGTTAAACTTGGATGGCCACTTGATGCTTAAGCATGAGCCCAGAGTCTAGAGATGTCAGTCTGTTGAGTAAATATATGCATCTCTGAACACCAGATGTAAGAAGTACAAGAATGAAACCGATCCAGATATTACATTAAAACTAGTAATTCAAAAATTTTTGATAAAGTGAAAATAGTGTGAGAAATGTACAAGTTCTTTATTTTCAGGTAACTAGTGTATATAAAACTTCAAGAAATTATGCAAATATTAAGAAACACCTTTATTTAAACTGTTTCTTAATGATTTATCACATTTAAATATCTGTATAAATCATGTACACTCTTTTCTAGTACAAAAAGGCCTTGTTTTACACCCTAGTTGTGTTCCTGAAAAAGTGGGCATGTGTAAAAAAGGCATATATCAAAAATGATATTCACATATGGAAAAAATGCTTATATAAATGGAAATAAATAATCGAAGAGCGTTAAACCAAAAATGAGAGGATATAAATTAAGAAGTAGTGTAAACTGATTGGCAGGGGTATTACAGCAAAAAGGCATAAAACATGGCTTTGGAGTATTTTGATTTGCAGATGTTTGGAATCAATAAAGTAATGAGTTTCATATAAAATGTGTTCTGTGCTGCATATTGTTTCATTATTTGTTCCACATTTTTGTGCCAGTCTTTGGTAACTGCTTCATCTACAGAAGAACATTCACCACTAATTTGTAGTGATGCCTTGTTATGATTCATGCTGTTGTGGTCGCTCGTTTCATAATTTAAAGTCAATTCCAGTTTTTAGTGTAGTGTTGATGTTCTCCTGGCATGAATGGCCATCAATAAGAGCAAAATCATGGCGATATCAAATACTTGGTTTTTCTAAACTGAAAACTTTGCTCCTGCAAATAACTTGTTGGGGTTTCTTCAGTCACATTCCAATTTTCTTGACATATATTGACAGTTTTGACTGAGGAACTCTGCTTCAGCGGCTTTCATCATTTTAGGTTGTTCCTTCAGATTATCTGTAGCTGTGAGTGAATGCTTCAATGCAAATATTTTTAAATGTGTTGTAGGAAACACAAGGTGTTTGTGTAGTAACATATGGTCAGAACAAGAATTTCCCCTCATTCTACACACCTTGTAGTGGTCTGGAGGCTCCATATAATGTTGGAACACCTGCTGAGGCAGCCATGTTGATTGAAAAGCTGTTGCAGCTCCATCTCAATTCCGGCATACTGCTGGCAGTTCCCATTCCAGAAGCAGAGGCTGTGGAAAGTAAGCAAAGCTTTATTGCTACCTTGCCAGTAGTCCGATAAAGGAAGCTCATGAATCATATGTATGACTGTAAAACCAGATGACAATTTATACTGTGCATATAACTTTTAAGTTAACATCACACACTTCACAACTGGTAAGTCACAATGTTATTGTTTGTCTGGTCCCTCCAGATATAGTATTGACCTTCCAGTCCTCTGCCACAAAGGCAAGAACAGAGTCCATTTCAAAGGTGGGGGCACCCACAGGGCAGCTCTGTAACCCCAAGTGATAGGGTGATCATGAGAATGCTGGTTTGCAGAAGGACCTAGATCTTAACATGTGCTCCATATCTCAGAGATGGGAGAGGGGGGAGGAGTCTTCACATTCCCACTTTGATACAGGTGAAGGCCAGCAGGAAAATAACACATACTCAGAGATGTGGACAGCCATTGAACCACAACTCTGAATAATATCTGCCACTTTTCACTCCTTAGTATTTCATGTTTTATTCAGTAGGAATCTTATGGAGAAACTTCATTTATAATATTATCTTTTATGTGTCTCACAATAGCCATGATTAATCCTGTTCTCACAAAGTGTCACCTTACTCTGCTTGCCTCATAATAGGATGCTAAAAAGAATTATGTTTCATACATTGCGTTTGGAAAGTCGCTGTGCACTTAGGCTACAGTAGAGTCCAGTTGAAATGTGACACATGGGAGGGGAAGTTCACAAAGTTGCTCTGCACTTATAAAAGGTGTTGGAAGTGATGTTCATGAGCGTCTATACAGGCCTGAACCTGTTTAATTTTATTCGCAAACACTTTCTGCATATCTGCATGTGTCTAAGTGCACAGCAACTTTCTGAACACACAGTATTTATTGAATTTTCATAATCTGCTCATGCTTTATAATATATTTTTCTTGTCTTTCACTTCTGATACTTGTTTAATGGAATAATTATTTTAGGTTGTGAAATAGAGAAAGCCATCAATACAGCAGTAAAGGAAGCAGAAGACTGTGGTATCAGAGGAAAGGAAGTGACTCCCTTTATTCTGAATCGAGTGATTAGTCTTACAGGGGGCAGATCGCTTGAATCAAGTATCCTTTAATACTGAATACTATAGGTAGATCATCAAAGAATTACCTCTATTTTGGAGACAGGCTCTCTGGTTATAATCTAATAAAATTACCCTCTCTTAATAAAGTCAGTTTACAGAGACTTCTGGTTGTAATACCTATATACATTACACACGTTTAATAAACTCCAATAATTTTGATTCCCTGCACTTGGAAGTTTTATTGTTATGTGCTGCATCAAGTTTGTGACTCTGTAGATGCCTTCAATGGTAAGAGCTTTTTCCTTGTGCAGTAAAATTTCAGTGAAAGTGAACTGCTGAAAAGGGAATCTTCCATGACAATGCTGTTTGAGTGTTAAGGTTGCTGCTTACTTACCTCTTCCCGATTTAGTTACAAACTGGACTGAAATTTAAAATGGTTTCTTAAGGTGCAGTCTAATTTTCACAATACCATTTGAATTCTTAACTGAAGTTTGTTGTCCTCTGGCTATACTTTTTAAACGTTTAATTGTATATTTAGCCCACCAGCATCAATAATTCATTTGTTTCTTTAACACTGTTGCAGACATTGCTCTAATTAAGAATAATGCTAAAGTTGGAGCACAAGTTGCAGTTGAGTTGGCAAAGATACAAATGATTCCTTCAAAGTAAGTTCTTCCTGGTGTTTGACATACCTTAGAATGTGGAATACAAACTTAAAACTCCACAACATGTCTCATCAAAACTGAAACAGATCTAGGCGCCCTTATTCGAACTTCCTCAAATGATCTTTCTAAGTAATATATTTTTCAACTGTACCTTAACTGTGCTCTGGGTAGTAAGAGATTGAAAATTACAAAGATGATTTGCACATACACACACTGTATGTATTGTGTCAGAACCTGGAACCTCTTTAAGCTAGTATAAAATATTTCCTTTAATCTTCCGTCAAGTTGCATATAATACAAACAGTAGTTATGGCTGTTGTCTATTTTAACATTCTTTCCTACAAATCCTGTGTTGTCAGTGTAAGATAAAAGTATGTGCAGTAAGAGTTTTGCAAATGCATTATATTCAAATTGAAAGAAAATTGCCAGTCAAGCCCAAGAAAACTTTGAACAGGATTTATCAAAAGCAAGTAATGTTATTTTACTGATAGCTGAAACACTTAGTTAACAGAACATATTAAATGGCATCATACAAGGGAGTAAGAAACCTTCTACCTGTAGTCTTGTACAGGCTATACTAATGTACCTATGATAACTCAGTTATGTTGTATGACACAGTTTGTAACTTTTGTCACTTTTTGGTGGCCCATTCTTTTGCGGAGAGCAATGCTACGTGAAATTCCAGCATGCTGAAAGGTTTTTAGACACGTGATTTTAACAGTATGCATAGAAATTGACCACGAAGGTGGGAGTTCTTGTAAACAAGAAACGGTCTCTTAATATAAATGTACAGATGTGAAAGCATTACAGCAGGAAAGAAAGTAATACTGGCAGTGATGTTCATACACTTCCATTATACAGAGTAGTGCTTGAAATAGTAGTCTGGTCTTAGTGTCAATGTCAGTAAGAGTACAAATGGGTTTCGTGGTTTCTGTGCATTGCTGACAGAAATGGTAGAACACCACTTTGTCAACAATTGCTGAATTTTGTGTTTTGCCAGCTGCCCAGGGGGCTTTCATGATCATGTGACTGTGCAACTACTACTAAAATTAAAGTGTGGGCCAGGTAGCTCAGTCGGTATAGCAACTGACTATGGGCTGGACGGTCCAGGATCAAATCCCGGTGGTGATGAGATTTTCCGCCTGTCCAGACTGACCCTGGGGCCCACCCAGCCTCTTGTAAAATGGGTACCGGGTCTTTCCTGGGGTGAAGTGTGGCCGGGGCGTGCTGCTGACCACTCATCCCCTTCTAGTGCCGCGGTCATGGAGGAGTAGAGCTATACCTCTACCCACCCTCTGGGCCACACCGGGTCCATAACAGGATCACTTTTCCTTTTACTAAAATTAAAGTGGCACTACTTATTTGTGCGCCATTCTCTACAAGTGTATTTAACATCTGTCTTGTTGATGTGAATTTGTTCAGAGGTATGATAATGTCTTCAGCTATTTGTGCTTACATAAAATTGACTTTTATTTGGACTGTGGTCTGTATGTGAAAAATTAAAAAAAAGTTCCTTGTGTGCCTTTCAGACAACTTCATTTTTAAAAAAGGAGAGAAAGTAACTGCATATTTTGACTAACCTATTGTAACAATTAACCCTTTAAAGCTAAGGTGCACAAATTTCCAGAACTCTAGAAGCCACCTTCAAATTCTAAATGCCAGAAGGGTGACATGATGCAAGTTCCATACTGAGGACCGACAGATATTACATGCCACTGTACAAAATGTAGTTGCCATGGTGATGTACCTGGGATTAGTGCATCTCTGCTTCAAAGCATAGCAATTATTATCAACTTCTTTAACATTTTAAAAACTGTGCATTTTTCCACAGATTGTACTTGAGGGTTTCATATGATTATACAAAATAAACAGTGATTTCTTCCTCGAAGAGCAGGTTTTTTTTTTTTAAGCAGGAATCAGTTTTTAAATGTTGCATTACATGCCATATGTGATTAAGTAAAACTGTTGCTTTTCCACTGCTACCAGTAAATTAATTTTATGATACTCATGGAATTACTGCTTCTCTGTTTTTGAGTTGTCTGTTGCTGAATTGAAAATTTCCAGTTCAGTAAAGTATAATTTTCTTACCTGACTAGTATGAAAAGCATATATCTCACAAAATGCACACTGTCCCTTTTTCCTTATACATTTCCATCTATACTGGTCTACACTGGACATTGCATAAATTGTTTGTGATATATTTAAATTAAACTGAAAAGATAAGAGTATATCATACCAAATGTAAAATAAACTGGAAGAATGTCTAGTAATAATTATAATATGATATCACTGATGTTGATTACCAACATACAACAAACTGTACTCCCTATAAATCTCAGACTTTCAATTGTCATGAAACCAACCTGCCCTGACTAGGTCCTTTTGAGAGTCTGTTTAGTTGAACCATATATTTAAACTGCAACCTTCTTTTGGGTAATATGGGCAAAAAGAATTATATCAACTACTTTGTGTTAATAGTCTTCAGTATTTCTTGCCAAAGGAGACATTTTTGGCTTTCCATTCTTTTTGAGAGGACAGACAAACCAATAAATTCTTAAGCCTGATGGTTATCGCTCCAGAACTGACAGACAGCTATTAAGTCGTCATTTAGTTTCATTGACTTGAACATCAGTGCAGTATGTGTCTTCACCATTCTGCAAATTCTTTAATACCTTTTTCACTACACAGTTTGTCCACTATTTTATATAAAATATTCTGTTCTGCATACAAACTTAAATGTTTATTTAGGTGAGTGAAAATGCCTTATCTCTTCCTATTATTATAAAAATATATTAAACAATTATTTCTTTTTGATCCAATCAGACATGCATTATCTGAAGGTGTTTGTCAGTCACTGCAAGCCATATCAAGTGAGCAAAGTGCAACAAAATCACCATCGGTAAGTTTTACAGAACCAATGAATATGCCAGGGTGATTTTTTGTTTATCAAACTTTTGTAGCATTTTGTCCTATGAAGATATTCCTCAAGGATAGTTTTGAGTATTAAGCCACATGCCACTGATGATTTGAAAGAGGCACTATAGGAAGAAATGTTCTGTCTCCACAGAAATATTGCAAGTTGTATTATGGAATATCATCATTTAATTTTGTCATGTCATCTCACAAAGAGCACTGAACATTGTGCACATCAAGGACTGCATTTCTATTTGTGCAGTCATTTGAAATTAAAAAATAATGAGGTATGTACCTGCTGTTTTATTACTACATGAACAAAAAATCACCCTGTTTAAAATGTATTGTGTTACACATTCAGTTTTGATAGGTTTTGTTTTATGCATATAAGTGTTCGTATTGTTTTTTAATTTTACTTATTTAACTTTGGTCAGTTTTGTTTTGTTATGTTTGATATTTTATCCTACCAAAGTTAATGTAGGCAGTAGTTTATTTGTATGTAATAAATTTTGTTTCAGTTTTTATTTTTTATACAATTTGTTTTCAGTATATGCATGTGATTATCTGTGAAGACTATATGTACTGTGTACTACCCAGAAAGAAAAGAACGTTAGTATTTAATCACACTCACAATTCCCATTTGAGGTTTATGTCTAATAAAAGAAAATCTGAGAACCCCTACAGAATGTCCAGCAATCCACTTGTAACAGGGCCAAAAATACCAAGTTTTTTTTTGTCACACTTAGTACAGTAGACTTAGGCTCACTGGATCATTTCAAGTATCAAGGTGAACTTGTACTTGTATCTTCATAGTATTTTCACAGAATACAGCTGATATGTAGCTCTTATAGCAATGTTACCTTGTTTTGTGATTCACTACAGTTAAGTTGTTAGTTGCTATGGCAAATGATTGTTTCCAAGCTTGCAAGGTTGGGACCTTTGAATTTCAGAATCTTCGAACAGAAAGTTTAATGATTTGATTGTCAAGATTTAGTCAATCCTTGTACAAAGTTGAGTGTGAAAAAAGGAAACTTTTGCTGTAACATGATGCTTGAAGTTGGGAAATGTCCCCATTTCATGGGAACAGATGCCATGTATTATATCTTGTACACCTTTTGCATAATACTGATTATTTAAAAAAAATATATTTATTGAGTGCAGAGGTTGTGAATATCTTAGTAATGCAAGGGGAAAGACAAGAAAAAAATCATAATTTCAACATAGTACTGTCATAACATCTGCTGAGAGTGACTGATGAAAAACACAAGGCTGGAGTCAGGGTAGCTGGTTGATTAACAGAGATTACAGGCAATTACCCCCTAAATATATTCATACATATCTTCATTGTTGTCCACCAGACTAGTCATGTTTTACCAGACTGCTGACAACTAATGTGGCAGCTTATATCCCCATCATGCCAAAACAACTGTTAAAGCCTATATATTTTTTGAATTAAGTTCCATTCCATTGATCCCATTTTTTTAAAACTTCCGGTCCTAAACTCTCCTTTTTTGGAATATACATACATCTTTGATATAAATTAAAAGCAGAATTTTTGAATGTGATACTTGGAAGTTCTCACAGCAGGGATTGGCCATTACCAATAATTGAACAATTAATTACAAGGAATTAAATTTTAGGAACATCTTTAGGTTGGGTGTGGAATTTAAAGAGAGTAACTCAGATGAAGGATAAAGTTATTAGAAAGTCAGTTGCTGATATGTGGAAAGTATGTATACCTTTTAACGTTTATCTTGGGCAGCAAGTTCCATTTTAAATAGATTTGTTTGTTCATCAGCATCATATGAAATTAGAAATATTGGACAGAGAATTATATATAAAAAAATCCAGCTGAGCAACAGTCTGCAATTTAGCAATATTGGAAGATAGCTGTGCTTTCAAGCTTCTACAAAACTGGTTACTCCAGAGGTCTCACTATATATATATATATAAAGGCATGTATAATACATATAACCCAGCCTTCTTATCTACATGATCACGAGAGAGCTGTCAACTGACATGGGCAGAAAATGTAAAATTGCCATTTACAGACAATATGTGGATAAACACTGATTTTTAATTATGAAATGAATTTTATTCTTAACCTCTCATATGAACTAAATCACGCCCATGAGGATGGCATTTTTACTAAGTCAAACATAGCACAAAGTACAAACTGTCAAGGGGAATTTCACAATACAATTTGTTTTAATGTTGCATTTGACGGTTTTTATACTTGCTGTTCGAATTTACTCCAACCGTTACGTCATGGGTTGTCTACTTTATTAAGAGGAGTGTTATACAAAATGAATATTTACTATTATGTAATGAAATTGAAGCACAATTTTCCGTTTCATTCAGTCGCCATACAGCACAGGTTACTTTTGGTGTAGTAATGACCTGTCAATTTGTATGGAGGCAAACCTAGCAGTGTACAGTCTCGAGGGACAGGTCTGCCATACAGAAACATTGCGAATACCAAGAGTTTGACAGATATATTACGTAACATTGGCTCTATGAACAGCATCAACAACGGGTTGAGTGCGGATGCCTTACCTTTACTTCATAATTCTGTCTTAAGTGTGTACATTCTGCTCCTCCACGCAGTTTCAGTTTAAAAAAGCCAGACGGTTATAAAAAGTAAAGGTTTCGCAGCAAAGTCCGGATAAATATTTTTCTCTCCCATTTGAAGTGTACTCTTTTCGGCCGCCGCACTGTCGAAATTTAACTGCAGTCTACAGTGCATATTGAGCTGCTTACTTTCTAGACACATGTCTGTCATATATTAACAACACAGTTGCTGTAACGTGCTACCGTACTACCTTCGTTGTACACATCCCAATTACAGCTGACGTGCTTGTAACAAGTGTTACGTATCGTAATGGTGTGACATCTGGTGACAGTTCTTGAAACGAAGTTTGATCCAAGTGTCTGTTCAAGGTTAAGTTTAGAAACGTGGACTATTTTGGATACCATGTGTTCTTCTTTAACCTGATTCCTTGTTCATGGACATGTGTTGCGTCAAGATGCCTGGCACTACGTAACGACGGGCATGGCTTTACCGATTGTTAATAATCTCTGTTGTCAGTTCACCTATCGCCAGGACCCATTGCTCTTAACAGCATTATGGTTTCTTTAAAGTTTCGCCAAAAAAAAATCTGTATGCATTTAGCTTTTTCGCAGTCCGGCGTTGCCTTGATTTCATTTCCCTAATGTCCCGGTGACGTAACATCCAGAGTTGCTCACAATTGTTGTGTTGTTGTATGCCTTTAGGACTTCGAAGTGTGTGTGTGTGTGTGTGT